>Ga0181612_147344_pt1 | contig 15118 bp, 10 predicted proteins | sample HoacroProtozoa21_FD_119630 | JGI IMG/M metagenome (GOLD analysis project Ga0181612, IMG submission 119630) | Hoatzin crop microbial communities from Cojedes, Venezuel. Combined Assembly of Gp0051906, Gp0051904, Gp0051908 | reverse complement strand
GATTTTAAACCAAACCAAATTTCTTTTTATTCGGAGCAGTGGGCAAAACTGTCCTATGCCCGGCCCACCTCCACAAATTTTAATTTTTTTTCCCCTTTTTTTCCCTTCCCTTTTTTCCCCCCCCCCCCCCTCTTTTTTTAACATATGTTTTCTTCTTTTCATAGCTGTAATGATTCAGGCCTTCTCCTCAGTGGGCATGTCCCACAGGTTCTGTTTTTTCCCATCAGCAGGCAGTACTGGGAAGGATCCAATTAAGGTTTTTTTAAGTCCTCCTAGGAATGCTCCTTGCTTTCAGTGATTAAGATTGCCTCCGTAAATTTATCCATTTAATACAGTTCTAGTTTTGATAATACGAACTTTGATTCCAAGGTTTTAAAAGATTTCTCTGTCTTTCTTTTGGTAGTAACTAATGTGATTGCAAGAAATATTCCAGTGTCTTCGAACTGCCTGTTAAGCTAGCCTCTTTGCTCTTTGAAAGTGAAGCAGTTAATCCTACCAGTAAAAGAAGGTTAAAAGGTGTATTTGAAGTCTATAAAGCAACATGAGACCTGTGCACAAATTCTTATTTCTCATTTCCAGCTATTGTGCAGGTAACGTTCTTTTCTGTTTACAGTACTCTTGCATACATGTATTTTAGTGACACATAGAACTTCCATGGAATTTATCTGGGAAACATAGTACATATTCTGTGAGGAAACAGTTAATAAAGTGTTTAGTACATTTGGAAATTATCATATTCATCATCATTAATACAAATGCATCATCTTGACTCAGAAACATCCTTAAGAAAATATTCTGTAATCTATCAGATTTAATTAAATACATGGGAAACAGAAAGTGTGGACACAGTTACATTTCTTGTTATTCAGGAGACAGAAATTATATTCTCAGCTTTCCCATAAAAGGTGCCTATAACGGAGTGGCAATCCAAAGATTGCCTGGGCATCAAGGACCCCAGACAGCCAGGTGTTCAGATACTAAGAGCTGGTTTAGGTGGTGATTACTGCTGAGTCTTACTGGAAGGCGATTCTAATTATTTCTAATCAGGATGCTAAAGGAGTGGAGAGTTCCTTTGCTGGAAGAAATTGTCATCGATGAAGGAGGTTCAATGGACAATGACATAAAAGCTGCAGCTGACTTGAGATGGAGGTGCTAACTGTCGTGCTCAAATCACTTGACTTCTAACAGCATTACGTCTTTGACAAGACTCGAGTTTTATGATGGACAAGCCTATGCCAACAGGAGTTAGAAACGTGTGGTAAAACCTTTTATTCTGCTATCTCTGTGTTAAGAATCTGCATTTCAAGTATTCAAGAAAAGCACATAGTGGCAGTAACTATGCAAATAAAATGTGGATGTTCAACAGAGAGCTAAATGCTAAAGGGTTACTATTGTAATATCATCTATTCAAGTTTATCTGTATTATCATGCAATATAAAGATGTCTAGATTTTTTTCAAATTTTAGGGTGTTTTCTGACAAAAATAACAACTCTTTTGACTTGAAAATTGGATAGCGAATATCATTCAAAAAAAAATTACTTTAAGCACTGTAGTGTTGTCCTGTTCATATATTTACGTATACTTTGGGTTTTCTTGATAACTTGTGCTTTAAATTTTGAATACTCCTTACAAGACTTTAATATTACTTAGCACAACTTACAAATAGTTCACCTATGAATCTATTTAACTCAAGAATTAAATTGCATCTAGATTAAAGTAATTTAGGTTTTGGTTTTGATGATTTTCCTATTGTCATATGTTGATTCATTAGAAGACTAAGAACTAAATGAACTATATGTCACAGAAAATAACTGTTGTTCGCCACTGATGTGGGGATTAAATACCATGCTCCAAATTAATTCCACTAGTGGGGCAAAGATGCAGCTGACCCTGAAATGGACAGGAGGATTTAGAAATAGAGATCTGGGCTAGCAGAGTAGAGGCAGTAGACAAAAAGGAAAGAATGAATGAGAGAAGATTCTTATCATGTATGGGCTGCATCTTTAGACTGTGAATATTTTCTGTATGGCATTTTGAGTTATCCTAAAATTTTCAGAAACCCTTGGTGCTGAGCGTGCAAATGCACGATACTGTGTATGTTGAGAAAACTGAACTCTGTACACAGCAAGTCAGGATTCACTGCCTGTGTGTTGTTGGTCTTCTCCATGCTTGAATCATCAGCCTGAAATATTGGTTTTCACATCTACAAGCACCAGTAATTGTTCCCAAAGCTTCCTTCCAAACCAGACTTTGTGTAGCCAGTATGTAAGATGGCAGAATTTCAAATAAAGAAGGATATGTTTTCCATCTTCTTGTTCCTCCTCAAAAAGAAACATTGAGATAACACTTTGTTAACAAGAACCTTCCAGGAGGAGGGCATATGGAACCAATGACTAGAGGATCCCTTTTGCTGTGAGATCCTGCAATGTCATGGGCAGTGATAGAGATCAGTTTTGAGGATGGACTTGAAAATATACACTATTCAGTGGTATAAGGTATTTAATATAGAGTTTTGTTTAAATTTCTGCATATTCAAAATTAGACACTACCGCTGGCGGTGAGGTGCTTTGCAGACAGCTGTGTCTTCCTCTGTCTGAAACTGGAGAAGCCCTCTGCAAGGGTAAAAAGATATGGGAAGGGACAAATATTAAGGCACTGTCCCTCTACAAGACAGCCACAAAATGAGGCCCGTGGTGGAAGCTGCTGTGTGCAGATACCTGTGATCTACCGATGACAGAGTTGAAATCTCATCTCTGTCACAGTAAGGATTTTCATTCATGTTGCCACAGGAAGTACCTTGGTGTGTGTGTTTCTGTGGTGATCTTTATACTAACATCTACAGAACTGAAATAAATAATTCGGGCAGAGATTCATTATTTCCATAAATTGAACAGCAAAATCTACATGATTGAAGGTTATAATAGATCATCTTTCTTAGAGATTTGTCTGGATTATGACCCAGAGTTGGAGATAAACCTATTGGGGCTCATCACCACTATGGAACTTCACTATACAGTGTCTGCAAACTATAACTGAGGTTCATGGGCAGGGAAAAGAGGGAAGGAAGCAAATGATCTCATGAGTTCAGTTCTGTTTTCTGGAGAACCTGTGCAACGCAGAAAAGCAGAGGTAAAGGCTATAGCCTCACTGTCTAGAATACACATTGCTGAGTATTCCCCAGGTAAATATTTTCCAGGTAAATATATTGTCCTTACAGGACAAGGTAAATATATTGTCCTTATAGGACACATAAAAGTGTAGTCTTAAGGAATGATCATGTTACGAACTGTTACCTACTTAAAGGGTATCTAAGGGAGAGGATAGCCTTTCCCAGATATCTGTATGGGAGCATAATCTTGTTGCAGGGGAAACAAGGAGGATGAACGTGATTTTTTTTCTGCAACGTTGTATAGGCCTAAATCTTGAACTGACCTGCTGACAGTGTGTCTGTTACTGTTCTGACCAGATAAACCATCATGATGCAGTTCAGAAATCTTGGCTTAGGTTCAGTAAAAACATCATAGCTGAACCTTCTCATCTGCCCTTTCATGTCAGGTGCTTCTCCGACAAGCAGCAAAGAGCTGTCACGAGCTTTGGGCTGGCCAATTGCTCCTGTTCAGAAACTGAGTTGAAATGCCATAAAAGCTGTCACTGGGGTCTTCCTAGGCTCTGTTCCAGGTAAAAGATTTTATGTCTTGTTCCATTAGTACACATTATGGTAGGAAAATCAGGTTATATTCCTCTCTTGTGGAGATGAAGAGAATGACAGTTCAGTTGCTCTGACTGCCAGACAGATGGCTCAAATGACACATAAAACATGAGAATATAAAAAGTTGTCCCTCTCCTAAGGTCAGTTTTAATATTTAGAAAAGCAAGAACGCTTTATACATTATTCACTTTTTTTTTTTATCTGCAAACTGTCAGTTTCAGACTACCTACTATTATTTTCTTGAAGTTATCTCAGTAGAGATGGGAATAATTGTCTTCACTATCAGATTTAGTGTATGGCATCCATACTAGGTTACAAATCCCGCACATGTATTATACAGCAAGCAGATACTTCTTGTGGATCCCTACTCATTTTATGGTGGGTATTTTGGACCTTTCAACTTGAATGTGTCTGCAGATGATAGCTAAAGGAAACTTTAGACTACTAGAAGCAAGTCCTGCTCCATCTCTCCCTACTCTCCCCATCTTATACTGCTGCAATAGTCGTGAAAGAAAGAAAACTTTAATAATGACACAACAGCATATTAAATCAATATTACACTTCTAGATGGAAAAGTCCATGGTCAAGATTACTCAGTGAGAGATCTGAGACTTATTTTTTCCAGAACAAGCTGGTTATGCAATGGCATTTTTTGAGACTGAAGAGGGGCTTAGGCTGTCATCCCACACATCCTGGTCTATTTTTCTCACTGAAACATACACAGTACTAATTCATTGCTTCTTAATCCTTGGAGGTTCTATAACGCCTTATTCAGACTCAATTTATATAGCGCTTTGCAGTTTTAGTGAAGTAATTGGTGAATGACTGCATGCATTTTAGATAAGGCAGAATTACAGAGTATTAGACCCAAAGCTTATTCCTTGTATAGCTAAGAACCAACTGGGAAACGAAGAAAGAGTTGAATTACTGATATGTGGTAGAAAGTACCCGAGGTGCATTTGGACATTACTTTCCTTAGAACTTCTGAACCCTTTGTATTCCTTTCTGAAGGGAAAGAAAGAGCCTGAGGAGGGAATAAAAGGCATATTTTACTTCAAAGTTGGGCAATTAGACTTTGTGTTTCGCTTGAGAATAAGAGCTTTTGCTGTATGGTATTACCATATGATATTTTTGTCATGATTCTGCTTTTAGAGTTCTCAGACTGTGTTATTCCGCAGTGAGCTAGAAAGAAATCAGTAAAAAACAAAAATTCTTTCTTTTTTTCCTTCTCCTGCCAACTAAAATCTTCAATTGTCATTTGAAGTACAGAGGACAACAGAAATGCAGTTGTTCTTGGCCAGTCTGCTACATTGCTATCTCTGTGTTTAGATAGAGATATGTTTGGTTTTTTTGTTTTTAATTGAATCCTTTTAGAAAAAAGGCAATGCCAAAATTCAGTGCTATGCAAATAGTATGTAAGTAAGTAATGCCTGCTTCTCAGCTGTGGGGATTCTCTGCCACTTCCAAATACTGAGAAGGGAAAATAGTCCACAGAAGCGGTAAAGCAGTAAGGAAAATGAAAGATGGGGAGTGACATCCATGTAAGAATGGAATGATAAAGAAAATATTTAAACTGGCTTGATTTAAAGCAGTAATTGGAGTGTGCAACACAATTAAAAAAAAAAAAAAGAAAAACAGATGGGCTTCTTTTCTTCCCCAAGTAAAGATTTTTTGGGAAAGGGTCAAAAAGATTTCTCTACGCATCTTGTAACAAAGTAACAGGTCAACATTCACTGAAACTGACAGGCATTACATTTAAAAGGAGCTACTTTAACCCTGTGCATAATTAAACTATAAAACTTACTGTAATAACATCATTACTGATAGTTTTATGGAGCTGTGGATATTGTTATCCACATAAAATATTTTTGAAAGAGTCTTTCTCTCTCTTTTCAAACGAGAGATAGGTCATCATGCTTCAGGGCACAAACCAAACTCTAACAAACGGGACTTAAAATATCTCCTCCTCTAGTAGTTATATCAGACGACTTTATTCCTGGGTTTCTGCGTTTACTGCTGTTTCTGATATGGTGGTTCTCAGAACTCCATTAACTCTTCTGATGGCCACACTTCATTCTTGCAATGCAAGAAATACCTAGGCAGAACAGGGTATGCTTACCTGTGGAGTCTTAAAGAGTTCTGAATATTTGATGGAACCAGGGATCAATATGAACTTGGTATTTTACACTGAAGACTTAAAAACTGTGTTGAATGGGAAAGTAGTACAATAACAATTGAATGTAATTTATTATTTGTCATTTTCTAGTCTGCTTCTCTGGGCAGAAATAAAACAAAATTAAACCCTAATCAAAAACCAATGCTGAGACTAGGAGCAATCACTTTTATGTTGCATTCAACAGACTAGCTTAAGACAACAAATAATGATTTTCAAATTAGTTATGACCCACACCATTTGGTTCAGAGTGCACAGTGAAACAACATGGAGAAATAGCAGCTGTGATGTGGAAGCAAAAAAAATGGTTGCTGTGTGAGCACCAGTGCAACACTGTGTGGTAATAGGGATGCTGCTTCTGAACCTATGTCATTCTTTTAGGGCTAAAATAGAGTGAACAAACTTGAAATATCTTTCAGCCATAGTATATTCCCGAAGAAATAAAAATGACCTGCAGGGGGCACAGAGTGATCCCCATAGCTTCCACATGCATATTTAAGTGTAGACAATAGGTCTTACAATATCGTATCTTGGAGTAGCTGTTCCAAGTCCCATTTCCGTGAGTAAGACAACAATTCATGACTCTTAGGAGAACCTGTGTCTTCACAGGACAAGTTTAAGGGTATTGAGAAGGTGCTCAGGTAGTATGATGATACTTTAACAGATGAAAATAAGGTGTTGCAGCCAGTAAATTGGCAATGGAGATTGAAGTATTTGGAATGTAATCATCAGAGCTGGAATTTAGCCAGTACATTAACTGAGTTAATGCTTTTCTTTCATCAAAGCGCAGTGAGATTTCTGATGGTCTGAAGCAGTTCATATCTCTTCTGACAAATGTGTGTGGTATTGAGGAGTTTACTTGTAGGTCAACAGTTGTACCAGTTCTTTCTTGAAACATCTATCCTTGTCTTATCTCCTTGATGCTACAAGATGGCACAGTGAGGACTTTGAAGGGAGGTATGTGGTGTCTAACCTATTTCTCATTTTCATCAGTAAAGTACAATACTTCTTGAATTTCAGTAGGTGTTTAAGTTTGCCCTGGAGATTTACTGAAGAAATGTGTTAATATACCTTGTGTAGGTGTTTAAAAAAAACCTTCCAAAGAACAATCAGATGTTCTTATTTATCTGGGGACTCCCACATTTTTAAAGATGATAAAATTGTTTTAACTACTGTTAGAAAGTTTAGCATGCATAAGTTTCCACTTACCTAGGGAGTCTTTCAAATTGTGAACAAAGACTATGTGCAGCACATTAATATTTATAGGCCCTCTAGCTCTATTTGAGCAGGGATTGCTCTATTTGTTATTTCCTGCTCCGTTCACCCTCACTCACTTCATACTCCTGCATCTCTTTGTATTTCTCCCATGCTGTCTCTCTCCACTTAGTGAAGAAGAACTCATAATGGGCTTGCACCCATAGTGGAACTGAGCAGAGGTGAGAGGACTTCTCTCCACATCTTGTTTACTTTTTCGCAAGATAGAAATTTGCTCCTGGTGCCTTCAAGCACAGTGTGATTTCCTCTGATACATAAACATCAGCATAGCTTAACTCAAAGCTGTTTTCTCTCGTTTCTTGCCCAAACACTTGTGAAAGGAAATGAATAAACACAACAATATAGAATACCTACAATTCCACCTGTAGGTCTTAGCTTCATCAGGTCTCTTAAGGTTCACGCCCTGAGGAGCTTCAGCCCACCAGGAGTCAAATGTAACAAATCTGGAGTGACTGAGTCTGTCAGATGCCTGGAGGTGAGTTGTGCTGTTCCTTGCAGCCTGTGTGTCTTGAAGGAACCCCATGTCTCAAGGAGTGTGCTACAAGGGTTGTGACACGTAGCAGCATTTGCAGTTCCTTTGTGGGCTTCTTTCATGTGATCCAGCATGCAAGTACTGCACTTATCAATTAGGCGGATTTGGTTTCTCCCATTGGAATGGATGCAAGTAGAGATGTTTGTTTTCTTGTCTGTAGCTATGCAAACCAGCCTACCATTTAGGTTTTGACTTTTTTTATTCTTTTGTGTCTTACTATTACTTGCATCCCTTCCTCAACTTTTTCTTCCCGATCATGTTCTACCCCATAGTAGATGAAGATTCTTCTTGCCTTCATCTGCCAAGCACCTGCTACCTCTGCTTTCAGATACCCTTTCAGACAGACTCAAGCATTTTCACCTTCAAAAAACTCTGTTCTCTGAATGGCTGCACTGCACTTCTGCTCTGCAGGACTCGGTATTCCAGAGGTTGTGTACAGCAATGTGTAGCATCATGTAAATATTAGAACAAACAGTACACTTTATGAGACTGGATTCGAACGAAAATTGGAACTTGGGGGGTACTTGTGTATTCAGTGAAAAATGATACCGACAGACATTGGGTTATCTATTTAAAAAAAAGAAAAAGAAACAAAAAAAAATTGTGGTGTAGTTATTGATTTGAGGACGCTTACATCTGAAACTTCACATTATGTATTAGATTAAACACCTAGCCCTTGCTAGGGGGAAAATATCTATGGACGTGTTAAAGTTCATGAACTTCAGCATGTTTTCACCAGCTGTCTGTTGACCTATTTATTTCAAATTGGATGGCAGTGGGAAAGGTCAAAATAATTTGATAATAAACTTCAGTGATTAAAATTGTTGGTTTGATCTAGAGTGGCGAAAAAAAAATCCTTTCCCATTCTTCTTTGGTCAAAGCAGAACTGCATCTTAAAAGTCCAGGATGGTTTGTGTGTTAGTTCCCCATCTTATTTGCTACTCAGCTGGGTACAAAACCTTTTTCTTTGATGCAGTGAAATGTAAATAAGCCTGACAACTGGCACCACGCATCTGCAGAGTTAGTGCTCATCTCCTATTGTGCTGCTTCCAACATTCTCCCCACAGCATCTTTCTCTTTTCTGTTCTATGCCAGTAGTTTGTGCTCTTTCAACTTTTCCTATTCCAAACCCTTTTCAGTCCTCAGCTGGAGCTGGCCTTGTGAAATCTTCACCTGTGAGGAGAGAGGGTGGAAAACTAGATGTAAATTGGACTAATTCCAAATTACAGGATAAAAGGTATATATATAAATCCGTTTTTGTTTTGGGTTTTTTTGCTTTTAAACTCTACTAACTAATATAATCTGAAAAGGTAACTGCTTTTTAGATCTTTTCTTTCTAATGAGAAAATGTTTATGTTTGTATAATTCTCCAGTACTTTGTATGTGCCAGCTATATAGTATACCACCTTACAATAAAAGAGATATTGCTTATTGTATTCAGGATTGTTTGCCAGCCTCAAAAAACAACTATTCCCCATCCCCCTTCCCCCTTCCCTCCCAAATGACCTCAGGCTTTGAAGTAACATGTAGAACTCGCATAAAAATGCTATAATGGTGAACAATTTGACTGATATAGCATAATGTGGAAATAAATGGTGACTACTATACAAGACATAAATATTGCCTCTGTAGTATAGCATCCCTTTTCTTTTGGTTACCTCTTCTTGCCTACAAGGTAGCAAGCAAGTGATGAGTGATTGCTGGTGGTAGTGATGTTGTCATGTTTCAGTTAGTCTTATTTCTTGCACTTTTTCTACTTTTAGAACTTAATAAACTGATGTCCCACCAGAGAATTTGCACTCTGAAGCCTGTGTGATCCAATATGTGGAGCATGCTCCCTATCTCAAATGATGAAAACATTTTACCTCTCATTTTCCATGACTAACTCTGTATTCTGTAGTTTTCCTCATTTCACCATTAAAAAAAAAAAAAAAAAAAAAAGGAGAGATGAGCTTACATTCACTGAGAAGCCCTTTTGTTAACTTATCATAAATACCTACGTATCTTCAAAAGATCTGTTGGCATTCAGTCCTAATTCTCTTCCAGGCTAAACTGGAGATCTTAGGTCTAAACTGGACAGTTTTGGAATGCTAGTTTATCACCATGCAGGTTGTACAATTTTGCTCAAATTAGTTCAGACTCACAGCTCATAAAATGTTTTATTAAATATCTGTTTGGAATTTTGCCATTCTGGTAGCACAATACATTATGATGCAAATACAGCTACTAATTTTCTTCCACTTTCCTGCTAGAATAGGTGATATAGAACTAGTTTTAATTGCTGAATGTAATTGACAGCTCTTTCCTGAAGTCAAAGAGAGATTTAATTGTCTGTCATTTTTAACATCTTGCTGTCTTCTGGTATACTCAGGATTGCAAATAGATAAAAGAAACGATTCTATTGTGCATGTGTTTTTCTCTTCTGATTTGGCTCCTGCCTGACTTTGTGCTGCTGTTTCTGGTCCCTGAGATGTTGAACCTTCTTGGGACGATAAACAGATTTCTCAGCTCTGCATTTCTCTTGAGTGAGTGGGTCTTTTCCTGTACTGATGTAAAGTTCGTTAAGTATCTGTGGGGAAGAAGCAGCTTCATTTTTCTCTTCAAAGCAATTCATTGGCTCGCCTCTAAGAAGCAGGCCAGGAGGAATGCTGAGAAGCAGCAGAAGTGCATCAAACTTGATATACTGCTAAACAGTAGCTATTAGCTGTGAAGATAGAGAGTCACTTCTTTACTGTTTCCTCCCAGGAGAAGACTTTTGAAATAGAAGTTTTATCTGCATCATTACGTTTAACAGTCTTGGGTGGATTTATTTATTTTTTTAATTAAACACTTCATCAATTGCTTCTTAATCCTGTTTAATATTTTCTACCTAGACAGTATCATTTGTTTGCTGTTTAATCTGCCTACAGTTGTGCCTTTCACCAGAGTGCTAAAAACTGGCTATAGAAACAATGTTTAGTTATTAGTCTCAAAATCATGTCTGTTATGCAAACACAGGCTCTTTGGTATTCCAAGATTTGATGACGCCAGTGGACAGCATTGCTCTTTATGAAGTTATAGCAATCTCTTTTTTCCTTTTTGATCAGTGTGCTGTTTCAGGTTACATTTAAGAATACCTTTCCATTTGAAGCTAAACAGGACAAGTTTTTTCTGCATTCACAGGACAGTGACTGTCTAGTAGTCACTCAAAGTGACCCTGTGGAGGCCTGTTTCACGACAATGGACTTAATTGATGTTCACCATTTGCCTAAGCAGGAAGATTTGAAATTACTAGTAATTCACTATAAACACATCAGAATCCACTCCTTTAATGTCATTAAAGGTAAGGCAGGTGGGACTCTGCCTTGTATGTTAATCTTTATCTGTATTCTTCCTACTAGTTACCTTGTCAAACTGAAAAAATATTTAGATGGGAAAACAGACTGTGTTTCAATGGAGATTTCAGTTCAACTGCCTTTACACAGGGTATTTGAAATAATAATAGTACCTACCTGTGGGGACTTTGCTGTTGGGTGTGGATAGTAAATTTTCATTGACTTCAGGACAGTGATGTAGTGAATGCTATGCTTAAGTACTCTCAGGGGGTAGTCCTGAGAGGAGGTAAAACATAAGGAAACATCTGAGAGCTCTCCCCAGAGACCCAGTGCCAGGAAGGCGGATACAGAAACATACTGCAGCAAAGCATGTACAAGAGTAAGTTTCTTGTCTTATTTTAAACAACTGCTTGATGGTGCAGCTCTGATCCAGGCTTTTAAAATGAGCATCACTGTTTTGAAATTCACTATTTAGTTTCCTGGGTGGTCAGTGAAGATGTATTTTTTCTATGTATTTTTAGTTCTGGGGTGGGATGGAGTGGGGCAGGGGGAGAGAAACAGTATGAAAGTGTAGGGGCCTGGATGCCCTCTCATGTTAATGTGAACTGAATAAAAATAGTATTAAACTCAACTGAGTTTATTTTTAATATACAGCTGGAAAATGAGGTCTGGCATCTCTTTGTGTTTGAGGCAAGTAATTAAAAGCTAGAGTTTCTACTTCTAGTTAGTGTGAAGACATAGAACCTCTTTATCCAAAACGCTGATAGACATAGAAAATTCAGTATTTATAAACTGGTATTATGTATACATATTGAAAGAGTGGGAAACACAAGAAATACTGTAAAATACCCAAGAGCTGTTGCAGCTTCTTTCTCGGGGTCTAGTTTCTTGCAACTAACTATGAATGAGTGGCAATTTTTGTATTTCTGTGATGGGAGGAATGATGATACTCATTGACAGATATTTTGACCTAAAACTGTGAATTTAGTTTTGTGTCATATGCTATAACAGAAACTACTAGGCAAAAGACACTGAGAAAGGAAGTAGGAGAGGTAAACAGTTTAGAAAAACTAAAGGTTCTGTAACTTCGGTGCTAAAAAAAGTAATTTTGAATGCTTTATCTGTTGTACTGTGAGAAATAAATATTGTAGCCAAAAATTACACCATGTTAATTATGATTATCGATGATGTTTAGGTAAAGGAGGAGTGATAAGCAGGACATATGGCAACTGAAGTCCAAGAGAAAATTGATTTATGTGGGTGGGCTAAATTTTATGGCAAATGAAATAATGTCTTTGACAAATTTAAAGTACTGTCCACTGGGCTCAGTTGGAAGCAGAAATATGAAAATAAAGAACTGAAGGAAAACAAAGATGGCTTTTGGAAAAAAAAAATAATTAAAAGAGCCCTGCTTGGCGTCTCTTTTTCTTTACCCAGACATTCAATTCAAGCCTTTGGAAAAGACCAAGGTCTCTAGGCTGGGAATTGTTGGGAAAGGTACATATGAATTTTTCTCCAGTGTTATATTGATAGATGTGTCCTGGTTGCCAGCAAACATTTGTGAGAATAGTACATATTCCATCTGGAAGGGAAGAAAGCTAGAAGGAAGGGAGAATTATACAAAATTCCCAGAACTAAAAGGTTTATAGCACTCTGATTTTTTTAGTCCAGACTGCAATATGGCTTGCTCATGTTTTGTAAGGTGTGGTAATCTAAAGGGTCTAGAAAAAACAAATTTATGTAATTTAAAACATATATACAGCTAAAAGATTAACTGTCAAGAGGACAAAAATATAAATCCTCAAGCAGGCAGAAAATCAAAATGAACCATGAGTCAGCTTTGCTAAAAAAACAAAGATCAGCCCTAGCTTTTGGTGTGGATAAGTGCAGAAGAAGGGATTATTAGGGCTTTTTTGTTTTATTTGTGGGGGGGGTTCTTTATTTTGAGAGACTGAAATCTCGGTTCTTGCATTAATGTCCATTTTAATATAGAAGTAGTATTTTAGTTTTAGCTGTCTGCAAACATGGTATCTAGCTAAATGTGTTGCTTAGTCCTATCGTCCGAAGGAAAGAAGACTATGTGATAATTCCTTCTCAATTCTCCCGTCAAGTTTTAACCTATTATTCCAAAGAAATGTGTGCTTAGCCCTTAGACCTCAGAGAATTCCTCAGTTGCCCCCATATGAATCAAAAACTTGTAGCTTATTAGATATCTAGGCATCATACCAGGAGACAAAGCTATGCACAGTGGGGATTTGTAATTCTGCTGATTACAGAAGTTCTTGTGTACTTTCTCCATAAGCTCATGGTACACTGCTTCCAGAGACAGATTACCCAACCTATTGCAAATTTAAGTCCTTGCAGTCAAATGCATATTGGTCTGATATGTGAATTCTTCTAGGCAGAAATTTTTCAAAAAATCACAGCCGTTTCCACTTCTTGGAAACCGGCATAGGTCTGAAATAAAATATAGAAAAAATAAAAAGACATTGACTAGATCTGGACATTTTATCTTTTGTTGAATAGTTTGCCATCTTTTTTTCTTCCTGATTACAACCAGACTAACCTTTGGGGAAAGGGTCTGAATGTCCAGGAAACTTCCATAAAGCATAATGAAAAGGTCACCTTTTGTGTAATGCAGAACTGTGTGATTCAAAAGATGCAGTTCATAGAATGGCATTCAAGTTGCCTCATAATAACAAGAGCTCTTTCTCCGTAAGTGATGGAAAAACAGCCCTGTCTAAGATATTTTTCATTTTTTCTCTTCCCTTCTTTTTCCCCATTCAGGTACATACTAATTCGGCATACATGGTTTTGTGGTCACATACCTCATAGGGCAGCCTCATGTTTGAACAGTGGAATATATTTATTTATTGGATGTACACCTTGCCCTACTGCTATGAGCTAGAATGAGACATTGTAATATAAGCAGGTCACAGAGAGCCAGTATTATACCTAGTGTACACATTAAGGGGGATTCTTCTTATATCAGCTGAAACATATTGTTGTGATTTACAGGATTGTCCAACTGGACAACATATCTACAAAAAGTAGAAAGTTCACAAAATTGTCAGAAGTTCTACAGCTGATATTATGGTTTATTTTCTTCAGGTCTCCTGATAAGGAATGATGATTGAAGGGACAATCCAGGTTTGAACCATTAGGTCAGGTTGAGTTTCGGTGTGCTGTTGATGAAGTGTGGGTGGTGTTTGTGTGTTTCCAGGAACACTGACATGCAAATCATGTTTCGGAGTTCATTTGAACTTTTATATCTCAATCTCTTTGGTCAAGAAATCTGACTCAAAATTCTCGCAATATAATATTTTCTCTTGAGACTTCCAGTTATCTTCAGAGGCTATGAAAGTAGCTGCACTTTCTGTATTTTGATGATTTAGGAGCTCTGAAGAAGGCCTGTTGTTGGGGTGGGGGGAAGCACAGGGTAGTAGAAACACCGTTGCCTCCAGTGAACTCCAAAATGTTCTGCAGTTGAACTTCAGGGAAAAATCTGATTCTTGTTTTGGCAAATAACTGTACTCCATCTCTCTTAGGCTTAACAAATCAGAACTGACATGGAAAACAATGACAACTATTGATTCTAAGGTGCCTGATGTATTAAAAATCTGGAAAATTAAGAATATTTCCCTTTATGTATGATATTATTGAGTATCACTCTTCTCATGGCTGTTCTTAAAGTTTCTAGCTTCCGCGCAGCCAGGGCCTTTAGCTATTAAATATAGAGATGAGAACTTTGTCCTGAGACTACTTGTTAGGAGCAACATGACTGAGGGATGGGGCAGGAATAAAAGTGGCTGGTGGACACCATCTATTCAAAGGAGAAACACACAGAAAAACATTGTTTCTGGGAATCCAGTGGTAAGCAATTTTCCAAACACCTATGTACAAATGGAGGGGAACTTTCAGTGTGACTGTGAGTGTTTTAAGGCTTCAGAATCCTTTCATGGTTCCTCCAAGTTCATCCATTTTTACACATTCGCTAATCTCCCCCTAAATCCTGCTTTTCTCAAGGAACACTGCTATTTCCATATAAATTAAAAAAAAAAAAAAAAAGAAAGAAGCAAAAGGCCAAGCAAACAAAAATCCCCAAACTCAAAGG
>Ga0181612_146285_pt1 | contig 15119 bp, 3 predicted proteins | sample HoacroProtozoa21_FD_119630 | JGI IMG/M metagenome (GOLD analysis project Ga0181612, IMG submission 119630) | Hoatzin crop microbial communities from Cojedes, Venezuel. Combined Assembly of Gp0051906, Gp0051904, Gp0051908 | reverse complement strand
TGCACACCCTCCTCGCTGTGCCCTGAAGTCCTTTTTGATTGCCCATGTGCTTTTGTCCCTAATCTTGTCACTGGAACCTGAACAACTAAGAGCGGGTAGTCAGAGGGCCAGAGCAGACCAGGGACTTTCCTAGCAATCTCTCTCACCCGGGCCCCAGGGAGGCAGCAGACTTCCCTGTAGGACAGGTCCAGTCGGCATAGCAGGCCCTCTGATCCCCTCAGCACGGAGTCGCCGATGACAATTACCCTTCTTTTTTTCTGCGGAGGCAGTCATGATGCACGGGGCTGACTGCCTAGCCCTGCGCAACCCCGTGCGTGGGCCTTCGTCCGCCTCATCATTTGACTGGCCCTCCGGTTCCAGAGCCTCATGCCCATTGTGTAAGGGCACCTGGGGTGGAGAGGCAGGCCGGGATGGGATGCGCCTGCCGCCCCAAGCAGGGACCCGTTTCCATTGCCCACTGTCTCTCAGGTCCTCTCCTCCTGCCCTGCGGGGAGAGGGCAGAGGATCTGCTTCTCGTGGAGCGTCCATCCTCTGCGTTTGTCTCAAGGATGGTGGGGTATAGCTGCACCAGTCTATTTCCCTCTCGCACTCGCTGATGCGCCTTAACCTTTCCACCTCCTCTTTGAGCTCTACAAGCAGGCTGAGCGGGTCATCCACCTGGTCAGAGCGCACACAGGCATTCTGTCTGCTGCCCTCTGGTACCAGTGACAGGCTCAGGCACTTGTTGCTGTTGGAGACCTGCACAGCTGCCTGTGTATGCAGGAGCTCTGTCTGGATTGCCACATTGCACCTGGTGATGGCTTTCCTCCGAGCGGAGACCGTAGCTCGAGCTCTCCTAGCTGAGCAAGTGATGACCAGCATACAGGAAGCTACCCAAGCCTCAGGACCCTGTCTGAAGAAACTGCTGTGCAAACTGACACATCATGCCCTGGCTGACGTGCCAGGCCCTATGTGCCAATCCTGTTTGCCAACGCTCTGGGTTGCATGAGCAGCCCGGGGCTGCTTTTGTAAGGGGTCACCGTCACTCCTGTCCCTGCCTCCACGATAGCTCAGATATCTCCCAGAAATCCATCTAAAGAAAGATGAGAAGCAGCAAAGATTAATGGTGCAGAGCTAATCAAAGAGGTAAATAATTGTGGTGATGTACCCTGAGCCAGAGAGGCAAGAAATAATGTAGCAAGAAATAGGAAGAAATATGTGGGTTTGATTAATTAAACTACATTTCTAAAGGTACGCAGGACTATAAAATGCCAAACATTATATTAACGCAGAGTAGGTTTATTAGAAAAATAAATTATAGTTTAATATAAATTAGATTTAGTTTGTTTTCTGTAGCCAGTAGTGTTGTACATAATTGTTATAGCTTACTTTTTTGGGGGGAATAGAAGTTGCCCATGACACGTGAGAAGACTGATCATGTCCCACAGAGATGGGATATCTGGGGCAAAGAAAGCAACCAAATAGAATCTGTATTCAGGAAATGGCTCAACCCATCCCCTGGAGCAACACACCTGTTGCTGTAAGTTATTTCACATATTATTGTCGCTCCGAAATAAGAATTTCCCACATAAATTATGGGAAGGATCCAAGAGCCTCAAATGTTCTGCCTGCCTGCCCCATCCCACACATACAAGAGGAACACAAAGGTCTTTGCTGCCAAGTCTCCTTAGCAGACAGGTAAATACGGTTGGCCAGCCACTACAAAAACAGGAATTTAACCATCACAAAGCAGCACACCACAGTATATCCTGAGAATGTTAGACTGTTTGTTAGAAATTTGTTAATCTAATATTACATCAACCTTAGTTCTTAACATTATACCAACCCTAATTCAACAGCATTACCATGGTTACATTATTATTACATTTTAGCGTTGCAGAAGTCTTATCAAGAGGTCTGGTATCAGAACAATCCCAGTATTCAATCTATGTGTGTTCCAGACAAATAATCTAGCTATCCTATCTACTCTATTAACATAAGGCCTCCATCTCTATTCCTTAATTAACACAGAACCACAACACTGTCTTCTGTGTCAAAAGCAATCTATTGTATGTCATCTTTCCCACAGTCCGATCCCCAATACAAAACAGCAAAGCTCCCAATTAGCTGCCCATCTAAAGGAGCAAGTTTCCTTCAGCTCACATTTCTGCATTACTAAGAATCCTTTCTCCCCCTGCCCCGGGATCAGCAGGACCATTAAAGTTATGGAGCAAGAGAATTTAACAGAGCTCTGTCAAAGTGAAGTTGAAGATACTCTTTAAAAGTTGTTTTAAAATAATGAATACTTTCCAATCAACACTAACAAAGGTCTATGATCCCACCTGCTGCACCACCTGCATGCACTAGTAAACATTAAATTAGGTAATCTACCTAAGGTGGGGCCCCATTTTTATACTGGATGCCATAGCAATACAGAATAGGGTGCTTTTTGCCTTATTTTCTGACTATGACCTAAAGCAACAGTAAGAAATTCACAAAAATACATAGTTTATAATTGTCAACATGACTAAACTGAAATCGATGGCTTTGTGATTATTAGATATTCCACTAGTTTCCAGGGTTTTTTTAACAAACCTCTCCCTTCAGTATTCTTGCCTTTGTATTCCTGTTGCTCTTCACTTGACGTATTTCTCTGCAATGTTTCATCTCCTTGTGACTGTGAATCCGAATGTTCATTATCCGATGATTAAGCTGATAAACACTCATTCACTCTCTTCCTTCATTAAGCTGGCCTGTTTTGCTCCTGATTTATTCCATGTCAGCCTGAGAATTCACCTGCCTCTTCAGGTCTCTGGCTTTTCAAAGCGCTCTACAAGAGTGCCTTATCTTGGGTTTGAATGTATGCTGTGTGACATGACTACTGTTAAACAGCACTAAAACTATACATCCTAATTTGAGCAAAGTCCTAGAATTTCAGTGAGCTAAGTACTGTTGAAAGAACACATATTATGAGAAGTCTTTTAAAAATACTTTTTAGGGATGTGGAAGATTCAAGTTCCAGCAAGAAGGAGTCCCAACTTTGCCTTTATGATCCAGATGCAAGTCGTCTATTAAAATCAGGAAAAAAACCCTCTAGAAGCGTGAGTGGAACAAGATTTGCTCAGAACTGGGAGCTCAAGACCAAAGTATTAGGAGGACTATGCCGAGGGAACTGAACATTAACTTGCCCAACCATTTCCAGCATTACAGCCTTTTTATCTCCATTTAAGGAATTTCACTACAGGACTGTATTTTCTCTTCCCAAACAGCTGAGCTTATTTCCAGGCTATACCATCCTGTGTCTGTGACTCAGAAGCACGATTACAAACAATCACACTATGATTAAAAACTCATTATCAGAAATATTTTTGTAGTGCACTGAAAATAAATATTTCTAAGCTAATTTTACTCACAGCATATAGTAGATGATATTGCCATTTCTGTACTAATGAGCCAAACAAATTATTTATCATGAATATTCTCCTTCAGAAATGACAGTATTCTGCCTTTTAATTGTACCTGAAGGGTGCATGATTTTCTGCAATATATTACCTATTCAAAACAAAATTCATATGTTACATCATCTGGGAAGTTGAAATAACACCTATTTATTGATCAGAGGCTTATGTCCAACAGTTCACAAGAGGCAGTTCTACTAATTTTACATCTGTGTACACAAATGCACACATTCAAATTAACCTACAAACTGCATTGCCAAACCAAACAGATACAGGCCCACTGTATTTAGGCAGTAATTGGCAGGGGAAAGTCAGATTCTCATATTTTAGAATAGCAAAATTTAGCCTATTTTGTTGCCTATTATTACCCAAATTATCTTGCAATTTCATGGCTAACATCTTCAAAATGAAAAAACAATAATACATTTATGTTGCAAAAGAATTCTTGCAATAGAAAAAAACCAGACTAATTATTTTTACATTGTACTTCAGTTAACAGGGTGACAATTGTTCAGGTTGGTATTCCCTGCAACAGCATTTATTAATCAAATAGTGCAGACAGCTGTGAGCTACGGTCAGGAGTGTTTTTCTGAAAATCTGATGCCTGAACATAATTCACAAAATCTGTAAGAGAAGCAATACGTAAGCATGATTTTTATTGACTTACTGCTGATAAAAAGGACAGAATATAACCCTGATAAGACAACCACAGGGCTCGGATTGGAGCGTCCTTCCCCAGGGTAGCTGCTCTGGATTTGATCTGGCATAGCTGATAGCAGAATCAAGGCTTAAAATGAATAATTTTCCAGCAATAAGGAAAGGATTACAAGACAAACTACTCTACAAAGCAGCAGGGGGAAGAGGGGGATAAGAATTGAAACAAGAGCAATAGAAGTCTCGCTGCATTACAAGTATCAGTGCAGCAAATTCTTCCAATGAAAAGCTCAAACTGAGGAGTGTTATTTATCAGACCACCTCTGTTTGGCTGACCGGTATCTGTGCTAGTATTGCCTGACACGCATACTTATGGAAAGGAACCCAGTCTGGACTGAGATCAGAAAGATGTTTATTAGTGCACTCGTAGGAATGAGCGAATACTCCTCACACATGTACTGGGTAGAACTCCCAAATTTCTACTCATTTTTGTAACACTAGGCTTTGCTGATAATTTCATCCTTGTACTTCATCTCTATCCCACAAACCATCCACAACCTCGTGTTTCAGGTACCCTGTAAGATTTCTGTCTAATCTGACCCCTAATTCTTTATTTTATCCGGCTTTCTAGCTACTTGTATAATTCCATTTACAGCATACACTTATTCTGGAGACCAGTGAAGCCTTTTGACAAAAATATACATGGAGTCTACATCAATTTTGGTCTTTGGCAGCCTGTAGCTGGGACCTGCAATGCTACCAAGTTTTCAGAGGATGAAGGGGAAAAGGTACATATTGAATGAAGACGTCCAGTACTTGGAGATAGCAGAAATCACATGGGGAAAATGCTTCAGTTTAGGAAGTCAACCATAAGTGAAGTCTTTTCTTTCTTAATATTTAAAACTTTAATAGAGAGTAGCAATTTTGCTGGAAAAATAAAATCCATCAATGGGACTTATATCCATGATTAAGTTCAGCATTCCGTGAATGAGACTGTTGGAAAACAGGTGTAAAACAGCACACATTGCCCTAAACAAGTGGGGGGGGGAGGGAATCCAACATGTTTATGCTTAATTTTATGGGCCAATCTGTTCTCAATGTTAGAAGGAAGTTTAAATATAGGTCTGTCACTCCAGAGTCAGCCTATATATGGATACAAATTCAGGATTTACATTCCTGCTGGTGGCAATCTCATGACATAACTGATTGTACAGAGCTCCACTGCTTAGCATTTCAGCTTTACTACCGCCATCTACTACTTAGTTCTGACTCAACGGAACCCAAAACTTCACCTCATTTTATTGTCTGACCCAAATTTTTATTTGGCCTTAATCTAAATGCAAGCACACCATTCACTTCCATAATATTTTTTTTCTACTAAATACACATTTTTCACTAGCTATTTCAAAGGAACTTCACTAAAAACATTAAGGAACTGGAGGAAAAATATGTCAGAAACAGCTGAACCAATCGCACATTCAATTTTTTAATTTGAAGTGACTCACATTTTTTCAAGAACAACCAGGTAAATAAAAAATACCCTCCTCTGTCAGAACTGCTTAGGGGGAAGTAATTTAGAGTGATTTCCACTCGCAGTAAATACATAATCAAAAATGAATTTGTATGGATTCTCTCATGTCCAGTAACAGTTGAGCTCACACCATACTGTTAATGTTCATGCTGTTAACAGAACTGCCAGTCTGTCTTCACCGACTGTTAGTTTAACAAAACTTGCATTCCCATGGACATTTAATTATCTAAATTTTGTTGAGGTTAGTCCATTAGTGCCAAAGTTACCACTCACTGGCTAGTGATGCAAGTGTCATGTTAGTCTTACAAAACCAGACTGAAAAAAACTGACAGAACCAACAAAGAGACTTGTCTCCTGCCAAGCGTTTTCACAGAAGCAGTAATTCCCATACACCAACAGCAGCACTTACTCCTTCAGAAATACCCAAGGAACAAGTAGTGAAAAAATTACATAGCCTTGCAGGGCTACATGCGACATGTCTCCCTTCTCCTCAGTACACACACAACACTAAGCGCTGCTGTGGCAACGTAACAAGCACCATTAACAGCACCAACAGTACCACAAGAACACAGCGGTCCTCAACACGTCCACCGCTTCCCAGCAAAGGGCAAACCCGGGTAAGAATGGAACCAGCTTAAACAGGCTCAGTCAATGCCCTTTCCTTTCATATGCTGAAGACTATTGGGATGCAAGTGTCTGGGATTAGCACTTGGTATGTTGGTTACATAGCCATTCCTTGCAGTCAAAGCTGCAAGTGAAAAGTCACACTGACTTCTAGTTGGCACCCTCTGAAAACTGGAGTATTGTAATAGAAGTCCTATCTCCCAGAAAGTACTGCTTAAATTCAGTTATTTTGGCCTTGAATACTTACCTTTAAATTGCTTCAGCATGCCACCCAACCTCACAAATCACATCATAAGCTAACTCATCACATTTATGAACTGGTCATGCTAACTACATGTCTTCAGTATTACTTTTTACTAGTAATTTGAAAGTATAGGTCCAGGTCCATCTTCAATGATGCTTTTATCACCTATTTAACATAATAAAAATCATTTCTGAAAGTTAAATGAACAACTGTTTCTTCTCATGTATAAATTAGATTATTGCTGCTATTTAGAATTTACACAATATACTGCTATCTCACTAAGTTGGTTAACCACGGACATAAATCCTCCTGGACTGAATACCTTTTCCACTGGCTTCATACATTCACAGGGATCTAGAGTGTTCCCTTCCAATCAATCTTCTGTCCCTAAGACAAAACAACCATGTAGACAGTCAGATGTTTCATAAGACTGAGCACACTGCAGATATTAGAACATGTGGTGGCTTTCATGTTCCTGCTTCTCTTATTGGAATTTGTATTTGCTTCCAAGTTTCCTTATCAGACAGCACACTGCGTGCCAAGACACACAACAGCATTTAAACAGGTTTCATGGAGTTTCATCAACACAAAGATTTTGTTGGATTGCACCCTGACAGCAGATCCACAATGTCCAATCTTTACGTAACCATGAAATGAGACACTTACATGTCCTGTTTCAAAGCAAAACTACCCCTTGTGTTTATGGCATTATTTAATTGCAAAGCTTTTTATATGTATTTATGTTTTCATAGTAGTACTTCCTAATAGTTGCTTGTCTAGGACTTTAATGAATGTGTTGGACAAGTAAGAGCTTATCATATTTTATTTACAGACACCTCACAACATAGTTAAAATAGCTCTGATTTGAGATCTAGCTATGCAATGCCCTGATGCAAAATATTTTCATTGAAACAAAGGGGAAAAAATTCCACCACCATAATCGGTCTCAGGATTCTGACAAGCTGAGAAGGCTTTGGGAGAACCTTCCAACTGCAAAACACAGCAGGTATCCTGCACTATGAGACAGGGAGCAAGCTTCCAGTCTCCAAGCTGCAAAATACTTGGGTACCTGTTATGTGTTACAGCTTGGCAACATCATCCTTGAGATCAGATTCAAACGCTGCTTTAGTCGTGCTAACATGTTTCATTAATTGCAGCTGAAATCAATGGGAATGGCAGCATTTCCTTCCAAGATGAAGTCAAACAGACTCCCTGCCTTGGTCCTGCAGGCCCCTATTATTCTCAGTCTTGTGGAATTATTCATGCCAGTTTAAAAATAATACTAAGTACAGCAGAACGATAACGCTGTTATATAAATGAGGGTACAAAGCACAGGGCAGTACAGATCTATTCCAAGCCATCAGAGCTGTGCCATCTTCTATGGATGATAATTTCTTTTATGTGTCCTGATGGCAGGATCAGACTATTAACTTCTGCCATCTGTGTGCAACTTGTTCCTTATCACAGAATTTTGACTACAGATTGTAAACCTCCGACTCAGTAGGTAATACCTGATTGATTATGTTAGCAAAGAGACTAAAGGCTTTTCTTTCTGTATATATGCAATGAGGTAAAATTGCATTAAAAAATATGGCAGACTAATGGCTTTCCTTTATTCATATAGGGCAAGCCAGTATTTTAATGCATTTTCATGGACAGTATGTGAAGGTAATCTAAGCTACTGCAGGGAGTAGGTAAAAGTATTCTCATTGCCACTTAGCACAGATCAGCCGAGAGGGGTCCTTTACGCAGCCTTTTTCCACAAATCCTTAAGAACCTTATAGCCAAGCCTCAGGTTAAGTCAAAGCACTTTTTGCAAAAATACTTGTTAATCCTTGAATCTTTTATACTGCCGCTCCTAAATCTGAGGCCTTCTGAGGCTTCTAATCTCAGATTTACCAGGCTACTGAAGAGTACCACAACAGTCACTACAACAGATCATATACCAACACCATTTTAAAAGCAGCAGAAAAAGTTCAAGCATCTTTTCTGGCAAGTTTCAGGCAGAGCAGTTACTTCAGAGGCGATTTCTATCTAAATGCTTTTCTGCATTTTGGCCTCAGCTAACACATCCTACCACACCACCTGTGGACCTCTGCCATGTTTCTTTAACATCATGTCCTGCCAGAGTGTTAAATACAGCCTCAAGCATTAAACAAACTGAATTTCAAGTCATCTGGACTGACTGATAAAGGACTGGAAGCAAAGGAAAAATCCCAGCCTGTGTTCCATAGGTCACCTGCATTGCCAGGACACACACTCCAACCTCAGCTTGGTTTTGGCAGCCTGGTCCACATATAAGGTGGGCTCAAGTCGTGACCATTACAATACCCAACTGGCAGAAGCTGACATCAATTGCAAGAGAAAGTGAGAAGCAGCAGAAATTCTGCTAGCAGGTACCTAGCAAGGCTGACCATCCATCTTAGTAACCACGCTGCCATTTATAACACCACCAAGCAGGTCCAGGTGAGTTCAGCTGTGACCCTGGCCTTCACACCTCAGAAAGCCCAGGATGCATTAGGCTCAGGCATCAAACCTGCAACTTGCTGTTTCTCACATCTCTAGATGACTGTAGCAGCATAACTGATGTTTTCATTTAGCTTACCACATTGTTTAAAAACCTAGTTCATTCCCAGCTTCTCCAAAGTTAACTTAAGTGACAGTACAGCATGCAACTTCTATTCACCACTACAGAGTATTTAGTTGCTGTTTGTCTCAGTCTCCCCTTACTTCCTGAATGGTTCTACACTTCACAATTAATTAAAATCAATGAATTTATTCTTGCAGACTACTACTTCAAAGGCAAGTAATATTCCAGTAACTTAGATGAGGTGGAACCAATGGGATCATTTACAGAGGCAAAGGAAGCAGAGTTTGGCCCACAGTTAAAATTAGGCAAGGTTAATAGAATTCAGCTATGACTTGGCCATCTATTCAGGGAGCTGTGACAATACATCAACTGATTTAGAGCTCAATACTGCAGGGTTCTCTGTGTCGAAGTATATGAAGCCAGTGGGAGGTGAAAACATTTAGTAGCTTAAACATACGCAGTCTGTCACCACCAAGCTTTGCAGGCTTCTTGGTTAGGGACTAGGAAGGACCTCTAAGTTGCAGATATAGCATATTTCTCTGAGGTTGAAACTATATTCATCCTCTTTTCCCCTCTCGCCCAAGTTACATCCCTACTTCACAGGGAAGCAGACCAGCAGTGAAATCTAGTCTGTTTTAGCCACGGTCTAGTGTGGGAACTCTTCACACTTGTTATTTTGCTGTCTATAGCAGTGTCTGGAATAATCCCAGCAGATGACCATCCAATTCCAGTAGCTGGATGCAACCTTTTTGCCTCCTGTTGAAATAATGGCTGCTTCTCCAACTCTTCTTTACCCTCCTTCAGTTGGAATGAGCTTCTTAAACATTTCAATGTTTATAATTTAACCCAGGTAGAGCAAACAGGTGATTTCCCAGGCAATTCAACCTAAGTGTTGAAATAAGTGGCCTCCTCATTGTTGTGCATATTTATCAGGATGTTCATGATTCATTTCAAAGACTTCCCTGGCTGACTCCTGTGGCTGTTACTTTCACCACTGAAACCAGCATGTGCCATTTCAGTATCTTTTCTATTATTCAAAGGTCATGTCTATGTACTCAGAAAGAAGCGAGCAGAAGATGCTTCTGAAATCTCTATGTCCTTTCATAATGTTTTCTTTGTTTCAGTACTTCCTGCTGGTTCCTTCAAAGTGGTGAATGTAGACATGTATGGAAGGGTCAAAGTGTTTGTGGTTCAGTGTATCTTCAGCCTAGTCTATGTGGACAATAACTCAACATTAGAAGACATTTGTTTCTCCTGACTTTTTTTACCCTTCACAATGAAAACTTTTAAGGCAAAAGGGGAAAGAAAAAAAATCAAAAGAAAATCCTTCCTTTTGGCTTGAATCCCTCTGAACTTTTGTGAAGCACATAGTAGGAGCAGTGCCCATCTGAGAAAACAACAGATCAAATTCATCCATTTTCTTGATGAATGGCCAATAACTGGGAAGTCAAACCCAGAGACTGTGCCAGCATTAAATCAGACCTGAAGGACATCACAGGACTTGGGTCACACCATAAATCAGGAAAAATCATTCTTTGCTCCACTTAGATTTGTATTTACATAGGAGCCAACTTTTATAAAAAAGCTGACCTTGTCTTCTATCAAGATAAAATGTCTGCCCTTCTATCGATAGATCCAGAAGTTCAAAGCAGGGATTGATCTGCTGTGGTTTTGGGTATTCTGCCAATCTGCCTGGAACAAGGGTAAAAAGTTATTTCTGCTGTTTCTTCTTAGAACAAGTGTTCTTAAATCATATGAAATTTCCAGCAATTAATAGCAGTCAATTTTCGATCTTATAACAGAACTGGTCAATAAGGCAAAGCAAACTTTTCTTAGGAATCAATCAATAGAGTGGGTATAGCATAGGAAAGAAGTTGAGTTTGTCTTTTATTTTGGATTAGAGGGCCTAGTATTTGAAGTTCTTTCAGATACAGCCTTCTTGCTTATGCTCAAATCCAAAGCCTGTTTTCCTTCCGATTCCTCAAAGAGTAGATGATCTAGTCTAAAGCTTCCAAAGGTTTTTATTGTTTACAAATGTTTTATTCAAGGCATATCGACCTTCAAACCTCCTAAAACTACAACCAAAATAAAGTGGTTTTACAAATTTACCAGTACAAGATATCACCCAACTATTCTATACCATCTTCCTTCAGCGAGTTCCTGGAAGCTCCAGTCCAGACAACCCCTCACATGAAGCAGATGGATTACGTGGCAGAAAGACTTCACAGTAGTGAACATCTTTCCTTTTGTCAGATTAAGGGCATTCCTGCTAAAGGAATTTGCTAGATGAATTAATTCTGAGCGATCACCTGTGGGCTGCTGTGATGTTTAGGTTTAAGGAAAGATTTTTTTTTAATTTTTTTAAATGTTTTGCCCTTTTCACAGGAATTATTTAACCGGTAGTAATTCCTAGCTATGCTGAGAACCACTCAAACTGTCTAAAAGTTAACCTGGCTTCCTCATTCTGTGTGTTAGTCTGAAAACTCAAAAAGCATCAGCACATATAGTTCATCTACAGGTGCCTTGTGGTACATAATTTTGCACTTGCACTACCCTGCTACCCATTTTTCAGAAAAGAAGAAATCAAATTTTCTTTGTGTCATGAAAGCACCAGTCTGCCTCATTTTTCGACTGTCATTTAGAAACACCAAAAAGTCTAAATGACAAATGTTACAAGTCCCTGACCCACCAGACTTTGACAGCAGTTTCATAATATTTTCCTGTTGAATCACACCTTCTGGCAAAAAGGTGAATACGTTCTGGCATTTGTTCCACTACTCTGGTCCCGCTGCACCAGCTGCCAAGCCTGCCTTGCATTCTTTGTATCTATTGCACATCTACATACATCAATATAAAGAAACAGCTCACCAGGCAAAAGGTATTTTTAGAAAGGTTTTCTGCCCCCCTCCTCAAGTGTCTCTAAAATACCATTACTTATACTCAGCCTAACAAGATAGACTGGAATCTCCATGAAGGTACATCAGTGTGCAGCTTTTTAGAGGTATTTGGGTAATATTCATGTCAAAAGTCTCCTGGCCTAGCTCCTTCCCCAGAAGTTCAGCATCCCAGTCTAACACCCCAATCAACAGAAATCCTTAATTCCCTTTGCTATAGCAAATCATAGAATGGTTTGGGTTGGACAGGACCTTTATACATCATCTCTTTCCAACCCCTGGCCATGGGCAGGGACACCTTCCACTAGAACAGGCTGCGCAAAGCCCCATCCAACCTGCCCTTGAACACTGCCAGGGAAGGGGCAGCCACAACTACTACATTTTGAACAAAAGCTTTGCTCAAATCAATTAGTTACAGCAGTCCCTTTCACTCTTTCTTTTATGTAGCCTTTATGAGGAACAGGTATATGTAAAATTTCCATTTCTCATTGCCAGAAAACTCCCTATTTCCATTCTACCTTCAATATCTGAGGAACTTCACAGATGGCATTCAGAAGCCCCACTGACGTGCTTCAAGGTGAGCTAGATTTATTCCCCAAGACACGGAAAGTTCCTTTTATATCCTTTCTATGAATGGAATCGTCAAGCAGTCATGAATCCATCACCCAGTAGCAGCTCACTGTTCTAACAACTGCTTTGACGCAGTAAAGGGCGGACATCTCTAAGGTATCTTTACACTAGCTGACTTAGGTACTGCTAGCAGCACATCTGCACCAGCCCCGAGTTTGACAGGAATGAACCTCCTGAGCATTTACGCATTTCCCCAGGTACTTCTAGCAGAATCCATACGTCTCTGCGGTGCTGCAGCTACTAGAAAACAGCTCGTGAATCAACACATTGAAAGTTAGTTCGTATGTATCAGCACATCAACACTGACACTGAAGGAAAGCTGAAGTGAGAGCAAGGACTCTGATCCAGATGTATAGCAGATGTGTAACAGTTGCACTCCATGTCGACAGGCCAAAATCTAAGTAAGTGTTGTGTTGGACCCAGGACCTTAAGTTCAGAATCACACAAGAATTTTATCCATTCATACTCTATCAGGCCAATAATAGACATTTGCAACCCAGCCTTCAGTTTTTCAAGTCCTACCTCAATCACTGCCTAGCAAAAACAAGGTCACGCGATTTACTGTAGGAAAATGGCTCTTCTCCCAACAACATCATAAAGCCATTAGGAAACATTGTTGAATTATCCTTGTCACTGGAACAAAAACATTGAGACAAAGCCAAAAGCAATGTCAGAAAATTATGCTGTAGGAGAGAAAGACAAAGTACAACTAGGAAAAAGACACTTAGACTTTGAGAATGGGGGAAAGAATGATCCTTCCGAGACACCAGAGGTTTTCCCCTGCAGAAACGGACATCTGGCAGAAAATACATCCAATTGTCTTTTCTGCTCATGTTCTCCATCCCAGGCCAAAATGATGCAGGGCTATCTCCTTAAAGGCCTACTGCACACAAATTATAATGGCGAATCAGACTCAAGAAGCCCAAACCGCCTCAAACACAGCATTTCAATTCCTCAGCAAGACCTCACAAGGAAACTGTAAGTCTCACGAAAGCCTGGGATCTGCCACCTTAAGTACATCATAGATGTAGCAATAAATTAGGGCTCAGTACAAACTCCTATACCATAGCATAACACAGACTGCAATATAAAAGCCATTGACAACAGTACTATGGTAGCCACGCTTCTGAAGGCAAACTACTACAGTAAGTTCAGCTATAAGGGCCAATAAAATCATAAACCAGAGAATCTTTCAAGTAGACCAGTCACCAAACTAATCACTATTGGAATTAGACTCTGCGTACCAAGGAACGGCATTCAGATACATAACTGGAAAGTGACAAGAGAAAAGGGGCAAAAAGCTGAGAGAACTTGGATTAAAGTACAATAAGAAGGGCAATATTCAAAAAGGAAATTTTAATCTAAATAAAGACAATCTGTGTTTATGACACATCTCCACATCCTACAGAATGCTGCGTTAATGCTTAATAAAAAAGTACGCAGTATATAAACACACTGTTGTATGATAAGTAGATAAACAGGCATAATATTCCAGTTCCTATTACTGTTATTCTAGAAGGAATACTTTCACATGCAATTAACTAAGTTTGCAATATACCAGAGACAAACAAAGGTAAATTGAAAAAATCCAATTAAATTAGATAACCACAAAGGACACACTCAGTGACCAATAAATAACACATAAAGCACTACTGGAGTAGGTCGACGAGCATTGCTGGTTATCAAATGTTGAAGGGAATTCCTGGAATAACAACAGCAGGGAGACATAACACTCCGATTCATTAAGGGGTTGCAGATGTGACAAGCAAGGGAGTAAGAGCAGCTTCATGGCACAAGTACTGGCTGCTTAGAGAGGCTGTGTTCAGATCCAGGATCCCCCATTGAACAGGTTATTCCATCTTAGTTTCTCAGCTGCATAGCAGGGATAAAATCATACTCCTACCCTGCCTGCTGCACTGTAGTACCAATCTCTGATGAATTCACAGCAGCTATCTCCATTGCCTACTTTGATGTAAGTTCAAACAAGCATTTTTGTGCTCTTCCCCACACTGCTTCTCATGCTAGGGAGGAGGTCCCAAACATTGCTACAACACATCATTGATGTACCTTCTTGCCATAGAGCTTTCCTCTGTTATGCTTGTAAGCAGTTTTAGAACAGCTTGAGGAGAAGGCACAGTGACAATGCAGGTTTTATTCTTTCACTACTTGCAGAGCTCTTCCTGAGCATTCGTTGACTGAACCTTTCAGCATGAAAGACGTAAGGCTGGACATGAGCCGGCAAGGTGCGCTGGCAGCCCAGAGGGCCAACCGTGTCCTGGGCTGCATCAGGAGAAGCACAGCCAGCAGGTCGAGAGAGGTGATTCTGCCCCTCTACTCTGCTCTGGTGAGACCTCACCTGGAGTACTGCCTTCAGCTCTGGAGCCCTCAGCACAAGAAGGACATGGAACTGTTGGAGCGGGTCCAAAGGAGGGCTACAAAAATGATCCGAGGGCTGGAGCACCTCTCCTATGAGGACAGGCTGAGAGAGTTGGGCTTGTTCAGCCTGGAGAAGAGA
>Ga0181612_178042_pt1 | contig 15120 bp, 7 predicted proteins | sample HoacroProtozoa21_FD_119630 | JGI IMG/M metagenome (GOLD analysis project Ga0181612, IMG submission 119630) | Hoatzin crop microbial communities from Cojedes, Venezuel. Combined Assembly of Gp0051906, Gp0051904, Gp0051908 | reverse complement strand
TTGCAAGACAAAAAAAAAACCAAGAAAGAGCAAAAAACCACACCAAGGCTTTAGGTTAGCCTAAGATCTCAGCCTACAGCTACATCGCACTCACTCCAAGACAACACTAGGCAGAATTCCCAAGGAATTGCCCAGGGAAGGCTGAACCCTTTAACGCAGATGCACCAAACCCTTGAGATCGTTCACTTGTGGACAGCACTGACGGATCTATGAAACCCCAAGAAGGGCCCAGGTGCTGTGGCTGTACCACCAGAAAGGCCCTTACCAGACATCACAGAAGGCAAGACATCAGGAATCCCTACCCTTGCTTTGAAGCAGCAAGACGCTGACTGACTTACACCAGCTGGCCCTGCGTCCTGGCTGAAGGTTTCATGCTGGTGGGGCGCCTTCCCTGGCTGCTCCACCGGCTAAGGGCAGCCGCTGCCTCAGTGGAGAGGCTGGCAGGCAGCAGCAGGTCCTCAGGAGTGCACCGCAGCTCAGCCCATTTTCTTTCCATGAGGTGCTCAGCAGAACTTCCACACGCGGGGCCGAGCTGCAGCAGCAGCAGCAGCACTGCCTGCCCCGGCACCTGCACCAACAGCGCTGGAACCCGCCGGTTCACAGCCCAGCACTGCTTCCACAGAGCAGACCGTTGGCTATGGCAGGTGGCTGCATTCAGCAGGGCCTTTTCAAACGCCGCTCTAAGGCTCGCAACTGGAAGCATGGCACCACAAACCCCACGGCTTTGCGCAAGCCAACACCAGCTGTTTCCCACATTAACGCACGATGCCTTTGAGCATTGATGCTCGCATGAAACCAGTTAAAAATCTTCGTGCTACTACAGATTCCTGAAAAAGGGGGAGCGATAATGCCGCACCAAACTCATTTTATTGGGTCTGGGGTTTTTCCCCCATTCAAAAGAGCACTCTGATGCTGTTTCCACTACAAGCAATCCCATGTTGTTAAGGTCAAGCCTACAGGGTGGACCATGCATAGGGGAAGGGCAGAAGAAAAGATTATGTGAAACTTTGGAGCTGCACTTGGTGAAGAACAGCTGCAGCAGTCCGTCACCACGAGTATTATGTTTCTCTCCTACCCTCCCCAAAGTATTTAATTCAGGGCAGAAGGGGTAGAACGCATTCACCTTTGAGCTCCTGTGCCACAAGCAACCATATTCATTCAGCTTTCCTCTTTAACTAAATGGAGTCCGCACATGCTACCATATAAAGTTACCTTTTGCCATCTGAAAGCAGTCCAATCAATGCTATACACAGAGAGTAGCATTTGAATCAGCCTTAAGTTAATTCTTAGTCATCGAAACTGTGACAGCATGCTGACCCTTTCAAGTCAACTGGGAGCAGGCAATCTTTGCAGAAGATCCTCAGGCCTTTAATCAGATTCTCAGTGGGTTTTAAAGAGATACTACACCATCAGTTTGTAAACATCTCTCTAGTGAAAATAAAGATTACTTCTGACCTAGCCAATTACTCAGTCCCAAAAGATATATCCCAGAGTTATAATTGAATGAACCATAGGGAAAGAAAATATATTTTAGGTAGGGGGCAGCAAACCTAAATCCCAACTTAGAATGCAGGCAGCACTGTATCCTGTGGAAAGATCAGAGACAGAGAGAAAAGCTTACAAAAAAAAGTCTATTACATCATCTAGTCCTTCCTCCTACCAAGGCAAGATTGCTCTCTTGAGCACAGAGCCCTGCTAAGACAAGTGAAAATCATCAGCTGAAGCTCTTCCTCAAAGCAGGTGTGACGGGAGAAGACCAAAGCAATATTCTGAGGAGACCCACAGCATCCGGTACTTGTTTGCCACATCACAGAGAACCTGGGGTGAGATGTCAGCTCCTGGTAGCATGGATGTGCTGTAATCTGAGTAATCAATGAGAAAGAAAATGCTGGAGAAAGCAAGCAGAGGACTTGCGCTCAGCACCGAGACTGTCAGAGACATTAAACAGTCTCTTGTTGCATTACTTGAAAACTGCATTTTAGCATGCGGAGCCACTGCACTCCATTGCGGAGAGATATAATTACTGACTTAAAAAAACCCCCCAAGTTATTTATTCTGGAGCTATTACAGACTAATGTGTAACAGACATCACCCGATGGGCCGTAAAGGCTCCGAGGGCCATTACAGCCTCACAGGTCAAGACCTATTTGAAGGTTTTAAATTTTGTGGATCACTGCTCTCAAGCCGAACAGCACAGGCAACACCTGCATGCCAACACACATGCAGAAAAGCTAGGGGAGACTTCTGGGAACAGCAGCTGCTCATGCATTTTCACACTCGGATCAAACCAAATCAGATCGCTGAGAAGTTCGGAGCCTGCAGACATGGCTTTTGCCATTCCCATCTAGGAGTTCACCCATAAGCTTGTAGCTTGTGCCTTTTTTTTTCTTTTTTGAAAAGGAGCAATGAGGAAGAAAGTGACACTATACCCTCCGTGTTTCCCCATCAGGGCCCCCCTTCTATTTCACTTTCACAGAGAACTAAAATTCCCCAGCCAAGTGACGGGTTTATAAAATTTTAATAAGAAAGAGAAAGGTATCCTCAGGCAGGATCTTACGTGCAGACTTTCACCATAAATGAATGTTCATGAAAATATGGGTTTTATATGGAAACACTGACAGAGCTTCATACACTGTGACACAAATGCCTCAGCACGGACTGATGACTGAGAAGGACTAGCGAGTCCCACCTCCTGCAGCCAGAGGCTATCATACCATCTCTTTCTCTCACCCAAACAATTCAGCTTCATGCCTCCACTATTCTCCGTGGAAGGCTGATCTAGAGACCAGCTCTTCTGAAGCCCAGCAGCCTTCGAGTTGCCAGCCTAGAAATACTCATAGCCATTTCCAACTACTCGTTCTAATGACAATAAAGTTGTTTGGGGTAAAAAGCCTGTTTTCTGTCCTCCCTGGTGTTTCCCCTCCCAGTGTCCTCATATAGGGCAGACCAGTCAGCCTTCGCTTTGCAAAGGTAGGAAAGTTGAAGCATGGGCCCCTCTGTCTTCACGAGCACCCTCTCTGCTCCTATATCTGTGTGGATTTACTGTCCCTGAGAACGAGTTATCCATGGTGTACCCACAATAGACAAGGTCTACCAGTGCCTCTGCCTCTCTCCAGCATTATTAACAGTGATCATTATTAGCAGTTTCTTGTTCAGTCCATTCCAGGATTGCATTCGCCTTCTTCCAGCTATCTCACACCTCAGGCCTTCTGAGGTCAATCCCCACATGTTCATGCCACTCTTCCCCTCTTCTGCCATTTTCAGCTGACGGTAATTCCTGCTTGTAGCTGGTCCAGCAATCCCCGCAGAGATCAGCTGGGGCTCCTGGACTCCTTTTCTTATTGTTGTGAGCGTCACACATGAACGAAAACAAAGGACAACAGAGCCAGACTTCAGTCCCCTCCCATCAGTTTCTTGCACCACAAAACCTTTCAGTGGAGTTTTCATGAGATCAGGAAATTTGTACTTAGGGCTCACAAAGTAGCCTTCCCACCCTCTATACTAAAAGGTAAGCTGAATAACTTCTGTTTGAAAGCAGAAATCATGGCTTTGGTTTCAGGTTCTAAACTACCACTTCTGAAAACAGTGATGCTTGAGGTTCATTTCCCCTCATCTCCCATGTTCAGAATAGAAGCATTATTTCTCATTCACAAAAAAAAGAAAGAGATGCCACAAGAAACAGTCGCACCCGGTTTAGGCTGTCATTTCCTAAAACTGCAGCAATCCAAGAGCAGTGCTCCATATCTAAGGTATGACAATCCGGTACAGAGCTAAAGCAATTTGTTATTTTTTGCCACCCAGCGGGTATCTACACACACTGCTGCAAGCCAAAGTTTTGCTTTCAGGAAACTTGAAGCTTCCTAACTGCAGCAGGAAGATGGGTAAACCAGGGAGGGTACCTGCGTGATGGACAAAACCAGTGGTTCTCTCAAGTGTGACAGAGACCTAGAGTGGCCAAGAACCAGCTCCACCCAAAATCTCCTCCTGATCTCTTCAGAATTTCATTGTCATTCTCCTTAGCATACACACACAATGCAGATTAAAAAAAAGAAACGGTGTGCAGGGTGGAAGCACCATTACGCAGTATTAAAATGTCAGAGGTTTAAGCTCTGTGTTGGTTTAGCCATAAGTTACCGACAACCACTGATGGCAGACATGAAGCTTCCCTTAAATTACTAAGCATAAACCAGTAGACTGTAATATTTTGCTAAACCAAAGTACAGACACAGACAAAGATGTCATTTCAATATTTGAGACCAGCAAGTTTAATTTAAAATAAGAGCAAACCAATAAGCTCAGAAAATAGCAATGTGTGAGAGGAAAATTACACTGCTAGAGAAAAAAGTGGAAGGACTTAAGAAATTTATAAAAGTAATCTCCAAGTGGAAATTAGAAATCAACCCCTAGAAACAGAATAACACAAAAGAAATATTACTGTCCACTTTCTAAATCAATATAACACTGCTACACGACAGAATTACCATGGTAACTCAAGTAAAAAGAATAAAGCAATTCTTATTATTTCAAAATAAAATCACAGCCTGAAGCCCAGCTTTTATTACAACTGCTGATAGATCGCTGGCTTGTATTTATCTGAAATATTGCTTTTCAATCAGCTATTTTATGAATGTACAAATTTCACTGAGCAGCCCACTTAGACTGAATGCTTAAAAACCCCCAAAAAGACTAGTCAATGAATTGATCATACACACGCATACCTTTTTTTTTTTTTTTTTTTTCTCCACTCTATCCAAATTAAAGAGAGATAAGGAAACGAGTGAGAGTAAGTTAAAACCTTCTTTAGTCTCACCTCTCTAAATTCTGACTTCGGTTCCCTGGAAAAAAAAAACAGTAATAAGAAAGAACAAAGAGGAATAACAGCCTACCCTAAACACTGCAGCCCCTGCACAAGGCCAGGGAACGTGTGTGTGTCAGGGGGTGTGCGCAAACACACACATAAGAAGAGACACATCTGTTCCCTCGTGATCAAAGGAAAAGGGAAAGCGCTGTCTAAATAGAGAGTTGCTCAAGGACGTTCCGACTTGCCCTGCTGGGTACTTCAGACATTTAAAGCATTGTTTGTACAGCTTGGAAAGTGCATCAAGCACAGGATACTTGTCTGCATTGAAGCCGCGCTGAAGCCGGAGCTCAGTCAAGTTCCCCCACGCCTCCACTGCTGCTGCCACCTTTTAAACACATTAGCGCAAGAAGACCAGTGGGTTACCTTCTGTGCCCTCCCCCCAGGCGTTCAAAGGACCATCGATCAGGAACTGAAAGCGACAGCCTCTTAAAAGGAAGAACGCTCCTCCTCTGCCCCTGCCCCTCCAGTCCAGCGCAGACAGCCCTGGAGCGGCTGAGCACCGAGACAGGCACCAGGTACGGGGCAGAGCCCCACGGCACCTTGGAGCAGCTGCACGGAGAACCAGCGCACCGGCAGGCTGGGAAGTGAAGGCACCATCTACCAAAAAAGGGTGGCCAGGGAAGCGCCGGCAGACTGTCGGGGGGTTTTACAGCACAGTCTCACCCCGTTCCTCTGAAACAGCAGCGGGGAATGTGGCCGACACTTACCATCATGGCAGGAATCGGAGGGGAGTGTGACTGATGCTCGTAATTGTGGCAGGAAGGTAGGCTAGTGAAGGTTTTTCCTCAAGAATTTGCAACTACTTGGACTGAACCTAAGGGACATAAAAAAAATAGTAAATTGCCTATTGAGAGGGGATCAAAACAACTGCCCCAACAACAGTCAAGGAGGGCAACTGTTGCAATAGCCCTCCATCCTTTCCAGGAGATCCAGAAGTCATTTCTCCCTTCTTCTGCAGAGCTACGACCTCCAAACCCAGCATGGGGGAGAAGGTGAGACAGGGCCCTGGCCCAGCACCGTGCCACAACAGGAGACGGCGTGGCAGATCCCACCCTGCTCTTCTGCTGGACAGGGCAGCAAGGGCTGTGCAGAGAGAAAGCAGAGCTGAGCAGAGCCGGGACAACGGGCACAGAAGACCACCCACACCTCGGGGGGGTCGGGCACCCTCAGTTCCAGGGAATGCTAACTTGGGGTGTAGAAATTCCTTATTACTGGCAAAATGCTTTGAGGATAAAAGCAGCAGCGAAATGCCAAGTATCATGGCTGGAAGTAAAGACAAATGCTGCAAGAAGAGCAATAAGCCACCTGCCAGCTGTCTTTTATATTAAAATATTTCAGTATTCTTAGAGCTGCTTAATTTCCCATCTCGTTCCAAGTCCAGAGGAACTTTGTGGGTTGCTAGGTTTGCCATGCAGCAGTGACACTGCTCGTTATTTTTAAAATAGATTTAGAAGCTGTGATCACACTCAGCTCAATCTAAAACTATGCACTGTCTCTTAGTGTAACGTAGTCCTTTGCCATCTACTGCAAATGGGTTTTAAAAGCAACGGTAGAAACAATGTGTGCTTAATCTGAATGTGGACTGGGGAGAGGTCACACACTGAAATATCCTGTTTTATGTGGAATCTGGTTGTATTTTAAAACGCTCTTTCTAGAGACTTCAAGCCAGCTGAGGTCACAAACAATCATACACAGATTAGAACAGGGAAGGAGCTGGGGGAGCGAAGGGGACCCTTGTCTGACACACTGAAATAGGACACTCTACATTGCACTTGGTACTTCTTTAAAAGAAAAAAATGGCTAAAGTAGCAAGCTTCAGCAAAACAGTAAATACAGGCGTGGTTAAAGAGTTTTTATTCAAACGAAGCCTTGCCCCAGGAGATGGAAGGAGATTCTTGAAATACAGAGATCGGATTTTACACGTGATAAAAGCATCAGTGTGACACTTTTTGGGAAAAAAAAAGGGGGGGGGGGAAATACCTTTGTTGTTCTACACGACAAAATAGCAACTAAATGTTTGCTTTGATCCCAGCGCATAAAGGGTGAAGCTTTTAGGCAAGGAGCGGCAGGTGATCTCAGCTCTTCTGCAAGTCCTAATGCTCCTAAAAGCCACTCTTCCAGTTTCTGTAATTGGGCATCAGTAGTTAATGTAGTATTGACTGCATTACATGCTCCTGTGCATCCTCTCACTAATGCCAATTGCATCACCTTGTACATTTACCATATTGCTTAGCCAATAGCTGTTAAAAGCAATCCAAATCATGAATCATATAGGAAACTTTTAGCAAGACACGACATCCAAAGGAGACAATTTACAGTTGAGTTAATCTGGGTACATTAGCGAGACATGGATTCAGGAAGACAGACCAATTTATGTTACTTTAGTTTTACCCTTTATTGCTTTGTATAGGCAAATGAATGGAAGGGCACAGAGTAAAAACAGATATAAAGGAGTCCTTTTCAAAACAGATCTCCATTCTGTGCAGACAGGTCAAAGGGTTTGAGACTGATGCTTGGTTCGGGCTTTCATAACCATAACAGGGTACTTACAGAAATCATTTTCCACAAAGGAGTATAAAGATAAATATATAATGGATTCTGAATAATGTTCGATATCCACCCCCACTCCGAGTACATTAGGCAGAAACCAGGTTGCTCAACATTACCTAAGGCACGGCCTATCCACCAGTCACCTGCCACCAGGGGTGCCAGGGAGAGGCTTCACCAAAGGTCCCAGGTAGGTCTGCTCAGGAGCTCTTTCAGGTGGGAACCCAAGGCAGGAGGTGTTCTACACCACACCAAGGCTCACCAGCTCAAGCCAGTTTTCCACCTGTAGATCTCTACCACATCACTTGTCAACATCCAGAAGGTACGACCCTGACCTGCCTACTCGACTCAAAGGGACTGCATCCTTTTGAACTGTATACCCATCTCTCTGGAACGGAAGGAAACCATGCAAGCATTAAAGGGGTACGGGTTAACCCACATCAGCTGCAAGGTAGAGCCAACCAGGAAACAAATTAGTAGCAAGTTCCCTCTGAAAAAGTACATTTTACAGAACAATTTCACACTGGATGCTTGACCAAGAGATGCATAGCAAATCGACACAGCACCTTTCTGCTTTTCTGATCAAGCTCAGCAGCACCAGGAAAATAGCGGAGATGTGGAAAAAAGGACAGCTGGGAAGCGTGCCGTTGACTCATCTCTTATGGGTAGCGAGTAATTTGCAATATTTTTGGAGGGGGAAGAGAAAGGAAAAAAAAAAAGGAGTGGTGAAGGAAATTTGGGGGAAGCAATGGCTCAGCAGCCAAAAACTTCACAAAAGAAAACTTGAACCGCATCCTTAAATCTTGGATTCCAAAATACTGGAAGCTCTGATGTTCTAAGCCTGGTTTAAGAAAAAAAAGATCATGATTCCCCTTTGAAAAGCTTCCAGAAGTCCCTTCGAAAGAGTTGCACACGCAGAGAAAATGCCAAAACAAAACATTTTCACTAGCTGATCAATTTAAACAGCTGTGGTAAAGCTGCAGCCACTGGCACCATCATTAACAATTTAAAGCATGGCTGCTTTTGTCTTCCTTCCCAGTTACATTCTCATTATGCCTTTTTATTTATTAGAAACACAGTCCTCTGGAATACATTTCTACATCTCAGATCCGTAATAAACCGAGCAGGAACATCCCTGGCTTCCACTCAAATGGCTGTTTACATTGGCGAGAGGGTTAATTGTTTAATTCTGGTCCAAGTTCTCTGCAGTTCAGTCATGAATATGCAACAATCATCCACTTTTTCTTTAAGAAAAACTAGAACTGTTGAAATCCATAGCTTAAAAAGGCAGCAAATATTACTTTCACTGCCCAAATCACCCTTTCAGAGTCTGATTAGCGTGCAAGGAACTCTGAACACTGGCGTAAAGAATTCAGAAATGTTCAATGAAATTGAAAAACCCTCTAAATTTGGACAACAGCATCCATTATCTGCTTTGATGTGCAATGTATGAAGAAAGTAGTTTGCAAGAACATTCACTGGAAAGGAGAGTTCAGCATCTGCTTGCACCGATAGCACCCAACATCGTGCTTGAAAACTTGGGCTCGGGAGTCATCCTGTTGGGAGGACAGAGAAAACACACACACACACACACTTATAGACTGAGAATTAAAAAACAGTAGCTGCGGCGAATTGTTCTCTGACCATCTATAGGCTTAATTATGTTAATCTAATAGTGAACAACTTTCATTTTAAATCACCCTTCCCTCCACCCCCAAGTCTTCAGTGAATAGGAGCTACATTCACTGAATAAATCATTCCCTGGCAACAGTTACGCACATTATTGAAGTTGGGGGCAGTGATTTCTATACCATTTAAAACAATGTCTATGTATTCTAAACGATGACAGTTCTGTCCAATTTTAAAAAGATATAGACCCATTAGAGTTTTATAGTTCAGCATTTAGCAGGATCTGCAGTGCCTTTTTTATTCTTATACCGCAACACTTACTGCTTGATACCATTATTCTGATTTTGAATTGATTTCAAGTAAAATACCTTATTTGCCATAAACTTTCATATTCTTTGCCTAGTAAGGCTCCTCACAGATGCAATCAGTCATAATGCTAAAAGAACAGTTTGCCTTTAGCAGAAATGTAATAGTTCATGCTAATGACAGCAAAGGGAAACTTTGAGCAGCGAGCACATTTGCAAAGAGAGTAAAACCATCTCTAAACACAAAGCCTGAAAACCTTCAGAATGCCTCCAAATGAAATCAATTAATCCTCCAACCATGATAAATTTCTTAACCATTTAAGAAACCTATTTCAGACTCTGCTGTGACCCTTTATCACCAGACCTAATGGATTACTTTATTAATAATGCACTGCTCTTAAAAGGAATTTTTCCGAAGATTCTACCAGAAGAGAGTGTTTTCGGAATGGCTATGAGAAACAGGCTGACATGTTCACGTTGCATCTATTAAAGACAATAAAATTTAACACTAACTCCAAAGATGACAAATTATGTTCCGCTGCCAGGGTGTCAAGCATACTTTCTACTGTATTAAACCAAAATTAGAGCCAATGAATTTCCAAGAACCAGCTGCATCTTTTGCCCTACTACCCAAGCTGAAAAGTGTTCCTACACTGATTTAACACTTGTTACATCAACCAGACAACTGCCACGTGTCACCAGCATCTGGGAACGAAGTAAGATGACATCTAAACAGATGGCTACCCAGACCCTTCAGCTACCTAGTCTGAGCAAACACTAAGAACTATTTGATTGCCTGGCAGGAATACACCTATACAAAGTAGTTTGCTCCTATTAGGCCTGCTAACTCCTTTCACCTCTCTTCTTCCCACAGGATAAGCTTTCATTAAATAGAGATCTAGGTTATCAGTGCTCCAACTATAGTACCTTCCATTTCTTGAAAAGGTTTAGGCAATTACTTCACTATCTCGCCGTTCTCTCTTGCTTCTGTATTTGCCATTTCCAGGGGCAGGCAGCACCTCTAGGAAAACCACCTCTAGCTCCACGCTTGGTCAGCTCTGGAGAAACAGTCCAAATTTTTGTTTTAATTTCTTTTTTTTGGTCCTTTCTGGCCAAACCAAGTCTAATGGCTTATTCTGCTGCCACATGTGCTCTGGTCTTCTTCAGATTCCTCCTTTTTCAACCTTCTGTCTCCTCTTCATAAATATATTAGTCCACTGCTGTACATCTGAGTAACAAAAGGACACTGTGTCATGAACTAAAGCCAGACCAAGCCTCTGAAATTACACCAAGACCATGTGTGTCAAGATCAAGCCCTCAAAAAACCAACAGGTAACCCGACTAAATAGGTAAATACAGGGTCTTTGGTGACCTGAATCAAACATTCCTTGACCAAGCTGATGTCTGGTAAGAGGTGTAGTGGTTCTTTATGCACAGGAAGCTAGACCACGATGGACCACAGAGAAGGTCAAAGGTAGAGGGGCACAAGACAAAAAAGAGAAAAAAAGAAAAAAAAAAAAAAGAAGAGGCACTTTCATATTAGGCAACATTAAAATTAAATTCCATGTCGTGCAAGGAAAAAGCCACCCTGCCATTTCCCCTCCTCCCTCTTTGCATGGTTCCTCAATAGGTATACCTGAGAAAGGTATGTTGAAAGGAAAACAAAAGATACCAGCAGCACATGGAACAGCTCTTCTGCCTATATGGCGTTATCGATATTAGGCTTGTGTACAATTTGTATGTGCCTTGTTTTTGTGCGTATAATGATTTTTATCTACAGAAGCAGATTGTCAGGACCTATCTCGCTGGAGGCAGACGTCTCTCTGTGTCCACCTACCCATCTATAGGTACCTCTGTATGGCAGCTGGCGTGCTCATTTGTGAAGCCAACCCACAGCTCTGCTGTCCTGGCTAGGGCACTGTGGCACCATTCTTGTAACTGCCATTATACAATCAATTTCACTGCTTTTCTAATTCCAAATGCCGCTTTTCTTTCCTTCTGCACAGGGTAAGATGGGCTCTTACACCACAGGGAACCCAACTGCTGCTACTAATCCAGTTTCAAATTACCTAATATTCATTGCCCTAAATACCTCCCATCAACCTAAGACCCATTCTCCAGCCCCAATGCATGCAACCACTGAGAATCCACTTTTTCTGTTCATTTTTAAAGAAACTATGGAATTTTTTAAAAAAATAAAACCCAACGTTTCCATACCAGTACAAGTTTAATGGAGCCCTGCGATATATTATTTACTTGGCCTACTCTTGCGATCCGTTTAATCAGAGTTCTGCTTGAAAGCACAAAGGATCCGTGATTTGGGGTGCTGCTGTCTATACAAACATCAGGACAAACACACAGCTGATCAGTGTTTTCACAAGTGCACACACGCTCAATAATTTGGTTGAAGGATACTATGTCTAGTTAACACTGTACAAGTTAGCTAAAAGGAAACTTTCACCCCCCACACACATAACAAAGAGCCGTGATTTCTATTAGTGTATTTCATACCATACACGCTGATTACCAGGCTGTGCTTCATTGTTAGCAGAGATTACAGCTGGGATAAGCTGCAGCTTTTTCCTAATTGCTATTATGATGACTGAATTTTTGTTTTGTGTCAAGCATTATTCACACATTATACTCCAAAATTTGATCCCTCCATGATGCATTATTGATTCCATGCAGGCAATCATACTGCCGCCAATGTGAAGAATTAATTTGGGCTATTCTATTTGATTTGCACTGCTCCATCATAGCAGAACATAGTTCTATAAGGAAACACAAATTGAAAAGGAAGATTTAGCAAAATATGGAAGACGTTGCTGTGCTTTAAAAGAGATGAGTTCTAAAGAGGGGGAAAACCAAAAAAAACCCTAAGCCCAGCACAACACGTGTGGTCCAGAAAGAAATAAGGTCAGTCAACCAGATTCATCTTAGTCAGAGGAAGGTTACAAGAGTAGCCTTATGCCTCTAATAAAGTAAACTAGCTTGCTTCAACTTATATTGCCAAAGAAAACAACTGAACACCTCTGAGAGCGACACTGCTTCAAAGCCCTTGAAACCCCGTCAGCTTCATTTGTTTTCCCAGCATAAGCAATATTCAACCACTTAGCGTGTCTGTTATCCACAGTCCGGTCAACTGCAAAGCTGATCTAGAAGATGTGTAACAGATGCTTCACATCTACTTCTTTTTTTTCAAAGTTCTACTGTGTTAACAAAGAAACTTGTGAGATCTCAACAGAGTTAAAGCCTGGGATTTATTTCATTTTTTTCCCTGAATAAGATTACTTCACAGTTTTAGGATGCCAACTTAATTAGCACAGAACAAATTCAGAAGGGCAAGACAACTTCTGCATGGGCACTGACCCAGTGTTGCTCAACTCTTAGTCAAAAGACTCGCGCATACACGAGACCGCTGATAAAGATGTATTTCTGCTTGGTCTCATATTTTAAAGGTGTAAAATCTTTGTGAAAAGTCCATTCACATTTTTTGATTGCCTGAAGTGCTTCACATCAGAATGAAACAAAACCTCGCATCCCATCCCACCAACCAGATTCAAATTCTACGTGCATGAATACACCAAACTGGTAATTTTAGAAATCAGAATGAAAGAAAGCCCTCAAGATGCTGTATGTTAAATACTGGGTAGTGTTCCCGCCTCACCCGTTTTTGGGAGGCAAGGAGGGGAGGGAGAGAGAAGAGAAACTTTGGTAGAAGATCTTGGGTTAAAAGTGAGCATCTATCCATTATTTTCAATAGTCAAGTCTTCTTTCCTAATTATTCTCCAACACAGTATTAATTCATTTTTAAAATACCAGAAGACAGATATGGGTCAGGGAACAAAAATTGTATTGCTTCAACTTCGTAGCACAAGGCAGCGTTCAGTACTATTCATAATACACGATTAGCACCAATCTAACACAGGAAAGCAAGTGACTTTGAATTAAAAGTTATTTTTCTCATAAATATTTTAAAATGCAATACATATAGTCAGGTAAAATCAATGCTACTGCCAAAATGCTCAACTTCCAATTTCTGCAAGCTCTTCGGCTCCCTGTGAAAAGGTGTTTCCTGTCTACAGTCTTGCAAATATTCAGTAATTTCTTCTACTTCTAAATGACAACTGCCTAAGACTTTTTTTTAAGATTTCTGAAAAAAAAAATATAAGCGATCAGGAAATCCAGCAACACGCCCATTACACAGCACGTTCATCCCTTTATAAAGGTGAAATGAAACAATGAGATAACAGCTACAAACACGCGTTAGAAGTGAAGATGTAGTTCTCGCTTTCAAAACACAAAGTGCCGCCGAGGCGGAGGTCTTTGGCAAGAGGCAACGCCATCGACGGAAGTCCATCTGGATGGCTACAGAAGCATTCTGCTCTGCCTCAGTTTTAATCTTTGCTTTTAGCGTACAAGCTACGAGGGAAGACCTAAGCCACAAAGCAGCCTTAGAAGAACCTCATTAAAAAGTTGCGATTAGACTTCACCACACTCGTCCTAGAAACTGCTGGTGACTGAGCAGCTAAGTCGCATGCCCTGGCAGCCAATGTGCAAAAGAAGGCATCGGGTCATTCAAACTATGGGTCGACACTGTCTATTATCCTTTACATCAGTCTGTAACCCTTAGTCATCCTTGATAACGGTTAGTCAGCTTTAAAAAAATAAGTATACGAAGTCCTAAAAGAAGTCGAGGTCTCCTTCAGCTTCATTCATTAAATTACCTCCCAATGAACCTCCACTTCTGCCACTTAGAGAAGGGAGTAAAGTCTTACAATAAGCCAACGCTTTTTTTGCCAGAGCAGCTTATTAGCTTATTGTCATTATGTTTATAGCTATGAAGAAAAGCTGTGAGAAAAAGATATTAAAGGCGCGCATTAAAGAGACCCAAATGACATGCAATCGAAAAGAAAGAAAATCTCAAAATTAGATTTACAATAAAAGCTGTTAAAATAAACAGGCTAAAATGGATACGTTAGAGTAACTGGTAGAAAGAAAAAATCAAGCCGTTTCTGCTATGTCCTTCAGCAAACAGAGCCTGGGGTAAGCCCTTCTCGCCTGGTTCAATCATGCCAGAGGAGAGATTAAAAAAAAAACAAAAAAAATAAAGAGCCAGCAGGCTTTTAACCACACCAGGGGAAAACCTCCGGAGCTGAAACCAGAGCGCTCTGATACGCGCAGTGCGCGTCTGTTTCCAAACTCTTGATGTCTCCGTCGGCGGCATGCGGAAGACGCCAAGCACGGGCTCCCACAGCCCCAGCCCACCTACCGTCCTCCTTGTCCAGCACCATCATCTCCGCTCTCGGGGACAGTCCGGGGACAGACGGACGCTTCTTCTCCGGCAGCCTCCGCTCCAGGGAGGAGAGAACAAGTCTCTGGGAACACAAATGAGCCACGGCACAGCTGATCGTCCTTTAGCAGCAAGCGAGCTCTAATTACCCAGTTGTCCAGCTTTTAACCTAGATTGCACTCAGTCAGAATTACACTCAGAAATAAAGCGCTTCGCGGATACAAAAGCAGCCTCACCTACTTCTGCGCCTCGGAATTGAAAGGAACTAAAACTGCAATTTAGACAGAAGGGGGATCAGAGCCGTTTCTTTGCTTCTCACCTTCTAAATGGCTCAATTTACACGGTATAATCTATTTTAATGTAATTGCGTTTGATAGCTCACAACCCCGGCTGCCGCAACGACGCAGCTTTCAACCCCACAAAGTGTTTTCCCTTTGGGTTTCAGCCGAATCCAGATCCAGAATCGCACTCGAGAGAGGGCAGAA
>Ga0181612_165355_pt1 | contig 15120 bp, 8 predicted proteins | sample HoacroProtozoa21_FD_119630 | JGI IMG/M metagenome (GOLD analysis project Ga0181612, IMG submission 119630) | Hoatzin crop microbial communities from Cojedes, Venezuel. Combined Assembly of Gp0051906, Gp0051904, Gp0051908 | reverse complement strand
CATAAACCTATACTTTGCAGGATATAACATGTATATGCACATGTATGTCAATTGGCCTAGTTTCATTTCAGGTAATCACAATATGAATTATTTGATTTTAAGTTTCTGAAGACTTCAAAGCAGTTAACTTCAGGTTGCCTTACCAAAGGAATCACGTCAAGAAGAAACACCAATAGTGTGCAGAGCTCTGAAACTGTAGGAGGAGTGCTAATATTTTCAAGAGCATATCTCATCTGTGTGGATTTGTTTCTGGATTGAGAGAAACATGATTATGTAAGCTTTTTTCTTGTCAAAATCCTTGTTACAATAAAAAAATTTCATTAAAGCCAGCACAAAATACTGAACAGCTAGGCTTTCTGAAGCAAAGTAAAATGGGACTTCTAATATAGCAGGACAAAACATTCTGTCAAAACCACATCAACTGTAGCTTCCATGTGGGATGCTAAAGTGCTTCTAATTTTCAGATTGAATCTCTATACAAAATCTTACTAAAGTATAATCTTCTGTTCTATTTAGAAAGAGATAAGAAGATAGAGATCTTAAAACACTTGTTCTTCTGGGGAAGACCTCTCTACCTCCCCTCGCAATCCTTTTCCTCGTTCAGCTGTCATTTTGAAAGTAATTTCTTTTCTTCTCAGGTTGCTAGTTTCCATCTACTTGTTTACCTGTTTGCCTTCTTCAATTACTTTAGGATGCAACTTACATATCTGTCTAACATGTATTATATCCCTTCCAGAATTTAAATGCTTCAGTAAACTTCATTATCTTACACAGATAGCTCTTAAGAGGCATTTTTAAGAGGAGCACTATTGTTTGACAACATAAACACCTGAAAGAATCTTCGAAACATTTGGTCATGTAATCCCAAAGAAAATCCGTGCTTAAGGATGTGATCAACAAATTGACTGTCTTGACAATTTCCGAAGCATTTTTGTTCTCTTTGATCGCACTGTGTGAAAGGGAAAAAAAGGAAAAAAAAGAAACAGATGTCAGTGAAGATTCTAAGAGCATGTACATTACAGTATTAGCTGATGTGTTCTAAAATCTTTTTCCTCTTCTCTACAAACTAAAAGACATTGATTGTTTTAAATTAAGGATTAAGTCATTCCGGAATAGCTAGAGTTTGAGCATCTTTCTACCAGGTGAAAGAAATCAAGCCTTAAACTTGGAAAATCAAAAGGCTAAGAGTTCTGTTACCAGACTGATTCTTGGCCAATATAGCTGGATTTAATCAACACCTGTCACATGCAGTGTACTTAATTTTCTTCTCTGACAATCAAAGAGAAATCAAGCATGTGTGGGGAAAAAGGAAAGTCACAGAAAAATCTCATCTTCTCTATAGAAAGTCAGTTTGTTAAAAACATAACCTTACTTAAATTGGTTAGATTTTAATAAGTTCGCTTAATATAAATGATAAAGTTTCAGTTCACAGTTGAAAACTTGTAGTTATACCTTGCAAGTATGTTGCCACTTTGATTGTAGCTAAGTTTGAGATCAGAACCAAGTGTGTCTTTGCAGTAGGAATAAAAGGCTCTAATAACTTCAAGGAACAGATCCCCAACAACCTGTGGTCCTACAATTGAAGGAAAAAAGAATCCAGTAGTTGCACCAAAGTGATTGCTAGGCAGCTCAGTTACAAACTTGTATAGACTTAAATGAGGGGTAATTAGACTAAAAAAACAATCACCCAAGTAGGAAGAAAAATGCTTACGTGGCTTTTTAAAATGTCAGATTTTCTAGTTACTAAAATTTAATAAAATTAACTATGTAGTTAAATATTTGTGGTGTGGTTTTTTTTTTTTAATTCTAGTTAAATACTACCTGTTGTTCATTTTAGGAACTTTTAAAAGTGATACTTGGAAAGCCATAGCACTGGCTCTACATTACACTTAAGTCACTTCAGTAAGGCACCTACATTGCAATCATTTATAAGTGGGCATAATCATAACAATAAACCTGCAGTTCATGTGCCAAAAATAATCACCATGTCTGTATCCGTAAGGAAAACAAACAGATTTCCCAAAACATGTTTAACATAGTAGCCTTGATTAAATTTTGAGGGACAGAAGCAAACTGAGCAAGTTCAAATGCCTAAATATCCTAAATATATATCAAAAATGCATATTTATGAACAGTTTTAAGAAGAAAGTATGTTAGGTGTGTGCTGACAACTCCGCTCAATTTTCAAGTCAGCACTTTTTTGTTTTATCTGAAATCATCTATAGAGGAGGTGAACAAATAATAAGTACAATAACCTAAACAAAGCATTCCCATGAGTGCTTCTAAAAAGGAAGAAAAAAGTTAAAGTGACTAAGAGTAGCAGAAAAGGTCAAAGATTCTTGTTATGTTTTAGTTTGCTACCTTTAAAAAAAAAGTTGCATTGCTAAACCCATTTCAAAAGGAAGTGAAAATCATATTGGCTGAAGGCTCAAGAAGTTATATTTTGTGTGCCGACTTGAACAGAAAGATTAAACTGAATAATGCACTTCGGATAAACAACCCTTATTTGTAGTTCAGATTAACACTGATTGTCAGCCAACTAAAACATACAATAGGGTAGTTATTTGTAATCTACTTTCTAAACTAGATTACTCAAGAAATTGATACTGTAACAACCTTAGCCAACTGTCTCTTCTTCAGCATTTTTGTCAGTAATTAAAAATGCTTTATATAAAAGGAGTTATCATGATAGATTTTTGTTAAAACACATGAAAAACAACTAAAACCAGCAGAAGGAAACATCAGCACCGCTGTCGTACAAACAGACCAACAACTGCTTTACTAAGGTAGCATTTATTTGTTAGATAAGCAATACAGAATCCTCATTTCTCCTGGCAGTGCTTTGATAATATTTTAACAGGGAATGTGCTTAAAAGGACCTTCCTGACCAACGAAAGAGGATAAGCTTACCAGACACAGGAGCCTGCAAAACCAACTGCCGCTAAAGCATTTAGTCTCAGCACACGAGTTTTATTTAAAGTCTGCAGGCTCAGTCAATGGCAACATCGTACCCCACCCAGGATAATACCTAGAACAACACTTTGGGATACAGTCAGTCGCTAAAGACTCTATTAGCTTCCAACAAATACCAGTTAACCAGTCCACAGGCTTCTCATACCTGTTAGGTTCACACAATGTAACTTCAAATATTTATCTGTATGTGGTTCTTACAGAGTATTATTAAATCCTAAAAATCTGTCAAGTCACTTTGGCTTAATTTTTTGATGCAGAAAGCAGAACTTGCTGTTTAAAACAAGGGCTGGCAGAGCCTCACCCTTCTGGTGCTGGCAACTTCACGTACACAACAGGACAGACATGTGGCAGTCAGGGAAGAGGAGGAAATTCTTCACAGCTCAGTCATGAAATCTCAAACTGTAGGTCCCACCGCAGTGTCAGGCCAGCAGAAGCCAGCAGCGCTGCTGACAGAGGCACCCCGACCTCCCCACACCCGTAAGAGGTTATTGCCAGCTGGAGCACCCGCAGGTAAGCGGTGCTGCCCACGCCGGCAGCAGTACCACCACAGACCAGCTGCCTGTGTGACTACAGCGTCTGGAAAAGCAGCGCGGTCATCAGGGTCTGACGCAAGTGTACAGGAAGGCCTGCGAGCACAGCCAAGCGCTGGAAAATCCCAGGCAAGAGCAGTGCCCGTGGTTTTCCAGACAGAAGCTGCTTTATGAGACAGAACAACAAGAAGCCTAACAGTATTTTAGAGAATAAGCTCCAAGGAATGAGCTGAGCAGAATATTGCGACCAGGGCAGAAGTGGTTCTTTTTAACTGGCCCGTCAGCTTGCAGTTCTGGGCATGGAAGAGCGTTATCCTCACTAGGATATGCCCACCCTATGCAGTGGAGTGCTCTGCAGAAGAGCCAGAGAGAATCTGGAGAGGCTGCTTGCTCCAGAGCTCTGCTCTGAACCAGGCCCAAGGCAAGGAACGCAGCCCCCTGCACACTAACACACAACGCACACACAGCCAGAATTAGGACGAAGCGTGCAGGGCGTTGTCCCGAGTCCAACCGTCCAAGGCGAGGAACACCAAGTTGTAACAGTCGTCAGCAGTCGTAACAGAAGTGACAAGCAACATTACCTATTTCAGGTTTGTCAAGGAGACTGATGAGGATGCGGAAGGGTTTCAAATAAGCTTGATGCTGTTCCTCTGTATCAGACTCTGGGAATTTCTGATGTAAAATTTCAATCAAACTCTAGCAAAAAGAAAATATAAAATGTTATACGTAGAAGAGAGACTGCCATTTTATTAAGAACTGAAGTGTTTCTAAATTACATTTTGTTTAATACCGACTACAACTGAACTTCAATTTTCCATACAGGATAGACAAATCAATGACATCTTCTCACCATCTGTGCTCAAGAGCTTATCTTCTTCAGGGCAGCATTTTTAAATTACTCAGGTACCCTTTGGTTTCAATAGATTCTGTTTGTATTGTAAGCACATAGAATATTGGGATAAATATAGGACAGTGGCCATTCAGAGAGATGAAAATATAACCACCAAAAGGATGCTGTCTTTAGGGACAGAAAGCGAAGGACAAACAAAGTGGCACAGTGAACAATTCTAGATGCAGTTTGCACTAACATTTGAAAGGACCATACATACATCTGCATACAATGAACACCAACCTCAACTAAAAGATCTTTAGAATATTTTCCAAAGAAATAAATAGCATGGTCTTCAGAAGTTGTTGAGTCTGAAGCAAAAGTACCACCTTTAATATCAGAGCCTACAAGATAAACAGAGGCATCAGGAGTACAGAGAAACACACACGTCATTTATACAAATATTGAAATTACACTGCATTTTTAACCTTTGTCATTTCAACGCTTTGCTGGAAACTAACTCACTGCCCAAGGACAGCCTGCGTATCACAGTTTGAGGCATCCAGATGTGCTGTACTGAACATAAATGAAACCCAAGGCCAGTTCCAGACACGTGGTCAGCAAGGGCAGCCTTCGTGCAACTACACGGCTGCTGCTCTTGCCCCGTCAGTCTTAGCCTCCTCTTATGCTGTTAAAAGGAGGCAGATGGGGAGAAGCTATAGTTCTCTTATAGCACCTCCTTGACAATTAAGCCCACGTGGGAATTAATAGATTACTAATTCCAGAAGAGCAAGTTTAAAATAGCGTCCCACTCCTTTCAGTCCACTGAACCACTTCAGAATGTACTGTGGACGGGACATGACATAATTTGTCAGGTACCTTGTGATTCAGGACAGTGAAATTAACTCACCTATGAAAAGAAGCCCATTTGCAAAATGAATGCTTAATTTTATTAAACAGGTACTTAATAAATGGCAACTAAACCGCACTTTATTTTATCATCATTCATTAACTGCTGAAAAAGTGCATTATATTTTTAAGCACTGATTTTTTTTCCTCTTAGGTTTTCAGAATATTGAATATCACTGCATATTGTACAGTACCTAGCAACCATGCATATAATCTTCTGTTGAGTGACATGTCTCTCCTCAACAATGTCTGTGTAGCTGCTGACAGAATATAGACTAAATCAGTCCTGCGCAATAGAATAGTGCTTTCATTGCAGTCCTAGGACAAAAAGCAAAGATACTTGGGCTGTTTACGAACACAGAAACAAGACAAATTGCCAATGAGATTTATTTTTAACTGGTAATATTAATGTTTGGAAAACAAAGGCAAAAAAACATCAACAGCAATATATTTTGTATACTAAAAAGCTCAAGAAAGGGAATGTGGCACAACTGTGATCATTTTCATATGCAAGGTACAGAGCTACACTTAAGCTAAAAACACTAAAGACTTCATTATGTTATGCCTTAAGACTTCAAATTGCTTGCCACTGCCATAATACTGGCTATACTACTAGGTAAGTTAGGAAACGATTGGGAACAGCCCCTGTTTCAAGTAATATTTTCTTTCCTGGTCTTTAACAGAAGAATCTTAGTTTAGCGCAGACAATTCCAAATGCCAAAATCCTACTCAAAAATGGAGCTCGATATTTTTTCCATATGCAATTTCTCAGGCGTGAATACTTCAAGAACATTCCAAACATCATGCAACATTCACTTTGAAAGCACAACTTCATTTGAACCTGTAAGGAGTCTGAGAAGCAGCAGAGTCTCCTCTACTAGTAAAATTGATGGGGGAACAAAAACCTGCAAAACCTGTTCATTGTTTTTTGAAGGTACAAAATTCAGACATTTGGCAATAACAGAGGTAGGAGCTGGACTGGTTTCACAGAAGGCACCTTCCCGCACAAAGTGCGCATGTGACAATGCCACAACAGTCCTCTTACCAAAGCTGTACAAAATGGGAAGAAGAAGAGAATCACTTCTAGAGTATTTCTTTGCACAAGGACATTTGAATCCAGTACTGATACACACAGAGACTTTGTCTGTAAAAGAAAAAGAAATCACAACAGTGTTTTACTTCATGCTAACATTTAAACTACAATCACTGTTAATAATCACAAGAGGGAAAGAAAGCAAACTTGGTTATATGTGAACAATTTTTTTTTTAATAAGAAGATAATTACTCAGCCATTTAACATCTGCCCCTAAAATGAGTTAAAAAAAAAAAGTTTTGTGGAATACTGTTAAAAGAATCGTTAATACTTATGAAATACTCAGTTTTGTAACAATACAGAATGTTGCAGTGTGACATCACTGGCTATCAGATAGAATGTGAAGCTTCACAAAATGCAGATATTAAAAGTACTAACTAGCATTACAGTTATTCCATCACTCAAGTTAATATAAATTACTACTTACTGAGGATTTCCATTTCACTGGAAAAATAAAATGCTACTAAATTTCAGAATTGTCTTCCAGAACTGCAAACACTTTGAGAAATCCATATTAAACACTGTATATCCTGTATGATAGAAAAGCTGGTCTTCAACCTTACATGCATATTCAGAACAGGTAGAGAAAAGGCGTCAGATTTATCTTCTGATTTGAAACAGAGACAGTCTTTTTAGGCTGTATGCAGTACCGATTACCAAGAACTGCAGAAGCTTCAGAAGTCTTGCATTCTGCAGGCTAACCAAAATCTGTATGGGAGATTCTCTGCTACATTTGAGGTATGATGGTCCCATGAAGCAACCGCATTAAGCAATTCCAAAGTGTGGACCTTTCAGCCTCTCTTTCTCTCTCTCGAAAATGTTTTTAAGAGCATGTTATTCTAATTTAATACAGAGAAGGCACAATCTGCTAGTATGCTGGTATTATGGCAGATAAGACTGTTCTACAAGGGGTGTAATGAACTTACTGTGAGCTTATAATCGGTGCCAAGCATGTACTTCTGTTGTTTTCCAGACAGGTCTCTGTTGATATGACTGACAACAAAAAGAGAAGCAGGCAGCCTGATGGATGGGCTGACCAGGACACTGCCCCAGAGCGCTCCGTAGAACACTTCTTGGCCCATCAATAAGGAGAGCTTCACAAGCAAAGCATCTGTTCTGTATGGAAATATATTTGACATGAGAAAATAGATTTTTGTTAGTTCAGTTTTATAGCATAAAAAGGCAACTATAAACAGAATTAGTATTGTAGTTAACATAATTTAATTTCCTCGTCTTTGCATTATCAATATTGCCCTTTTCACATGAAGACAGCCAGCACCTGATTGTATGAAAAGTCAAAACCCATTAAATCTTTTGTCACTGTGCACACTCACTAAAACAGAGTTTCCGTGCATAATTTGGAAACTTCTCCAGTAATTATCTGCAAACATTAAGCTCTGACCAAATTACGTCAGTAGCTCTGATTGCAAAATACTTACAGTGAGAGGTGTGCAATGCTGAATTCGAAATAATTTAAGCTGATGCTAGACTCTGAAAGCCAATTTTATCAGTCTGGGAAGTGGAAGATACCCTATGTATTTGTATTTACAAATCAATGGGCTCTATTTGTAGGTCACCAAACAAAGGAAAACATGAGATAAAATGACACACTGGTAGTTATTGCACACAGGATCGGTACACTGAAATTAGTTTAAAAGCAATCACATTGGAGGTCCTATGGCTGAACACACAGTCATTTAAGATTCAAAAAGGGCAGAGAGAACAGCCAACACTGGTAATACAGAAGGAAGTACATTACCAGTGCAATGTTGAGTGACTCTTTAAGCAAAGAAACATTTGGATGAAACCTACAGTGGTTGAGTTCTAAGATCTTACAAAACAGTTCTGGTAACTGAAGAAAAACCACTACGCAAATGGGTGCTGAGCTGCTCTTCTCAGCACACTTCCTGATCCTGAATTCATCGTACTGAATGCCATAGTCATAACTGCCAGGGGCACCCAAGAGCAGGAGAGACACTTTTTCCCACAACAGATTTTATAAGACTTGCCTCTTGCTCGTGTTTTCAGATACTGAGGGTAAGTATCTGGTATAGAAAGACTGGAAAGAATTCAGCTGCTCTCTTGTGTTACAATATTATTTAAATAAAATTTATCGACAGAGCAGTGGTTTGGGGAGTCAGGTTAATTATTTAGGAGTCCAGAGAAGCTTTAAGAAATAGTTTTTATTCCTTTCTCTCAGCACATCCATATTTAAACTTCCTTCTCCTCTTCTCTCCTCTTCTCCTGCTGAGATGAAAACAGAAGGGGAAAGGGGTTTTCTACTTTAGCACCATTCGTTGCATTTTTCAGGGACTCGCCATTCTTCCACCCTTAGCAGCTCTTTTATGAAGCCTTTTATATAGAGAGCTTACAGAAGTTTCTTGAGAATTCCCTAGGAAAGCAAAATACTGTATATTGCTTTTAAACTAATACTAGTTCTCACCTGTCATAAATTTCTGATCCTTCTTCCAATCCAGGCAGTAGTCCAATTACAAAAGCTTGAAGACCAGGCAGAAGGGACTTTTGTAGAGGAAGAAAGTATTTCTCGTACAAACCGAGGAGAACAGGCCTCACTGACATTGCTGCATTTGCCAGCAGAGGAAACAAACCAGAGCTTTAAAAAAAAAAAAAAAAGAAAGAAAAAAATTAGTCAATTAAAATAGACTGTGAAATGCATATGCCGTTCAAGAAAAGTTTACCTGTACAGGAATAAATCCTTGGCAAGCCATTTTGTCCCAATAATTTTAAAGATTATTTCATAGGTTTCTAGTGCCTTTAAATGCACTCCACTAGGTAGTGCTGGATGCAGACATTGAGATAATCTTTTACTGATGATCAGCCGTCTCGGCAATAGAGAATACTTCAGGTTACTCTGAAGAGCCTGTGGAAGAAAGAAGGTGAGAATAAGTAGCTATAATGTGAAAGATGATGTAAATGATGACCGCATGTCAAAGGTTTCCTACCAGCACACTGAGATGAACTAAATGCATTCAAGAGTTTTCTCTCATAAACGCATTTAGTTACACTGGAACAGCAGAATTCTGCAATTGAGTTTTCATATGGAATCAGTCACAATCTAGAAATGTCTGGTCTTACTTTGCTCAGAGTCTGGAAACAGAAGTCAACGGACAGGACAGCGACAAGGTACCCTTATCCCATCTCCAGTGGAAGTAGGGAAGTGACAAGAATAGCATCTCAACTTTTAAGGACAGGGAATAAAGAAAGCATTAGCTAACTAGCTTTCCTCATAAAAATTAATTTCAAGTACAGCCAAAATATAATCAAAAAACCTTCCAACCAAAGCAGGCAAGATTAAATGCAACAATTACACCTTAGAAGTTATTTGTAACTCAGTGTGGCTACGTTCAGTAAGCTTTATTAAGTATACCCACTGTATTAACGTATAAGTCAAAGATCTTAAGGACAGGAAATAGTTAACGAAGTATTGCAGACAGGCCAGCTCTCCGGAAAAAAAAAAATGTAGCACTTTTCTCTGGAAAGATTACTCTTTTCCTTGAACCATGCATGCATTTCAGCAGGGTAATTAAGCATGTCTCTTCAATTCAGAGACAATTAGAAAAAGAAGTTGCAAGTAAATGGCACTTTAGCCTTTGATCACTGCCTGCTAAGGCAAACAGATGTTTCAGTGCAGATTGACATTTGGGATGTTTACAGGATTAGGCAAATTCTTGACTCTCAGAAAGGTTAAGTCATGGTTTTATCCTACATAATTGTTTTAAACTTAAGGTTCTTCTACCCTGCTTGAAGAAAAGGTTTTGAAAAAGGAGCAGACAAGTGAACTAACTTTCCCTTGCTCATTTCCAAGAAAAAACCCAAAACAGTTCAGCAACGATCACGGCATTCACTTGAATGCTGAATACTTTCATCAGTAGTAAAAGAAAGAGATAAAACCCATCCTCTTTCAAAGGCGTGTGCAACTTTAAGACTGCAGCTGGTGGGCACGAGAAGCTAGAACCTGTGAGACTACTGTTGCATTATTTCTCCCATTTGCTGTCCTGCCTAAACCAAGAAACCAGCTGTTAGTAAAGAGCTTCCACCAAATAAAATTTACTCGAGAAAAAACAAGGCTGAGACTTTGTAACAACAGTAAACAGAAAGGTCACACCATTCTTAAATACACACAGTACAGATGTCATTTAGAACCATTTAATCTCCCTCCTTACCTCCCCCACTATGAGCATCAGATCTGCATTTTAATAGGTACTGAAAACTAGAATCTAAGAATACAGCAATACTTCACATATGGAGCTAAACCAGGTTATATTTGTGGAGTTATCTTTCATATCTTTCTATATCTCTTATATTTGAGACATTTACTCATACATTACAAGAGTAATTTTATTTCAATATCAAAGACTGAAATTCTTAACACATGTAATAACTTTGAAGACTGCTTGAAAGCTGGACTTTGAAACATTCTGTTTATATTGGTTGGTACGTGTTTGCCCACACCCTCTGTATATACAAAAGAAGGCAATTACAAAGAGATATGCCAGTTGTAAGTATTTTTCCCCTCAATCTTCAGATTGAATGAACAGCATCTTCAGATTCTATCAGTTAAAATTTAAATATCAACTAGGTAGAAAATGAAAACATTCACTGTTCATTACACAGAGAATCTGATCCATTACAGAAATAATGCCATCTCATAAAAAATGTCGTTTGGCTTATTTCATTCCTAAGGATGTGAAATGAATCTGCTTCTCCCTTCTCAAAAGTACATAATCTTGGGTTGAAGAAATACACAGTTATACACAAGCTACAACTCTTCTCAAGAGTGGGTGTTCCTGGGTAACAGTTGTCTGATCTTCCAGCAGATGCAAGAGATTTTAAACCATGATGCAGTATGTTAGAAGACTCTGGTTGCATGAAGAGTCATTCCAGCAGAGAGGTGGGCTGGCTTCTACTTTGCTGAATGTTCAGATTCTCAATAGCTTCCCCAGAATTGCAGGGCTCAAAGAATTTTAAAAGGGTTGAAAGACATTAATTAGTGGACGGATCTAAAACTGTTCATTGACATAAGAGTGACATGATAATATACATATTTCCAAATGCCAATTAGCGTCTGTGAGCTGACAGGCAAATCTAAGAAGCTTGATTTTTAAATAACCTGAGCTCCCACAACTGCAAAAAAAAAAGAATCAGTTGTCTGAGAGTTCTAGGACTGCTGAAATGCCATTATAATTTCAGCTGTTAGAGGCAGTTAAATGTTGTGGTAGCAAGCCTGGTATCACTGGCACTGTATGCAGATGAAGATCCCATCCCAAACCATTGCTTCCACATTCAGAATCTAACACTAGCGACCACAGACGGGCAACTCTGCTCACAGGTTTTTACATACATTATTCACCCATTTTTTTGATTCTTGTGAACTTAATTTGACTGTCTTCAAGCTGCATACGGGCTGAAGCCCACATCTACTTTTCCTCCTTGTCTCCAACTGCTTTCCACACATGCAGTTACGGTGGCAGAAGTGTTAAATGTCACTGGAACTACTAGTAAGAGTTGGCTTGAGAAGCCTCAACTGCCAGCAAATGCTCCATGCTTAATATATCACCCCAGGGTTTGGTTTTCACAGATCAGCGAGAAATCAACAATCCCAGAAAACCAAGAAGTATGTGACCTACCACCGGCTTTTAAAATGAAGACTTTAATCAGTAAGTCAGGAAAAAATGAGATGGAGGAAGTAATGACTTGTGTCCACATGCATGTTCAATATTCAACTTTTTTCAGGTTCTTTTTCTTTGTGACTGACTGGAGAATACATTATACACACCAAACATTTTGTAATGCATAAGCATGCTCATAGTTTCTTGGAATGTGGACTATAAAGGGTAGAAAGGGAAGACTATTCTTTGTAGCAGTGTATACATGTGCCCTAAAACAAAACAAATACAGACATACACATTTGCATTTTCACACTTATTCGTTTAAATTATTCTGCACTGCTATATAGGATCACTAGATATCAGTTAGATCAATTTCCCTGACATAAAAAACCCAAGCAAATCAAGTAAATATTTTTATTTCCATAACTAGAATTCCAGAAAAACGCAGCATGTACATCAATTTATAAGATTATCTTCAGCTAGGACGTACTATACGTCTTGGTTTAGACCACAGTGGTTGGGAGGAGAGGGGCAGAAGGAGAGCCTGTGATTCCATTTTCCACTGATTCATTTTCCAAGTAAGTAAAAAAAAAATTCTAAACAGAGCTCCAGCTTCCATAAAAACAGCAGCATGAAGTTTAAAGATAGTTGTGAGGAAACTGTAAACTGGGAGCTAGCTATATTTAAAAAGGGGAAAAAGAAAGACTGTTACATACAAAATATCTTCAGTCCTGCACATTGCATTTGTGCAGCGGGTGTGGTGCAGTTCTATAAAGCAACTAGGAGGCAAAGCTTCCCTTCTTCTCAAAGATATAAGGCTTGCCTTCAACAGAAGGCAAGTGGCGCTTGTGTTTGTAATTCAGCCAACAGTTGTCATAAAGCCACCGCACTCAAGAGTTCTCATATGAAGCAACTGGTGTAATTAATGGCTATGCTCATTAAATCCATATTTCAGAAGAATCGTCCTCTTCTCTTCCCTCAAGAACAGACATATTGTAACTTTAAGTGTTACTACTGAAACAAACAATAGTTGTGCAGCTGCAATGATTTTTGTGCTCTTTCTACTTCCCCTCCAAACAGATGAAGTGTTTGGCTGAGATCATATTCACCTTCAAGTTTGTGAAGCAAGAAAAGCCTACAGAAACAAAAAGTAACATACTTCCTTTTCTATTGAAAATCAAATTAAAAAGAAATTACTTTGAAATTGCAGACTAAGTCCTAAAAATTAGTATTGTAAGAATTTATAATCTGTGCATTTACACACTTGTATTATGTCCAAAGATAAAAAGCAGTTTGAAAGTGCTCTTTTAGAGTAAACGCTTCTATCATTACTGAGCAAGTCAACCATGCTGTAAACACAAAATAAATCCCTCTAGAACAAGTGATTTTTCAAAGGTTATAATATTCTGTTTTCATGGTGAACAATAACCATAGATGAACATCTTGCTCAGAAAAGGGACACTGGCCTGCCAGCCAAGCTCAGTAGCAACAGTCCCTAGTGAAGCTTACATCCAAGTTCTGTATCACTGATATTCAAAACCTATTGAAAAATAGTTGACATAGGTATTTCTGCCAGTATGCGTGACAAAATCCTGTCCATTATAGTTGTGAAACAGATACAGGGTTATTAGTGGGTTTTGGTTTTCCATATATATGGATTAAATGAACAAACAGGGGAGCTTAAACATTCACTTGACAAAAACCAAGTGAGACTTTGTGCTCTTCTGCGAGCAAGTAAATTTCAGAGACTTTTTTGAAAACCTCCTTTCATAGCTTCCTTACAAAAGCAGGCTTTGGAATCCAATATTTACTACTGCTCTGCAGTTTATTTTGCAAACTGAATCACTTATCTACTGCTTGCCTGCACACAGAGTAAAAATTTATAAAAAAATATGCCTATAATCTAGATTAAAAACCCTAACGCAAATTATGCACTTGGATTTTCCCAACTCCGTAATATTTTGAGCCTCTTAATTGCCTAAACTTCCCCCTGCATTAATATTTTTATATAATACACATATCTCCGAATAGAGAGCAACAAGCATTTTAGATACGAAAATGATAAAAGCACCTATTTCACTGACAAGCCCACATATGCTGAACCAACACCTATTTCTAAATTTAAAAAGACAACATCTCTCCTCCCCAGCATTTATTTCTATTAAAGCATCAACTTGATTTCGCACAGTTGTATCCTTTCAGAACATTGGAACAAGCTGGCAAAATCTGCAACAGCACAATCACATTCTAGCACTAAGACAGTTGAAAAGGATTGCTGTATTCTGCATGCAGCAATCTGTACTGAACATCTGAAAACCTCAGTCACAGCACAGTGCTTTCCAAAAAGTGAATATATGCAGATCTGCAAAAACAATAAAAACATGGTTCCCAGTTGTATCCACGAACAATACCAAGAAGAGAATAATCCTGTTTCTTGAAGTAAGGAGCAGCCTAGGCTGCAGCTACTAAATGACCAGTTTATAGGAACTAGAGCCTAAAAAGAAGCAAAGCACAGAGAGAAAGATATTTAAAACTGGAATGAGTAAGTTTCAGAGCAAAGCTGAAGCCTGTCTTTAAAACATTAACGTGCATATTTACTGCCTGTTTAATCCACTTGTTTGCATCTGTCCATTCATATTCTTCTATAAATTTTCATAAACATTATTTTCCACTGTTTCTCCTTCACCATGATGATGCATAACACTATTCAAATTAGAACCCTAAAAATGTTTGCCTTACAAACCCGGTGTGTAGCATAAGTTAGCAAACTCTGCCAATGATAACTTTGGTTAGAAAACACAGTTTCTGTTCATCCTTCACTCATGTTCACACTAGGTACCTGCATTTCTGTTCAGAACACTGAAGGCGAGATCCATCTTACCTAATCTTAAAAGCCTAGGTGAGCTGAAAAAACATGGGCAGAAGTGCAGTAACTCACCGCAGGGTCCCTATAAATGCAATTATGGTTGAGCAGGTTGCCCAGAGAAGCTGGGGCTGCCCCCTCCCTGGCAGTGTTCAAGGCCAGGTTGGACGGGGCTTTGAGCAGCCTGGTCCAGTGGAAGGTGTGCCTGCCCATGGCAGGGGGGCTGGAGCTGGATCATCTGTAAGGTCCCTTCCAACCCAAACCAGTCTGTGATTCTATGCTACGGTTCTGTG
>Ga0181612_157010_pt1 | contig 15121 bp, 6 predicted proteins | sample HoacroProtozoa21_FD_119630 | JGI IMG/M metagenome (GOLD analysis project Ga0181612, IMG submission 119630) | Hoatzin crop microbial communities from Cojedes, Venezuel. Combined Assembly of Gp0051906, Gp0051904, Gp0051908 | reverse complement strand
CTTTTTTTCTCCCCCTCCCCCCCCCCCCCCCCCCCCCCCCCCCCCGGCCTTGTTCTCCGCTAATTTTCTGAAATAATTTGTTTTCTAAGTGTACATTCAGTTATATTCTGGAGTCATGATATTGTCAGGCCTCCATTTTGACAAATGTCTTCAGTGATGAATTTGGTCTGATCATTACGGTCGACTTGCTCAAGTCAGCCACAACGATGTCTTCCACAAAGTACTCTTGGCTCTCCTTTATTCTTCCTGTTCTCTTTCCTTCTTCCATCCCTGAAGTTTAGCTGAAATATCCCGTTGTCTTTCAGTTCAGGTGAAACCAGGAGCATATCAAAAGAGAAGATGCCCGTGTCCAGGTCACGCAAACCAAAGTGTGGAAATGTACCAGGAAAAGGTAGCAATTCTCACAGTTTGGCCTGCTCTCTCATGTAGATGTTAGTGACCTTAATGAACTCGAACTGGCATTTCTAATCCCATCAGATGTACTGCATTAGAAATGCCACAGATCCCCAGAGAGACTTTTCTTAGATGCAAGAATGTATGTAGACATGACCTGCACAAATCAGAATTATGAAAGCCCTAGATGACCTGGGCTGATGGCAAACAAGCCAATTGTTGTGAAATGAATCAGTTTACAATTTATTGCACAGTACAAAAGGTCTAAATCTACTGAAGATCTTCTGTGATCTTATCTGCAAAAAGGTCATGGCATATATGGCCTACATACATGCTAGTAATAAGACTAGAAACTAAGTGTGGAAAAACAATTATAGGAAACTTTGATATACAGCAGCTATCATTTTTTAAAGCACCCTTCTCTCGTGAAAAGGGAGTGCCTTGTCTGACTTTAAATACTAAAATACGCTGAGGCTAGTTAATGGCTGCCTGTGATAGTCTATGGAAAAATACCTTAGAGCTAGGCATCTACACAGTGACATGTCCATCATTTGGGCAACACTAGTTGACAAATAAACATAACTATAAAAAATTCAATTCACTGTTGAGAGGCTAAACTCATTAAACTTATTAAGAAAGGCCCTCCCTTCTTGGGTTAGGAAGACATGAGTAATTTATTTGCAAGCAGGCATAGGACAATTCAGTTTTTAAATTTTGTACGAGGCTGAAGTATACGAAACAAAATTAACTTGTTTATAGCATGAAAAAAGACAAAACCCACCATAAACCAAGCAAGCAGAAGTGGTGCAGAACTGCAATGCTAACACTTCATAGTACTGGGCAGTATCTGTCTAAACTGCCTACTGGACTAGTCCGTCTGGAAATAGCGTGTGGAGCAGAGCAGATAATTTTCTTCCAGTGTAATGGATTTAAATGTCTATGATGGTTAAATACATTTTAATAAAGAAAGTCGCAAATATTAGCCAAGTAAGGCAATAAATCTATGCACAGTAAATAGCATAGAACGATAACATTGGTTTAAAGTTGTACACCAAGTTTTCTATAACCACGGAAGGGATATGTAATTACTCCCAATCTTCACCATTGGAGGCGGAAAATGCTGTGGCACTTTCTACAAGGTGAAAAACCAGCAAATTTGATTCTTCATTTAAAGGACAGTTATTTTACCAGGAAAAAAAAAATTCTAAACAGCTCTTCCAAATTTTGTAGCAATTATAGGAAGTTCAAAGCATCAGGATGCCTCATTTCACAATACATCAGAAGAAGGAGACTATAACTTCCATATAAAACTCAGACATTTCAGACTTGGCCAGCAAACACTTTCTCTCCTTAAAGGTGTAGATCATAATCTTGTGGAATGGCCCTTCCTGGTCAGGTTGCTCCCATGGAAAGCAGGCACCCTTACCAAATCCAGAGAGATGCCAAAATTGATAAACAATAGCTCCAAAATCAAGACATTTACTGTGGTTTCCCTTGCTAGAAATGCAAATTTCTTCCCATACTGCTGCCACAAAGCTTTATTTTTCAGAATCTCAAAAGAAAACTCTTTACTGCATTGTCCTTCTTTCTGCCTCTTCCTGTGTTTCCTTTTTCCTCTTTGAGTCTTATTAGTTCTTTTCATCTCTCAGCAATATTTTGTTCCTTTAGTACCCTACCGTTTTGTGCAAATAGGAGGGAACTCATGTCTTCTTCAGGCAGGAAGTTTCAATGTGAGGAGAAATATAACTAACCGTTCCAAGGAAACAAGCACTTTTCGCAGCAAACATACCTGAGCTGAATTTCATATTGCCCTGCATGATGAGACTGTACATTCCTCAAGATCAGTGTGAAGATGTCTTCATTTTGCAGGATTTCACATGCTGTTCCTGGCATTATTTCTTGCCCATCTTTAAACCAGTGAACAGTGGGGAAAGGATCTCCAGCAATGGCACAGGATATAAGGACATTTTGCCCAGGAGCTGCTGTCACTGATCTCGGTTTGCTGATGAACCAGGGCTGAATACCATCCTGAGGTTCTGTAGTTTACAAACACAGTTTACAAATTGGGAGAAAATGCCAACCTTGAGTGTAACTAACAAGCTGACTAATTTCAGGGAAAGCAATCACAGAGAGGAAAGTTATTCTGAACATGCAGGGTATAAGTTTTGAATACAAAAATAAGTCAGGCTTTAATTTTGGAAGTAACTTGTGTTGGTACTAAAATCAATCATTTACTTGGCACTTTACTGGCTCAGTCCAGGCTTATACTAAGAGCAAAACAAAGGGACTTTAAAGCTTCCCTAAAAGGAATCTTGAAGATTTGTCCTTAGACAATATGGGTAGGAATAGTTTTAAGGGCAAGCGACAGTACTGTGACTGCTGTGCAGTTGAGAGCTTGTGTAATAAGTCATCATTAACAATTGCATAAAATTACATTTAATATAGAAGACTGACCCTGAGACTAGATCTCAGGGGAGCTTAGACAACAGAGGAAGGTCTGAATTCAGAGCAGACAGTGACAACAGACTACAGACCCACCCCTGGAGGCACAGATCTCTGAAATCCTGCGGTTAAGATCCTTTACATTAAAAAAAAAAAAAAAAAAGAAAGTCCCCCATTGGTTTCCAATAATTCTCAGAAATTACTATGGAAAAATGTTGGCATAGAACAAGATTAGATGAAGTCCTCTGTCATGAATGTTGTGAATTTCCAATCACAGGAAGTTTGGAGGTACTTCAGTGTTTACTGTGAGATTTACATCACACATGGAGATTCAAAGCCATTTTTTTTGCAGCTAGTTCTCTAATTACAGAAATCATGTGTTCCTCACCTGCTACCACTACAATGCTAGTTATTATAACCAGGATACTGGCTCCTACACAGCTGTTCCAAATACTCGGGGCTTTAATTAGAAAGAAAAATGTTATTAAATGGTTTACATTAAGTGCATAGCTATGTAAGCCTTATAGTTATAATCTGAAGCTGCATTTAGCAGAAGTTTTGCGCTGTCCCTAGGAATAGGATTCAGGAATGCATTTTTGAAATAGTAACATAATGTTCCAGAGCGAAAAGATTTTTTTTTAAAGTTGCTTCTGCTCAATATCCTTTTTATTTTAGATGCAGAGACTGAGAACTCCTAGCATCCTTCACATCAAATCTTACAAACATTCATGTACTTTAAACAAACACTCCTCCAGCACATTAGAATTATTTCCTTTTAACACTTCCTAAGGTGGAGAATAGCTCTATACCTTGTACTGTCAATGTAGCCTGGGTTCGAGTTTCTCCTAATTCATTCCAGGCTTCACAGGTGTATTTGCCTGTGTCTTCAGGAAATACTTCCTGGATGTACAGACTGTACTCATTGCCTTTCTTCTCAAAGTGGAAATCTTCTGTCTCCTGGATTTCTTTCCCATTGTGTAGCCAGATAATTTCAGGAGGTGGGTTAGCTGGAAAACAGGAGACAACAAAAATCAGGCACACACAGAAAAAATACATTAATTGAGAAAATGAACAAGGTTGGTTGTTTTCTGCCACTTGATTCTGCAATTTCAGCTTCAAAACATTCAGGAATCTCATTAACTATGCTGATGCTGTGTAAGGTGGAATAGTTCTAAGTCTGTCTTACTACAGTTAAAATACAAATGATTAAGAAAAGCATGTATACAATAGAGAGGGAGAAAGCGTTCTAGATCCCATGAAGGTGGTTAGCAAGGGTTTCTATTACCAAAGTTCACACCAGGACTGCTCTTTTATGCAGCACTAATCTTACCCCAGATGACAGGAATACAATCTTGCTTGGTTCACAACCGAAACTATTACAAGTCCACTGAAACTTAGTTTTAGTTCAACAGCAGGACCCAATAAGTACCTGATTATTATTATTCCAATAAAGAAACACTTGTACAGTTCTGAACACATTAACACTGGACAATGATCATCCACCCTGAAGATCAGATTAGATAAACCTGGCTTTTACTTTTAAAAAATTGGTTCCTTGAAATATTATTTCCAGACACAAAGAAACCTGCTAAAAGAAAACAACAGTGGAAAAAAGAACATATATATCAGGACTAAAAATTTAAAAAAAAACACTGTTCTATAGCTACGCACCCGATACCTCCACAGTCATTATCACTTGGCTTCCATCCATTACTTTGAGGTCAGCCAGGCCTTTAAGGAAGATGGGTGAAAAAGTCTTGTTTGACTTGGCAGCCTGTGCACTTTCTGCCTTCTTACTGCTCTTCTTTTCTGTGAAGTCAAGAGGAGAACAAAAGGGGTTTCTTACTGGAATTTTCATGATGAATTTTAACTGACCTTAGGTTCAATCCGAATTCAAGTCAGTGGTCTTGTTTCATCTCTCAGAGGGCAAAAATCACTGAAACCACCCAATATAGCTGTTTTTCTTACCAGTAGTCCAAGCAGAAAGACAGGAAATGGGAATGGAACTGTCTTTCCTCCAGGGATCCTTCTAAATCATTGTTAACAGATATCATAGAGCATCACATAGAAATTTACACTGACTTTCTCCAAGCACACATGCTCAGGTGCAAAAAAAACTCCCAACAACTTGTAACCAACAATTAATGCCTTTAATCACTGCTAAATTGACATAAAAACGATGGATGAGTTAAAAATATGGGATTGATGAGTTAAAAATGTAAACTCATGAGAACATAGGATTCTCCACTCGGTATGAAACTACAAACCATTTAGATTGTTAGCTGGTCAATATCAAATGGGTTTTTTGAGTTAACCATACTCCTGTATTACACTTAGCCAACTGATTGATGATGGGAAAGATTGAAACCCGAGGTTATCAACATATATTGCAAAACAAACTGTTGTATAAGGGCTTTTTTTTCTTTTTTTTGAGGCTGTACAATCAAATGGTGAGTGCTGGAGTTAAATTAATCACTATTAAAAATTAAATCTAGCTGAGATAGATATGTAATTTCCAGTACCCACAATGGTCTCCTCTGTCTTGGACTCGGAGGCTATAAGGCAAGATCGTTTAACTGTGACCTGTATGGTACACTATACCATGAAAGATACCTCTGCTCCAAAAACCTGAGAAAAGACTCTACTGAAGCCAAAGTAGCACTCATGGCCAAATGTAAGAAATCATAAATATTTATCGGTCACTTGGATACACTTTTTGTTTTGTTTAGCTTGAGTTCAGGCCTCTTACATCTTGCCTTTAAAATGCCAACCCTACTTTCTGAAATAGCTTCATTTTGCTTATTCCTACCTTCAAAATTTTCAAAGGTGTATCAAGATCATCCAAAATAGTATTACAGCAACACGAAGTGCCAGTCGGGAAAAAAAAAAACCACCATTCATAAAAGGACGGTGATTAGAAAAACTGAAAGCACCTCACTGAGCAAGTCCACTGAACCTTCTGGAGGCAAAAAGTTAATCTTGTCCCAGGGTTATTTGAGCTCATTGTATATTTGGAAGCTGTCTGGAAAGGAAGCTTTTCCTCTTCTCTAGCAAAGTTTTTTCTAGCCAAAATCTTGTCTTGCTGGCTTCTGTCGTAGGTCTTTTCTTGGCACTGAGCACCGAGACATTCATGCATGTGAGAAGGGAAATATGGGACCTGACTGAGACTCACTCAGCTTGGTGCTATGGACTTACTACCCTGAAATGCCCGATTCGCCATCAAGCCACATTGATCAGTCTTTGGGCTTCCTGTAGCACCTGCTTCTAAGTGACTAATGCTGTATAGAAAATAGCCATGCAGTTGGGTCAAACCCATCTATAGTAATAAATTGCTGTGGTTCACCGTATTCCTCTGTTTTTTATCGTTTAGTCAGATGAACTGCTGCAAACGACACTGGGCTAAGCGACATAAGCACATACTCTTTTACTACTCCAATGCCTCACAGAAAATCCCTTTGTCCCTCAAACAGAAACAGACCTGGGAGAGGAAGCAGAAATCCATATAAGGGGAAAAAGGAGGAAAATAAGAAGAAAGGAGGAAAAGGAGAAAACAAGAAAGTAACAAGAAAAAAAAAAGAAAGAAAAGGACACTTCAATGATAACGATTCTGTTATCCCTTTTATTGCAGTCCGTAACATTGCAAATCAAGAAGGCAAACATGTAATCAAGGGAGAGCAAGGAAAAGAAAATAAAAGGTAGAAAGCAGACGTGTGGTTCAAGACCAACAGAGAAACAGACTTGCGGTATGAACAGAGAAGTTCAAGCCTTCAGAGAAGGACAGATAACAAAAGAGAGCTGAAACACCTCCCACAGGAGAGCTAACAGTGACCAGGAAACAAATTAAGTAGCAGTGGCTTTAACAGCAGTCCTCACAGAGAAGACTGAGCTGCTTCCAGCAGAGCCCTGGTACAGACAGCATTAAGTACTAGCAGCACTCCACACCCCTCGCAACTGGCTCTTTGCTTTATTAGACTGATGTATCTGTTCCATGTAGTCTAAATAAATGAATTTCTGTAATCACGGAAGACAATACAGTATAACAGCCTCAGCTTATTAAAGAAAAATGGGTGAGCAACTATAGAATAGAGCAAAAGCACTTCCCAAAAGGGATTTTTTAGCAGTGCCAACTCATCCAATATATGTGCTGCCGAAATGAAAGTTTCATGTACTGGAATAAAGCCATCTTTCTTGCACAGAGCTGCATAAGCATTGCAAGGAAGCTAGCAAATAATTCATGGCAACTGCATTTATGCATTACAAACCCAACAAGATTACGAAAATGTAAGGCCTCAGTTTCTGAAGCTATGTCAGGCAGATGTATCCTACGCTGGTGAGGAGACCTACTGATATGAGTGACATTAAGAAGATTTCCTGGGGATGCAGGCCTCTACCCCTGAAAGAGTGACCTGCAGGATTAAAGGATGAAGAACAACTTGTCATTGTTACTGATCCATGCTCACTAGTCGTAAGTGAATCTGCCAAATTGAAATGAAGGGGGCCAGAAATTGCCTCACGAATGTACAAATCCTAAGAACAGCATTTATGCTGAATTTAAGCACTGCATAGGTTTATACCGATCTCTTGTATGAAGACCAGTTCTGTACTTAAACAGAAAATTATGATGGTAAGTGTCAAAAAACCAGAAGTCTATGGTATATGAGCAGTAAAAACTTAAAGAGTACAACTTCAACAGTGCAAGAAAAGTTACTGGAGAGATGAAAGTGTTACTTCATTAGAGGAAACTGAATGTAATCATGAAGAGGAACATATAGATTAATTATTTAGTCTGAAATATTGAAAACTTGATGATTGCTCCAGGGACAGATACAAAGGCAACTTTATATCTCCTAACCTTTCTGAAGATATGTCCATCTTTGTAAATCCATCATATGCTAATGCACGTACACTGTTTTATTTAGTCTTTGAAGTATTACCTGATTTCTCAATACCTATTACAAAGCAGGAGTAAAAACATCACCCTTTCTATAGCTGATATGCTTTGGAGCACAGGGGCAGTGAAGGCATTTCTTTACCAACAGATATAAAATCTGTTGCATGTAAGAGCTCAAAAATGAGAAGCTATCATGGCTAAGGCAACCAGTATTCCTTTTCAAGCGTGTAACATCCAGGATACAGTAAATATATGGCTAAAAAGACTGACTCCATAGCAACTTGAACAGGCTTTCTTCAAAATACAGGCATTCTCCTCTACTTTTTAAATACCATTTTTTAATGGGGATCTCCGCTCTTATGCTACTGTTGTTCAGTAGTGTATGTTGATCAGCAGCATACATTTATTATACCAACAGTTTAAGCAGAATATTGCCAAAATTGTCTACTGTTTCTTGACTTGGCAGCAACAATTAGAAAGACTGAAGTTCTAATCCATAAACACTATTTTTTCATCAAGAAACCATCGAGGCTCATTTCATGTAACATTTCTTCCTTTACCTAAAAATTTATATTGTTGACTTCTAGACTTAGAAAAATATTAGTGTGACCTACTGACAACTTCAATTCAGTTTCCAGCAGATGTTTTACACAAGAGAACACAGCCAGTTTTAGATACATTATTTAGTTTTATTTAGACTAGTCTTAGTCTAAAACCATTCTGTTTTCTCAGAAGGGACTAGTACAATCATGCAGAGGCCGAATTATGAGCGTGAATGTTAACTATTTCTTAATTCTTTCAAAGCTTGTAAATGCTTTTAGTTGTTTATTTATTACATAGCACCATGCAGTGACTCAGTGCTCCTCTGATGAAGGCTTTAACATTACACCACGAGATAGCAGTGCTGTACTTTTTCACAGCTTATTTTAATATATCTAAGGGCTTCTTCAATCTTAGCCATTGGAGCAATCATTTTGATTTTGGAGGGTACTGGGGAAAAGAAGGGACACTGCTCATTCAAGATTAAGCAAATAACTCCCATTCCCATTTATGGTGAAAAGATATTGTGTGATTCTACTTCCTTTTGAAAACACTCGGCTAATTATTTTACCAGGGAAGTAGTGCAAGGAAAGCCATACCGAAAAAACAGGCTTTGTTCACAGAAGTGTAGCTTTAGAAAGTGTAATAACCGTAGAAGTTCACATTCCCTGGCCACAGCTAAATGCTAGCTAGTCTCATACACCAGAAACAAATCCGTGACTTGCCTCAGGAAAATGGAGAGCAAGGAGGTAAGAAAAACAGGGCACAAACAAGCAAGCTGCACGTAATGAATGTCCAGTATTAGGACTTGCTTTCCCTCATTCCTTCCAAGCCCCTTTCACTACATGAACTCTGCTAGGGTTCAAAATTCATATGCTTTTCAGTGACAGCTGGCTTCAGAGCCCAGAGCAGGGGGAAGAAAGAGAAAGAAGAAAGCACAGGTACAGCTCTAAGCTCAGATGTTGCAAGTCACTATGCTTGTGGCTGGAACAACCTCTTTCGTGACACTGCAGGTTATTTTTGCTGCCAGAACTACAGACAATAAAAATATGGCACACCTGGCACCAGAAAGGAAATCTGGAAGCTAAGACAAATTTTGTCTGACATTATCATGAGGGCATGACTTTGTTATATATCTACATATCCTCAAGCTTAATCAACTGGATGTGAAATAGAGGAGATCCGATCCTTTCTTATTATGTTAATATGCTCTAATCACCTATAGCCGTTTAACATCTCCCCCACTACTCTTACTTCTTATTACTTTCAGTTAGCAGTAGGTTTACCTCTAAGAATGAAAAGTAGGAATGTAAGAGCTATCACATAGCACTACTGCCATAGTGACTAAAAAAATTCTTCCACAGGCATTTAATTTTCTTCCCTCCTTCCTTTCCCCAATCAACTGCTGCTGCTGCACTGCGTTCCCCCCAGGTGGATCATGTCACAGCAATTCATGAGGATCATCAGAAAGCACTACATAGGGAGGGCTAGATAAAACACAGGTACATTTCAATAACCTGTTTTCAGACCTTGCAGGTAGTTTATTTTACAATAGTTTATAAAAGCTGCCACGATTTTTAACCACAGCTGTTGGTTTTGTGCAAGTCAAGTCATGCAAGATAATACAGAAGATACTATGCTTTTCTCAAAGGCTGCTTACAGAGCAATGAATTCTCCAAGGCTCTTATAAAATTACAAGCTCAAGAACTTTAACAGTTTTTGCATAGAGCTGCAGTCTGGCATAATACATAAGTCCAGCTGGGGTGTTCTCAGGTGAGCAGTGGTCTCTCCATCGTTTCAACAGGCTTTTAATAAGGCTTTACACAGGGTGATAGATTTAAAAGTCCACTACAGTGATCCCACTTGCACAGCTCCTATGTTTTTTTGCCTTTTCTCAGGCTTTAATAGGCATGAATGTTGGGAAACAGCAAGTAATAAGATGCACAGCTCAGTGGAAAACACAGCCTGGGAGAGCAGAAATAGTAAGCAAAGCATTTAAAAGATACATTATATATCCACATATGTTTTCTACAAAGCAAAAGTAATACAGGCTTTTCCCACAGCATTGCCTTACCCCTAAGGGCTCATTTTTTTTATTAGAAAGACACTCTAATAAGCACCCAAACCTATGTTGAAAAAAAGCCACTTAGTGCATTAAATGCACAGAGATTAAGGAGAATTCAGTCTTCCAGTTTCTTACAAAAATACAGATTCTCAGCATATTTGGATGGCAGTGGGAAAAGAGAGATACTGCTTCTGATACACAACTAATTCTATTCATCTCTCATTTTGTTTTCATGTGTTTGTGTAATCAATAGTAAGTTAATCCATCTATAGCTACCATATCAAATATCTGTTTTTCTATTAACTTGTATTAATAGAAATTTAAGTTGATAAAAAATGCTTTCCTATTATTTGACTTTTCTCAATCCAGGATTTCAAGTGACCTTAAGTGAAGTTAAATAACTTCCAGATATCTGCAGACTGGAAATTATTGCAACAGAAGTCTTAATGCTAGCTGTGGGCCAAAGCCAAAATACACTTGAATTTTTCAAAACCTAGACCTGGATCAGAACTTGGTGCTCGAACACAACTGTAAACATCTTTATATTGATAAGCAAGAGTGAGTTGCTGGTTGAAGGTGTATATGTAAAAGTGGAACATTCATGCTGCCCTGAACAGTTATCCTATTACAAATCAATTGTGCAATACACGCGTACTGGTTTAACTGCAAGTATGCAACCAACTATTTACTTTCTAAGGTAAAAGATATAGATAAATCTACAGAAAGGGAAAGAATTAAAAAAAAGAATCAATAACTTCACTATGGCATTTCCATTCCCAGATTTTCTCTTGAAACTGGAGTGAAGAAGAAAATCCAGATCAGGATGCAAACTTTAAGGTTTCCAAAGACTGGACCTGGCTACTACCTGGCTTGTAGCCAAAACAGTTAACATTTTATGGACATCATCTATCTAGTAAATTTTCTTTTTCATTTTTCTACCCAGATGTACTGAAAACTTTTTGAAGTGAGCTGCAGAATGCTGACATCTCCTGTTGAAATATCAGGACTTCAGCATGCTCAACAAATTGAATTCAGAAGGGACCTCTGGAGATCGTCTAGTCCAGCCCCCGGCTCAAGCAGGGTCAGCTACAGCACTGCACACATACACCTTCAATGCAATAACTCAGCTGCACAAGATCAGGATTACAACTGGTTACAAGTCAAGGACATGCAAAGAATAGAATTTGCTGCCTTATGTTCAGAACACTGCAAACAACTTGCAGTGTTTAGTCTTACAAGAGATTTAATTATACTGGAGGAATCTGTTTGCCAGAATCATATGGTTAACTGCCAAATAATGCCTAGTCTGAGCCATGCGAAAGGACTGTGTCAGCAACATTTACCATTTATGGTGTTTAAACATCATTTTGGCTCAGAGGTTAAGTCAACTGAGCGGAGGAGAATGCTTAACTCAAAAAGCTCTCTCTCCGAGCAAGCTCAGAGAGAGAAGCAGCAGATTCCACTAAAATCTCTCAAAGCAAGACTCAGGTTCACACACATACATACAGCCAGAGTTGTAAAGCAGGCCAGTCAGTTGAATTACAGATCCTGAAAAAGAGTTTTGCCTCTCCAAATATTTTCAGTGTAAATAAATCCAGCTGTTACCAGATGTCATGTTAACAATATCAACTCAAAAAATAACAGAATTTATAAGGCAGAGAACTGATATTAGGACACTCATCTCAACTGTCTTTCTTCCCATAAGGTATTTTCATGTCTCAGGCATGAATTGATATGGTCAAAATATTTTCTGCAAGTTTTCCAAGAATTCCACACTTGATTTATACTGGCATAAAAAATATGAGACATGTTCTTGAGACATGTAGGGACATTTCTGCTTTATTAAAGACCTCAGGTTGGTATGCTATTTTGCAAACTTAGGTCATGAGAACTAGATGTTTAATGACCTAGTAGTGTATTTTACAGATCTACCTCCCATCATTTATTTCTGTCGTTATAATCTGTTTTTAAATGGAAGGCGAGATTTAAATATCCTTGGGAGATGCTTTCACTGAAGAGCTGGGCCAAGTTATAGTCTGGATAGGGTGGCTTGCATTACACAGAAAAACTTTTAACCCAGGACTGACAATGCCCTAAGCCTATACTAGTCAGGGGGGTTAGGGGCATACAAAGGAGGCCAAGTTCCACTTTATCCATCTGGAAATCTGTTTATTTTACTGCAGGCTAGTCTTCCAGCTCTATCCTGCAGCTCCATGTAAGCTCCTTTTCTCAGTTTTTCCCTTTGTATGGGGTATCGCCAGTCACCGGCCTTTTAACCTCTGCTTTGTCTACTCTGTTCTGCAATCCCCAGCATTTGAAAGAGATGCCTAGAAATTCCACTAAAGGCTGAATACACCAGTAAAAAACACGATTTGGGAGAAACATTCAGTATCTCAATTTAGAGTGCGGGGGACAGAGATACAACGTAGCCTGCTGAGTTCAGACAGATCACTTTGCAGTCAGCAGACCGAATTCCTCAGAGACGCTCTCACTGGAAGTTTTTTCAGCCAATTTTGTGTTTGCTTTTGCCTTCAGAACAGTCTGCCTTATTAATGGCTAACCCTGCTTGCAAGTTATTTACATTAAGTAATTGCTCTTTTGTCACTGCCACAGACAGCAACTCCATGGAAGGCCTGACAGCATGTATACCTACCAAATGCATTTATAAAGCAGCTCAGATGGCCCACTGCTAACAAATTACCCAGCATTAGATGCCACTCCGACATGGAGAACTGCAGAAAAGGTGTTTCGTACATGCTAGATCAAGTCAGGTTAGCTCCGCAGTGAAAACGTGCATGCTGCAGAGGCAGAATTTCACCTTCACATGTACAGTCTCAATTTTTTGTGTGGCTGCCCAGGCAGAATTTAACTTAAATTGGTCTGTCATGATGTACAGAGATACCACTTCAATTACAAAAAACCTGGGCTGTCCATGAGCTGAAATTCAATGGAAGCACAATAGGAACAGGCAGTCACCTAAAGCACCAGCATCCCTGAGGATGCCACTGATAAAAGAGTTACAGCCCCTTCAGCCCTTCCCTCCTATGACAAATCCACATAGGCAACAACATAGTTACCCGTGGTAATATTAAAACAGTGCTGCTCACCCTCTTCAGTGAGTAATCAAAAGGATACTATACTAAGAATGCTTTTAAGGAACCCTGCAAATAAGACACAGCTTGAGTGCCAGAAAATATTTGAAGTTAGACTAATACAAAGCCAAAAAAGAAAAGAAAAAAACCCAACAACATAGTATTTCTGGGTTAAAGTTGGTGTCAGAAAGGAATCCTAAAGCAAGGCTTGTTTGGTGCTTAAGTCCAGAAAAGAAAAGGTGGTTCTAGTCTGGCATTGTTTGTGGTCGGTTGTCTGCTCTTGATGAATTTATATTAAAAAAACTCTCAAACTGAAACATTACTCTGAAAAAAAAAGCAGTTTGTGTGTGTGGACCAGCAGTCAAGGACTGACTAAAACTAAACTGCATGGAAACACCTCTGGTAGTATACAGCCATGCAAAGTTCCTGCCCTCTGTTCCTTTTCTCTATTGCTAAGGAATGACCTGATCATTAGGACTCACGCTATAACCTGTATTAAGGCACTTAGATATCCCTGTATTTCTCATTTTTCCAGTCTGTAAAATAAAAATCTTGTTCTTCTAAAAGTGAGGTATCACTGTTTGGCAAAACCAGGTCTCAAGAAGAAGTGCTAAAGCAGGTGTTAGAATGGTATATATGAAGTTAGAAATATTTTCTGTCCCAAATGTACATACAAGTTCTGTCATGCTGCTTCTGTTATGTGGACATTTATGCCTTTTTAGGGCAAGAGAACTGCATAGGCTTGCAGAACTAGTAAGGACAAGGCAGGACCTGCTAAATTTCAGCATGGGGGCCCTGTATTTGTTTTTTCAGCTTTGTTTTCAGTTTGGTTGGCCATTCTAACCTAAAGACTCTACACTGCAACTCGGACGCTTGAGCAACATGCTGTAAAGTTTGTAAGACTAAATTGAAAAAACACGCCTTTAAGAACCTGCCATCCTTACCTGGCTCCACATACATCAGCTTATGTGTTTGAAATTTTCAAATTTCTCTTTAGTCACGTAAATCAAGGACAGATGCTTCACTCGGGCAAACCCGTCTCCTCTTCTGCTTACTTGAACCTTCCCTTCCTATAAGCCTACTTCTTCTCCTGCATATGCTGTTCATAAAGCAATTCGTGAATTCTCAGCTTTACATCTCTTTCTGCTGGTGCTGAATATCCCTTGCTTACACACTCACAGCTCTTCTCTGTGGTCCTCCCATTTCTCTATACTTTTGATAGTTGTATTCACACATATGTTTATATTGAAAAGAAACATGCACATCAGACTGCTTTCAAACCAATCCCTTTAGTTTACTGAGTCCTTTGATTACAAACCATTTTTTATAGAATCATAGAATCATAGAAAGTTTTGGGTCGGAAGGGACCCCTAGAGTTCATCTAGTCCAACCCCCCTGCAGCGAGCAGGGACACCGCTAACTAGATCAGGTTGCTCAGAGCCCTGCCCAACCTGGTCTTGAATGTTTCCAGGGATGGGGCCTCCACTACCTCTCTGGGCAACCCGTTCCAGTGTTCTACCACCCTCATTGTAAAGAATTTCTTCCTTATATCCAGCCTAAACCTACCCTGTTTTAGTTTAAAACCATTACCCCTCATCCTGTCACCGCTGTCTCTACTAAAAAGATTGTCCCCATCTTTCCTATAGGCTCCCTTTAAGTACTGAAAGGCTGCAATCAGGTCTCCCCGCAGCCTTCTCT
>Ga0181612_119054_pt1 | contig 15121 bp, 12 predicted proteins | sample HoacroProtozoa21_FD_119630 | JGI IMG/M metagenome (GOLD analysis project Ga0181612, IMG submission 119630) | Hoatzin crop microbial communities from Cojedes, Venezuel. Combined Assembly of Gp0051906, Gp0051904, Gp0051908 | reverse complement strand
CAAATAAAAAAAACCTTTTAATAGAAGTCATCTTTCTGCCTATCATGTTGCTGAATCCTAGGACATGCTCCAGGATGGAGGCTTCAGTTTATGCATATCATCATCACATCAAAACAGGAGACTGAATGTTTTCCCTCCTGACAACTGCTAAGCTACATGATTTCTGAAATAAGTCATCCTATGAACACCTACAGCTTCTGTTGGTGGTGTGATGGCAAGAACAAAGAAACAGTTCCTAAGTCTGCCTCATCTTTGACAGAGACTGGTTAGTCCTGCATATTTCGATGGAGATTCAAAGGACAGATTCCCAGGCATCCCTCAAGCCAAAGACATATGACACGCACCTTCCAAGGGTACTGTAGTACCACTCTACAGTAGTTCAAACTATCGGGCCAGTACAGAACTGAGAACCACATCATCTCGCCAAAGAGCACAACACATTTTAGGAAGATGTGAAGCTTTGGACATGACAAAAATTGACCTTTGCTTTTTTGCACCAGGGGACATTGGCAAAGCATGTAATCTTCTGCCCCTTTTGAAGGATCAGTGCTGGCATGACGCAAAACTCACAGAGGCAAACTCCAGTCAAGGCTACAGACTCAAAGCACAGTCTCATGAGCTTATTCTTCAGCAGTAACAGCAGGTTTTGCAGCTATTCCATTCTCTGCTCCATCACTCATTCCTACCCCTGCACTCCAGCAGTTATGCTAGTGCGAGTTCATAAGACTGCATAAGGGACAGGACAAATTATTTCTGCCCCCCCCCCCCTTTTTTTTTTTTAAAAAAAAAAAGTAGCTTCTACAAGCTCACCTTGCATAAGAACGGCTGTCGAGGGTTAAGACGAAGGTTAAGACGGGACTCTGAGCAATCAGGTCTAGCTGAAGATGTCCCTGCTCACTGCAGGGGTGATGGGCTAGATGACTTCTAAGGGTCCCTTCCCACTCAAACTATTCTATGATACTATGAACGGTTTAACTAGCCCAGAATCCCAATTCCAATAAGGGCAAAGTGGCCACACAAGGGGTTGTCTTAAACAATGCCACCATGAAAAGCATGCCCAGCAAATCCCAGAGTACATCTGCCTAGGAACCAGAAGTGTAGCTGCTGCTTAAGAGACTGTTCAAGAACAGAACGTGCACTTACTCTCATTTGTTATATGTCTAACTGCCTTGGACTCCTTGTAAGTGAAAAACACAGGAGGTGTATTAGAGTGAAGATGCTGGAGAATCAAGGCCTATTAGAACAGAAAGGAGCTAGAGCCAACAGAGCTACGTGCTGCATAGGCTTTAGAACAGTGTACTGCTGAGAACAGACGAGACATACAGCAGCAGCTTAGATTCATGCTCCTGCAGGAGAGACCACTGCATGGATCACAAAGCCCAATGGAAGGCAAAGGGATCTGCTGCTTAACGAACAAATAGATGTGTTCTGGGAACAGCTCTGACTCCAGTTCTCCCTCCTGAACACCATGGTGGACTGACATAGTCCTGTTGTGCTCCTTGGTCAAACATCCAAGTTGCCGGCTGACAAATCTCAGCAGAAGAACTCAGCACGAGTGCTGAAGAGCTCTTAGTTCTACCTGTATTTTTTCCCTGGTGACTCCTGCTTGGAAGCAAGCCCTATGCCAACTTTCAACTTTGTGTAAAGGCAAAATCCCTAAACCAGTAGCCATGACGAATAAGCATCCTGACTGGATGACCACATAGAAAGCCCAGTCCAAATCTACTCGACTCATACATCTTGTGATCAACCCATGAATCCTCTGTGGTAGGGATTATTTCTCAGTGAGAAGGGAAGATACTGAACTAAACCAAGAATGCTTCACAGTGGCCTGGTATAATGAGGGGTTGGCGATCCTCAGGAGGTTTCCATGGCTAGAAATCTACTGCCTCTGCCATTTGGGAAAGCACTGCCACTAAACAGGCTGATTCAGCACTGGCCCATCGCTCCAACTGACATCACTAACCCACAGGTGTATGGTACCCTTGCAGGGATTGTTGTCTTTTCCTTAAAGCCCCAATACACAGATCACCCACACGGGTAAACAGAAACCCTTTCTTTAGGCTAATATTCAAAAGTGTCCTGACTCTAATCCAAAAGGAGGAGAATTAAGATTATCATTATACTGTAGGAACCAGAAACAGGAATACCTACGAGAACCACTACTAAGGGATATAAAGATAGATTCAGCTGTTTTGATTTCTGGAAACCACTTTTTGCTGAGAGCGGCTAGTGATGACCCTAATGTCTCCTTTACAGCATCAGTTTCTCTATAATTTTCTGTCAATTTTACAAAGAACAAACACATTGGAAAAAAGATTTTTATCTACTTGCTGGAGACAAACTGCAACTTGAGGCATATTCACTAGCAAGGCAGCACCAAGAGCAGAATGAGGCTCACCTGACTCAAGTGCTTTAAAGGAGGGAAAAAATTCAACAGCAGTAGAATGCGTGTGCATGTAAAACATATGATTGCAAAATATACTGAGTAAACTGTTAATTACAAGAAGCAGACTCAGACGACTCGAAATTCCACAACTCATCCCAAGTTACTGGAAGATACATTATGGCAAACTGAAGGTTACTGTAAACAGTGAAGTCCACTCTGCAGCATGTCTTCAATGTTTTGAAGCTATGATTACTGATTACCTGGCACTTCAATCCATGATAAATCCACCTCTCCACTGAAAGGGCTGATCCCACTCATCCTCCCCACCCTGTAGATGCTCACTCATCTTGCATTTGCATGGTAACACAACAAGATGGTTCAGGGATCAGTTCCCTGATCCAACCCACCAAGCATTTCCACAAAGCAAGGGCACTAGCACAAAGGGGGTGGTATGATCACCCCTCCATGCAGTATTTTCCATCTACACTACATTAAAAACTACTGTGTAACCATGAACTGTGATTTTACAACAAAATTCCCTTCTACCACTATGCATCACTTGGATGCGTATTCTATTTTCCTGTGGTGGAATCAAGACCTTTCCTGAAGGACCTTCTATATTGGCCAGCATTAAACAACTCTACTCTCCCTTACCGCTCATTAAGGTTAAATGACATAAAATTGCGATTTCTCAGAAACTATCATCACAGTTACTGCCAAAACCTGTATGTACTGTAGATACAACATAAATTTGCACAGTTTGGCAAGGCCTGTAGATGGACTTGCAGTTTCTTCAAGGTCAGGGTGAAATGCTTTATTATGGTTGCTCTAGCATAACCTCTAAAAGATGAAAAAAGTCTACTGAATGTTTCCTGTAGCATCTTCTATGCACAATAGACATCAAATTTAGGATACATAAACTCCAATCAACAAATTTCAGTATTTCCCACTGAAGTAGTGATTTTGCACAGAGAATCATTTCAAGCATTTTCAGAAATCTGACCCTCTACAAACCTGCTTACATTAGTGTGATGCAACACAGTTTAAAAAAAAATAGCTATTATAATGTTTAACTTTATTCTGGAAAAAGAATAACTCCCAGCTCATAAGCCAACAGTGGTTCTATTAAATGTTCTTGAGGACCATTTTCTGATGTTGATTTACTTAAAAGATCTCCAATTAATCTATCTAGGCAAATTTCTACGCTGTCCTAACCCTTAACTCATTCACTGAAAACAATAAGCTTTTAGAGCAGCTTTTTTTTTCCAGATAGTTTCTATTTGGCTTTCTAAGCTTAAAGAGAAAAAAAAAAAGCAGCCAAACCACAGAACCTACCTGTCTTCTCCCACCAGTCTTTTCCTAAACACTAGCCCCCAAGTTTTACACTAAAACTTTAATAAGCAAAGGCTTCAGATGAATATACTTCTTTCTCTCTTATGGGAAGATGGCATATCTAGAGTGGGAAATGTTTTGTCCATTTCCCAAAAATGTTTTAAGATGTTTTTTGGAAGGCTATCAGAGGTTAGTCTGTAGTTCCAGTACCTTAAAATTAGATAGCGATGATTTCCCTTCAGACAGGTCACTAAGCTTCATTATGCTTACCCACACCCCACCAAGAAAAGAGAGACAAACAACCACCGCACCACTAGAAACATCTATCTAAAGCTGTATTTTAATGTAAAACTAATTTTGTTGCTCTCATTGACCCTCCCTTTTTCTTGTCGCCAGATTTCAGAGAAACATCTCTCAACTAAACTAAATATACCATTCAGTATGGTATTCACAGACCCTTAATCTAGAGGCAGGACAACAAAAACTTTTTTTAATTCTTTGTTTTAGATGCATCTTTATGTTCCTTCAGTGGATTCTTACAAGGCAAGTAATTATACAGCTATTAAAGTTTATCACCTCCTTTTCTAAAAGCATTCTTTGTGAAGTTTGACTCTCATTTATGCTAAATCTGAGTTTTCAAGAGAGACCTAGTTTTAGAGAGACATTCATTTTCCTTCACTGGTTGCAAGAGAAAAGACTCTTGGGATATTTCGAGGCTATGATGTCCCGTTAGCTCATACTCAGCTCTATCTTGTCTACCTCCCCTCGGACTGAACTAACAGGGAGGAGCCACCTGAGTAACAGAATGCATTACTAAGGAGATTGAAAGCCTGTAGACAAGTATTTTGCATTTTGAAAGGGAGAGTAAGCCTATGACCTTCTGTGAGGCCACCTGAAGCGAAAGATCACATTCCCAGGACCATGTGACTCTTTCAGTTTTAGCCCCCAGCCCTGCACTGAGTGGGGACTGACAGCAGAGCGCGAGCTAGCTATTGCACCAACACCCGAAGCCCATTTGCACGCTGGCTGCCATGATATTTGTCCACAGCAGAGCCTCGCTTGTCACACCTAACCACCAGCTGCTCCAGCAGGCACCAGTGTCCTTTCGCAGACACTGCGAATCGATGGTCTGTAGCTCAGAGGCACAGAACACCACTTGTACGGATTCCTCCACATAGCACATCCATGGCTTCCGTTCTATCCACTCACAGCTAAGGTCCCACACACCCTGCTCAGCCTAATCTAGAACCTCTCACTAAAGCCAAGGTTTATCCAACCTTGACTTCAGGACCCAGCTTACAAATAGACCCTGATATAGCTGCATCGACAAAACTACAGGGCAGCAACACAGTGTTAATAGCAAGAATTCTTTAAATTTTTATTTATTTTTAAAAAAGTTTTGTCACCACCAATAGAATCTCAAAACTATGCAATACATTCAGTAATCCTCCAAGTCTGCCAGTACGAACCAGCTCTGACATTAGCTCTATCTGCTGCTTACAGGCAGAATCATGAAAACCCTCGTAGGCAGCACCATGGCATGCTGAGAGCAGAGATCTATCTGCCTTAGAGATGGGATCAGAGAATTGCTCATCTTTTTCACCCAAACTGAATATGAAAGAACTATTCCTCTTCCCTTACAGTCATGGAAAGCCCTCCAAGTTCCAGATACCAGAAGGACAGACTGGAAAGAACATCAAGCAGGATTTAGGGTTAGGATGCCCATGAGCACGATAAGCAGAACGTGTTGGTTTCTTGCGAACTAGTGTTTTTGCATAGACGACTTCTTCTTTTAAAGTAGGTTTAGTAGTTTTAGTCCTGAAAAAAAAGGAAAGAAAAGTTTCCAAAAATAACTGCTTACTTTCTGAAGTTTGTGAGGTGTCATCACAAGTGCATTTAACTGCTAAAGTTCATCAACATGCCAGTAAGTATAGACCAAAGCAGCTGTGATTGACTTCTCCCTACATGCCTTCTCCTCCACCATCTCCCATTATATATAAACCTGCATAAGGCATTTCCTATCCTAGGGGCAGAAGCAGTCCTTAGGCTATGAGCGGCTGAGAAAATGTAAAGCCCTATCTGCTGTTCTTATTTGGAGCACAGAATTCAGTTCAAAGTACAAGCCGCAGGAAGATACAAATTCAAGATTAGTCACAGGCAAACATATGATTTAGGAATGAGAACCAATCTGTTTGTTATAAGCAAGGAGTGCAACTTCCATGGCAAAGTAGACTACAGTTCTGCAACATCTTTAACTTACAAAGTCAATTTTTAATCTGATTTGAAACTGAGTAACTTGTGGAGCAGAGTAACCTCTGAACTCTACATTCAATTTTGTACTGTTAGTGCGCTCAGTCTGTGACCTCAGCTATGGTTCCAGTAAAATAGAGAGAGCTGGAAGAGTGGTAGGATGGAGGCTATTCAGGCTTTGATGGCCAGAACTGCAGTGCACCTAGGGATCACCGAACAGCCCAGTGTCCATTCTATACTTCAGATACCTTCTAGTCATTAAAATAAATCCATATCCTCTTGAGACGAGAAAGGCCGTTTACCTGTTGTCTCAGGATATCTGCCAATGCATGGCACTGAGACTACATCAGTTTACCCTCCAGCCCGTGTACCCAAAGTTCCCTTCACAACCATGTAAGGGAGGAGTGCTAATGAAATTTTCAGATCTAACACAAACTCTGTAGCAGGAGTTTGGCCTTCACAGCAAGGTTCTTGGAAGGGAAAATACAGAAGCCCTGAGTATAAGGAGTGCAACACTGAACGCCACTTTAACCTTTTTCCAGAAGTTAGCTTTCAAGTTGAAGTTTTCCAGGGTTAGTCTCCTCCGTGATATCAATTCTTGGATAAAACACACTTTAAATAGTTAGGTATAAGAAGAAGAATCAAAAGGTAAAACTGAAGCCTAACCTAATAGATGACTAAATACCAGCTCATACTCCTTAACACCTACAGCCACTTTGGAAAGTAAAAACAGCCCATGTTTACAAATCATTCAGAGCAGTAATTTTCAAACTGTGGGCTCCTGAAAAGCATAAAGACCCTATGCAATTTAAACTACTGGCAATAGGCTTATTTTTCCACCGTTGCTTCTTGCCAACTCCAGGTTGAAAATCACTGATTTAAGAGAGCCCTGGCAAAACACAGTTCTTCCCTCAAGTGTTTAGCCTTGTTCAAGAGATAAATATGGCATTCCTGATGAATTCAAAAGACCATACGTAGGCCTGTCTCATCTGAGCACTGAAGCCATTCACTCCCAGATCACTGCACATCTCCAAAGAAAAACTGCCAAGGCAAGTCCAAGGGATTAAATTTTGTGAAGAGTTTACAGAAATACTCCTGTAAGATATGAGAACTAGGTTCTCATAGCATCTTACCATACAGTTTCAGATTATTATATTTTTATTACTCTATATGAATGTATAGGATGGCAAGGAGGACAGAAACACATAAAAAGCCAAGGGAAATGTGCGGGCAGTAGTTAAGCATTTAGTCAGAAATACCAAAATTAGTGTTATACTTGCTATAATTTTGTTCCCCAAGTATAGGTTAGAATTACCTAGACATTCACGGGAAACATTTCAGGGAAAAAGTCACTTCTTCCCCCTCCAAGAGACTTTGACACTTCATTTTCACAAAGGCTCCATACACCTGTTTTACATTTTGAAGTATGGATACTCATCTAAGCCTACACATAACCAACATTTCACACTTAGTTTTCCCCTCACACTTTTCCATCCTTCACTCAATCTTGTAATAATTTGAAAGGTAGAAAGCTACAGTACGCAGATGTATGATAACCACTAAGGTCAGTGAAACGTTCTTCCAGCTGAATAGGAGTACAACTTTTCCAAAGGACATTTAAAACCAGCAAGGGGCACTCCCCTTTCTTAGCAGCAAGGTCCATTAGATCATGAGACAACCATCAAAACAAAAGCGCAGAAGTTTTTTCCAAGACAAGTTTTCCTTGATGCCTGTTTAGGAAATGAAGACCATCAGATGACCATTTTTTCCATACAAAAATCAGCAAGATCTTTGTGAGAAACCCCAAAAGAGAGATTATAGTATCATATAAACTTAAGTTTCACTAATCACTTCAAAACATAAAAGGGAAAGCTAGGGATAAGATAGCTATGCTCGTCCTTTTCTGAAGGATGTAAATGGAATACTTGCTTTAAGAAGACTGCTTTTAAGTTTTCTTAGGTCAGAAAAGGAAATTATCTCCATGCTTCTCTATTCTCTTGGTTTTGCAGAGCAAATTGGAAGTTATTAAGTGTCCACCTTTGCAAAAGGTTTTCTTCACCCAAAATACAATGGTGTGTTTTCAGAAATGCATCTAAAGATCATGATAAAGCATCACCTAGAAAGCAGCTTTCATCACTTTTGCCATAATTACAAATCTTAACCCAGAAGATGGCCAAACTTGAGACAGGGTCTGCTGTAACGCTAGCTTATCTTCCACTTGTTCACAAAAAGGACAAAACTGCCCAATAAGCTAAGAGCCAAGCAAGCCAGTTTGCTACTAGAATTTAAACAAAGCCAGAAAGGTCTAATCACAATCCATTTCGCATATTTCAACATATTTATCTATCTCTTAAGATGCCCAAGACTGCAGGACACAAGGCACAGGCCAAGAGGGCCCTTCTGGCCACCAGACTCCCTCGCTGAAGCGTACAAGCACATTACTTTGACTAATCTGTGGCTATCCCATGACAAATTTCAGAACTGACACAAATGGCTGTCTGCCTGCCAAGCACAGCAGCATACCCAAGAGCTTTGTGTACATGAGTTGCTGCGGAGGCTTTAACAGCTGCCAAACTAGCCCATCCGTGCAAGGCAGCGGGCTGAACTCAAAGTCTATTACACAGGTTAACACAGCAAGCTGCTGCCTGCCACACACACGTAGTTGCAAAGGGAGCCAAACAGCACGTTGCTGCAGACTAATGACTGATACCACTACGTGCTCAGGAGAACAGGGTGAAAAGCATTCGATGTACGCACTGGCCTGGAAGTATTAGAGTGGGCAATTGCAGGCTGCGGGCTGAAACTTTCACATCTTTTTGTTAGTGTAGCCAATGAAAAAAGAAATCAAGAAATGAAGAAATCTGTAGCTTCACTACCTGTTCCTCTTCCTACTCTTCTCAGTTACTCCACTTTTGAAGCACAACCACCACCGCCTTAAGTTAGTAACAGCAGAGGCGGGTGAATGACCTCATCAGACTCATCTACGCAATTCCCTCTAGATAGATATCAAAACGTCTGTTACTATAAGTGTACGCAAAAAAATGTTCAAAGAGAACTAGGGAATTTTTCATAAGTAAACTCAACTCAAGAGTTAAGATTGCCTGGTGGCCTCCGATGTCTTTCCACACTGCTGAATTCAGCTTCTGAAAGCTTCCTTTGTTAATGAATACTAGGCTCTTGTCCAGTCCTCTTTTCTCCCCCTCTTTGCCCTCCCATAAAATATTACGGTCCTCGGGGCATAAGGAACATCCTTTGTCTCCTTGCAAGTCTTCCCTGTGCAGCCACTTTGCCGTCGCTTCTGGAAAATGCAACAGGAGTACAATCTTTTCTCTTCTTTGCAAGAGGAGTGGAAAAAACAGATGAAGACATCATCTAATAGCAATTTTACTACGTAGGAAGTGGTGTCCTGCAGAAATGTTGAAACACCATAACCTCCACTTCATCTTTCATATGCTGGCAGTGTTAGTGTGCAACTTCAACCTCCTACTCAGCTTTGAGAGCTGTATTTTTTTGTCAACTCACCACAAAAGAAGACATGATACTACACAGCATACAAGACAAACTAAATCTGAGGTAAAAGGTAAACAACTTGAAGATGTCCTGAGAAATAACAGTACAGCAATCTTCAAGGGAAAATGAAAGAAGCTGAAGCTCTCATTTCCCAAAAGAAGCTGAGGCCCCACAGATTTATCAGAGAGCAGTGAGGAACCCCAGAGGCCTGCAGAGATACTGGGGAGAGGTGGTGTAAAGCTGCAACTTATTAATGGAGGTACTGGACAAGAGCATCCAACATGGTTGGGAAAACAAAGCCCACAGTTCATTATCAGGGAAAGAGCATGGTATAACCCATGGTGCTTTCAAGGAAGAGGGAAAATGAAGCAATCTTCCTGCTACTGTAAGTGAACATGATGCATGCAGAAGTTAGCACTTGTTCAGCAAAAGACAACTTGGATTCGTGCATGCGTGACAAGCCCAGTTGAACAGCCTCAAGTCTTCGTTCTCTGCCTCACCATCCTCTGCAGATGTTGTAGCAAAAAAAAAAAAAAAAAGTTGTTCTCCAGTCAGGTCTAGTCAAGGAACTGATTCACCAAGCTGCTACACATAGTTGTGCCAGCACAGAGGGGACTATTTAAACCAGCTTAAACAGCACTACTGTCAAACACAACCGCAGTCTGTGGTGCAGTTACAAGATAGAAAATGCAAACTAGAAAACTCCCTGCCTTTGGCGGAGGCTATTCTGTTCTCCTTTCCCCTTCCCTTCACCCTACAGACGTGATCCCATCAAGTGCTTCAGATGAGCTCTCCTGCTCATCTCATTCCTAGCTAGGATGACTCAGGTTACTAAGCGTCACCAGAAGATTAGCTGGTTTTGCAGTCCTCTGTCACTTTAGTAAAAACCAGCACTATTAACCCTTTTGGCCAGAGGTAGAGCTTAGAGGGGCACAGCCCATCCCATCGAACCCTGCCCTCGGAAAATCCCCAAAGTTTTGTATTTTTCAGAGAATTAGAAACATCCATCCCAGTCACCTTCGAGAACCAAAGCTTCATCCTCTTAAGAGTGAAAACACGCATACATAGGAGGATGAGGAAGAGGACTGGAAAGTCCCATGTAAAATACTCCAGTAGCGTCCCCTCCGTCCCAACCAGTATGACAGGGCTACCTTTCTTTAACCCTATTAAATGTCTGTTTTTCCTCAAACCTTGCCTAAACTAACTTTTAGGAAGTGTTCTCATTGTTATTTTACATTAGCCATGAAAGAACACAAGTACTCAGACACAAAGACAAACAAACAAATAAAAAAAACCCTACCCCACAAAGCTAAACAAAAAGCATGACAGTACTTGTCTGGATGTAAGACAGCCTAAGATGGCAGAGCATTAAGCCATTTAAGTACTATGCAATAAAGATTTAGACAACTGAGCACAAGAATTGGGATTTTGTATCATCTGTTCTTAATTAAAGAGTAGTTATTGTATTTCTGTACATAACAATATTTAGATTATCATCAATATAGAGCACAAACTGTCAAAAAATGGCTTTAAAAATGTGCACAGTCCTTCAGGTACTCTTTTAAAATGGTGCCGTACCACAAAGCTGTAAATCTGTAGCATATGTATCTCAATATAAATACTACAAAGATTTTACCTAGGTGGATTTGTACTACTTCCTGCATGCACAGAATGGATTATTGTAATTCATTTTGAGAAGTTCTGTTAAAAGTGGATGAACTCTGACTGTCATTAGCTCCTCGTTAAAAGTTATGTCAAAAAGCCCTATATTTCGTGCAACACGAACATGTCCCAAGAAGGAAACCTACCACCTTGCCATGATAGTTATTACTTCACACAGATTGAAACAGATTTTTGTTGAAACACAAAACAAACCAAGCGATTTGGCCTAGTCCAAATTTAATGCCGCAGCCACCAGAACTACTCAAGATGGCATAATACAAAATTATTATCAAGATGTTTTTGACTTCTGTTTGGTTGACATCGTCCCTGTCAGGGTAGAAGTTATTCCTCATTTGCAAACAGGGAAACTATGGAAAATCTGAAGTGATTTATAGAGAATCCAAAGAGATATTTGAAACAGATCTAGATTCGTCCCCCGCAGTTCAACTTCTACTGTTCTTCAGTTGCATACCATCCTTCCATGCACATTTAAAGTAAAGCTAAATATCAAGCTGTAAATTTCACTCCTTACAACTAAAGATTTTTATTTTTAAATGACAGCTGCCTCAATTTTTTTCCTGCCATAACTTTTTCATAAAAGGGTAATTCTCCCTCCCTGCATCCATCCTTCCAACAGGCAAAAATGTTTGTGCATAGACCCAATCTTCTCAAACAAGCCTTTATCCACAACTTTGCAAAGTTTCCTACAATGGATTTTTATTAACAGAAAAGTCGCAAGCTGCATCCACATTACATGTAGGTTGAAATAAGGCAAATAGTACCACTTGCACATTTGCTGGGGACGTGGACATATCTAAAACAGATAGCAGTTTAGAATAGCCCTACATTTAAACTTTAGCTGTCGTGCTTACTTTAACTTGCTTTTTCTTCTTGTTTTTCATCAACATCAGGGCTATAATAAGCTGTCTCATTTTGGAACAAAGCAATACAATCTGCCCTTTGAACTAGAACTACATTAAATACTTAGAGACTAAAGCCTGCTTCCAAAACAATGAGATAACATGTCTAACTCTTTGGAAGCAGCAGCTAATTCATATCACATACAGGCTGGAACTATACCCAAGCAATAATCCAGATAAGAAAACGTAATAAAGATTTCAGGATTATTCAACTGTTGTACACCTTCGTATGATTAATATTAGCTTCTAGTACTTCCTGATGTATCATATTTCTTCCACACAATCCACACTTTAGCCCTAAGTATCTACAGTCATGGAAGACCATCACTATTCAACAAAATAGTACACAGAAACAGATCAGGTACTTGGGTTGCAGCATTTCACCAGCAACGATCATTTAAAAGAAAAAAAAAGGAAATTACTTCAGCTTATTTTGACAGCTTTAGAGTAAAATCAACAGCTAAGCAGCACCTCAGTGAAACACTGAGAGAGCTTAAGATGATTGGAAAGCTTACGTGAATGTTAGTTTTTCCCTTTAAATCAACATTTTGCTCCCAAACCTAGGATTGCCGCTGAAGAGAACGAATACGCTCCCTCCCTGCCCCACCCCCCCAGCACAGGCTGTAATTCAGTCAGGGAGTCTGTAAGAGTACAGCTAATATTTAACAAAGGGCCAAGCATCACCAGCTAGGAGAAATGCACGCGACCACCTCAAACTATCACTCCAGTAACCACACAGCATTGTAATGCTATTACTGCCTAGATAAAAGGTGTCAGGAGGGTTTCAGGGATCTGTGGGTTCTCTCCTCCCTCAAATTCCCCATTCCTTAGCTGATCTGATCTCATCAACCATTTCCAATTCAGCAAGTGCCTGAACAGCAAGTGACTGGAGGCTGGGAGAGAGGGGGAGGGGAAAAAAAAAAACACCTAAACCAACAAACAACAAACCCATCACATATATTTGTCTCTAGGCATCTGCTTTTGGCCACTGAGAAAGACGCTAATACTCAAGCTTGGTACAGAGACATATACAGCATCAAACAGTTATCATCTGGTGTATCAAGCCTCTAGAATCAAACTCCTACCAGGGCATCAAGACACTGCACGCCCCTCCCAACTACCCTCCTACGCTGTGGTTCAACAACCCAACGCATCTCACTGCAAAGAGAGCTCCCATGCCCCTTCTCCACACCTCCCTCCACCTCCAGGCCACAGCAGGCTGCTCCCTCGATTGCATCACCGCGTCAGCAGCGCTGCTCACAGACCTGTCCCCCACCAGCCACACCACCTCGCTCCCCCAGAAGAGAGGCTTCAAATGCACGACGAGGAAGGAAGGTTTAAGCCAGATCAGTTCCCTTAGCTATGCCCCACAAAAAGCTGTGCTGACACAACCAAAGGTGCAACTCTGTGACAGTGCAAGATGATGTGTATCTCTGCTGCTGCGTTCTTACTCTTCCTCTTTCAACCAGCTCCGCGTTCTCACCCTCTCCCTTGTGCTACCACAGGTATCTGCTTGACCCGACAGTGAGCCAGTTTAGGGAGCTACACTAGCAGAAAGTTATTCTGCTCTCTCCAAAAGATGATGTCTTCTGCTAGCATAGCTCCCCTGAACTGGTTCCCTGTGGGCAAAGGTGGTCCTTCAGTCCTCCTGCGTTTTTGCTCCCCTGGAGAGCACAAGCTTAGTTTGACAGTCTGTCATGAAGCCACAGTCCAACAGAGCGGTCTATTGCAGAAGCAAGAAACAAGAGGCAAAAGTGAATTACTTAAGCCATTTTTATTGCCAAATGCACTAGTTCAAACCACAGACTTTATTTTTGCTGAATATCACACTGTGTGGTGTTAGAATGAGTTTTCAGGGAATGATGCTAACACAGAGAATCCCACACACCTCAGACTTACTTTCAGAACTAAATATGAGCGAGTATTCCGAAGTGAAAAGAAGGATTTTCCCATACTCTGCTTCCTCATATTTAACTATCAGTATTTCTTACAGGGACAAATTCTTAAAGACAACCAAGGTGAAACAATGTTACATCATTTAACAGGTCAATTTCCAAATCTCAACTAACATTGTCAAAACTCACTTAAAAAGACAACAGAGATGCATTTGGGGCAAGGGGTTAAGATCACAGCATAATTTCAGCTGGACATCCTGGGTTACTGCAATAAACAAAAAAAGGTAACAATTTACACGTTTATACGACCCAACGATTTATGCAAGTTTGATACTAGGAACAGGGCAGGTCCCGAGATCTCATAAAGCTGATCAATTTGAGGTTGAAACTATTTATGACATCGTGCCATCAAGATAAAAGTCACATAGCACTGTTACACTTTGGACTTTATTCTTTTTTTAAATATGGTTTTGTACTTTACCTCCAAAAAATCCCAATCAACTCTGTGCTTAACAGTGTGTACAGTATCTTTTGTTAAACACACACAGAGGGACTTTCACAGAGGGAAATCTTTTGGAGGAACAAAACGTGTATCAAATTTAGGGATGAGGAAGATATATGGAAGGGACGGAGGAGAAAGTAACTTCTCCAGGAGCTAGCAATTTACATGGCTTTAGGGAAGTGGAACAGGGTGTGTATAAATGGGGGTGGCGGAGGTGGCAGTGCTTGTTGCAAGTTTTAGCACTTAGGGTTGCTAAGAACTTTAATAACGTACTGTTTTCCTTGAGTCTGTAGATAACACAAACTCCTCTAGCTACGCAATATCTTCCCAAAGAGCAGTATAACGAATAGATACAATTCTTGCACTTCACCCCAACAAAAGATCTTCAACAGCAGCTTTGAAACTCTCTTCCCCCCCACAATTTACTCCTCACAGCTATCTGATCAAACTCTGAGCAGCAGGACAGCTCCTCTGGAGGACTGAAGGACCCAACGACAAAGAAGCAGGGACTGAGAGGAAAAAATGATACGCTGCAAGTAGGGAGATCAGAAAGCACTAGAACAGGTGATCCCCAGCAGCCAATGTAAGATGAGATGAGAAAAGGAGACAGAAGTGAAATAAATCCAGTTCAAGCAGAGGTGGAAGGCAACAATGTGTTCCT
>Ga0181612_115136_pt1 | contig 15121 bp, 10 predicted proteins | sample HoacroProtozoa21_FD_119630 | JGI IMG/M metagenome (GOLD analysis project Ga0181612, IMG submission 119630) | Hoatzin crop microbial communities from Cojedes, Venezuel. Combined Assembly of Gp0051906, Gp0051904, Gp0051908 | reverse complement strand
CTCCCGGGGCTGCGGGTGGAGATCTGCTCCGCCGCGGGCCTCCCTGGGCTGCAGGGGCACAGCCTGCCTCACCACGGGCTGCTCCACGGGCTGCTGCAGGGGAACCTCTGCTCCGGCACCTGGAGCACCTCCTCACCCTCCTTCTTCACTGACCTTGGTGTCTGCAGAGTTGTTTCTCTCACACAGTCTCATTTCTCTCTTCTGACTGTTGCTGCTGTTGCACAGTAACTTTTTCCCCCTTTTTAACCATGTTATCCCAGAGGCACTACTACCGTTGGTGATGGGCTCGGCCTTGGCCAGCAGCAGATCCATCTTGGAGCAGGCTGGCATTGGCTGCAGCCCCCCCGCTACCAAAATCTTGTCATGCAAACCCAATAGAACGTGTAATTTTCAATACATTCTGTATTTGCTGTCTGGTTTTGTCTATGTATCTTGTTTGCAAATTAGCCAGTAATTTTTTCAGGTTGACCATAATAACTCCCCAAAATAAAACTCTTATTTGGCAGGTTCATAAACCACTATGTACTTTAAAGATGTTGATTGTCCATACCTTCTTTTAAATGCGTCTGCATAACTCACTAGTGTTATGTATTTCACAGGTATTCAGTTAGCGTCTATATTTTTCTTACAAAATAAAGAAGCTTAGTATGGTTAAGGTATTTAATGTTCACTTAAACTATGCAATATTTTTTTTCTTGAATAGTGAATCATGTTTTAATGTAGCTAATGTCTTTTGTGATATTCTTCAGTGTTTTCACAGTTCTGTAAATAATGTGATAATTCAGTACGGCATGCCCTTGTGCACTGAGAAATACTCAGTAATTTTTTTAAAGTAGAAAATATTAAAATCAGAGATTTTTTTTTGGTGAAAATGATGGAAATTGAGACTTACTCAACACATTTTATGAATGGATACTGTGGTAGGGATGTGTCAGATAAATAATCTTTTTCTCATGGTAGGATTTGTTTTGCTTAACTGTAATAATTTAAAAATGGTTATAATTTAATCAATGTTGAAGTGGCATAAACTGCTAGTTTTGCCTGAAAGACAACTTTGTTCACCACTGTCTGCGTGCTGTAGCTTGGTGCTGTTACTTAGCTGGGTGGTGCAACTGCATTTGTTGGCTGCAGTGGCAGTTTATGGTACTTTAAAAGGTTCAGGAAACTGTAGCTTTCAAAGCATGCAGCCGAACTCCTTTATCTTGATTGTCTCGCCAGTGACTGGAGACATCTTCTGTGGTACCTCTCTTACCTGTCTGTTTTAGGGTGTGATGACTCTGGGGAGTGCCCTTGCTCACTGCTGAGGAGAGTAAACTAAATATTTAGTTTTAGTTTTGCAGTAGCTAATGGTGGGTAGGATGAATCTCATCCTTTTGTAACAATGCATGACTTTTCTGTTTTGCTTTATGTTGTATTAGCTTGCAGAATGATCTAAACCATCAACATTTTGATGATATCAAGTTGTTTTTCTTGATGAAAAACTGTAGTGTTTGGCTATGATAGTGATGATAATGAGATGATGTGCCACTTGAACTTCACAGGACGAGGGGTAATGGTTTTAAACTAAAACAGGTTAGGTTTAAGCTCGATATAAGGAAGAAATTCTTTACAATGAGGGTGGTGAAACACTGGAACGGGTTGCCCAGAGAGGCAGTGGAGGCCCCATCCCTGGAAACATTCAAGACCAGGTGGACAGGGCTCTGAGCAACCTGATCTAGTTAGTGGTGTCCCTGCTCGCTGCGGGGGGGTTGGACTAGATGACCTCTAGCGGTCTCTTCCAACCCAAAACTTTCTATGATTCTATGATTCTATGCTTTGTTTGCTGTGTGTCTGAGTAAAGGAATGTGAGCAATCAATTTTGAACCGAGTCTGTGATAAAAAGTAAGTGCTTTGGAATCCTGAGCTGCTGAAGAAAGTGAGTCCCAGGGCATTCAGTATTAATTCTGACTACTTAAGAAACAGCCTAAAGGAGACGCAGATCCTGGAAAGTAAACCAGTAATCCCAAGCTAGTAAAAGTACTATCTGTGCTTCTATCCCTAAATTTTTTTCAATTTGTTTTCATTTTATTCAATCTTCCCCTTCTTAGGATAAACTGGCAGCAGAGGGTGACATGGAAAAAACACATACAGAGAAATCTGTGGAGAACAATGCCCGTGGTGATCAAATCTATCACACTTTGCTGGCTTCTCTCTGTGCAAAGCGATTCTGTTCTGCAACTCGGCAAAACAGAAATCTCTGCTCCAGCTAATTGTAGGCCACCGATTCTGTGATGTTACAAATTGCTTAGGCTTACTAAAAACAAGAACTCACACCCACCTATTGAGTGTATGCGTGAACACAGAATATTTTTAGACCATTTATAAGAAGGTGTCTTGAATGGGCCTGTTTTTCTACATTCACATGTACCCATTTATCACCTTCAAGAACCCTGCTCCAGTACAGCACCAGCCACTCTGCTAACAACCATGATGTGGCACTGCTCCTAAGACCAGATAGAATTCTTCGCTGTGACGTTTCAAGGAGGACACTGCATTAACAGTATTTCAATAATACAAACGTCCGAGAAACTGGAAATTAAGTATTCCAAATCAACTTAAATATAGCATAAGAAGTTTTGGGTTTAATGGACAAAGCCTGTTCCTCCTAAAAGTACCCTTGTACTGCCAAGAGGGCTTTGAAATAAAATAAAACCTAGAAGTGGCAAGTTTGAGGCTATTAGTGTCAGAGTCAGACCAGCCAAGCAATTCTAAACTAAGGTGATGCTGTTATTAAAGAAATCTGTTTACATGAACTTTTATGCTCCCCTTCACTCTGGAAACCAAAGTTGTTCCCTTGAGAAGATATCTGGCTTCTGAGGCATCTGCTGAAGCATGAGAACTACTACAGATGACTGCTTGAATCATTTCCAGATAAAGTATCTTTATTTAAAATCTGATCTTGATTAATGCTTGAAGTGCAGAAAAAAAGAAAATGAATTTCAAAGAACCTTATAAAAGCTTCCTGTAAAAAAAAAAAAAAATAGCAACGCTCCTCAGCAAAATAAGACATCTTACAGATTAGTCAAGGCCATAATTCTAGACTGAATGAGAACAAGAACTGTTTCTTGTAGTGTTTACTTCTTCGGCAACACCCAGAAGATATCACTTTTTATTATGAGGTAAGCAAACTTTGCTAACAAAGATTTTTATTTAAACTAAAAAGGAGGACGCAGAAAGTGAACAGCAAATGGGGGAGAGCTTTTCACATCTAAATGTCTGTGACAAATCAGGACAGATCAATGACACGACAGCCTCCACCTCTGAATGGTCTCTTTGTCCAAGTGACTGTTTGCCACAAACAAACTGATCATAACCTTTACCTAGTGTCATGGCTGGCACCCTTTACGGGTGCTTTGGATGCCTCAGGGCACACAAGTGCCAGTGGACATCTGGACAACCGCATCAGGCTCCTGGTGTAGGCCAGTCAGACACTGGGTTTTGAGGCCTCGGTGACTGCACCGGCCAGACCTCTACTGACTACAGTGGAGTTTATACAGCCACCTGTGCCAGCCCTTACACACAGACACGTAAATACATGTGTCAGACTCAAACTTACCACCCCTCAGAGCCATAAGCAGCAGCCACGGTAAGCAACCAGTTTTGTTTCTCTGCTTACAGTGGCAGCTAACCCAGGCAGAAGGAACAGACCACCTTTAAGCAGTAAGTGCAGCACAAGGTATGAAAGGTTCCCAAACTTTGACCCCATGTGGTTTCATTCCTGTGTTAATAAAGCTAACTCTTCAGATAGCGGGGCTTGTTGATGGGACAGTCTGAGGAACCCTTTCTGCCTCTTGTATAAACACAAAGAGCCTACACTTGTGCCTCGGTCGGCCTCCTTTGACAGAACTGTGTGCCATTTAAATCTCCTTGCTGCTCGTTCTTTGATGCACTTTGGCTAACATTCCCGAATTTGTAGCACTGATTTTATCCTCAGTCACTATGTAGCTTAGGAATTGGTAAATAAATAAATAAACCAACCAGAGGAACTGAAGCCTAACTCTTCCCCATCCCAGGCCAATGTCTTACAGGGCTACACCCCATGAATCCTGAATTCTTTTCTGCACAGTGAGACAGATTCAGACAGAGGAACGAAGCACGCCCCTACCTTGCCTTATAGCCTTGAGGCTCCTACGGTCTTCTGGGCAGCGGTATATATGACTATGAACCCTCTTAGATTGTAGAAAGAATGGCATCTCTCAACCTCCCAAAGTGTTTTTCACACTGAACTCTTGTTCAATGTCTTACTGAAAGGACCTAAGAAAAAAAAAAAAAGAAACCACCCACCCCTCAATTTATTGCAGGCGAGTACTTCTCCTTCCAAAGCACAAGGCCCGCACGCTCTGAACAGCAACGGCTGAAGCCTTCTCACCTTGAGGCTTCCCTGTCTGGGGGCTTGAGGGGGCTCTCTGCAGAGCACACTGGATGTCTGGATTGCCACCCACTGCGCCGAACGTACAAAACTGTACAGGGAAACTGTGCTGCCACAGAGCCCACCGGCACGAGGCAGTAGGCGAGATGGTTCGGCTCATCACAGATCACTTCTCCTCAGTTACCCTGACGGGGGCTCCAAGGTGCCACTGCACGCTTTCGGCTCAGAAGCACCAATTGTCTCCTAGCCTTAATGAGAAGCTGTAATTATTTCTCTGCTGCATTTTGAAGCCTTTTAACCAAAACTGTTCACATGTTTCTTCAGGAAAAGACAGGGCCATTAGCTTAATACTATACAGTATGCACACAACATTTCTGTAGATCTGTCCTGCCACGTCATCTTTAGTAGCAGCTCTTGAACTGTGAAAACAGAAATTACGTATTTTTACCCCAAAGCTAAAATTAATCCTGAAGCACAATTCTGCATAAGGAGTGATTTCCTTGGGCATAAGACAAGTTGGAAACATAGAATACCACACTAAGTGGTGATCGTGTTGTAAGTTTTTTGACATATGTGCACTGAAAAAAGAAAAATGGAACATAACTTATTTTGTACATGGCTATGCCATGAAGACCTGAAATGCTAACAGCGTGCCCGCCAAGGCCCACAGGGTACTAACAGGCTCCGATTGCCCCAGTCAGCTCATAACCATCTCTTGTGTGCAGTAACCCCCTGTAACCTCTTCTCCTCTTCCTCCCGGGCATTTCACTACCCGTGCTCAAGGTCAGCTCCGATACAGCACAGCTCCACAACCTGGCGCAGCTCAGCTGCTCCGCTGTGTGCTGGCAGCAACCTGGAGCGGTACCTCAGATGGACGGGCAAAGCGACGAGGCCAGCGGCAGAACTAGCCGACGCACCCGGAGGTACCTGAGGGACAGCAGGGGCATCGCCGCTTTCACCCCTGCCGTTATCTCCATCTGTCGCTACACCCACTTCTACTAAACCCCACTAAAACCAGGACAGTGGAAGAGGGTGGAGAAATGTAAAATCTTTAGTTCTGTACAGAAGTAATTACTTGAGATCGTTCCTCTGCGTTGGAGCTCCAAGATCTCCTTGACTTTACCTGCATTAGTACTCCCAGACTCACACTGAATTCAGCCAGTGGTAAAGTTACAAATTTGTGAGTCATCAGGAAGATAAATGCAGTTGTCAGAGGCTTCTGAGGACTTTTAATTGCTCAACAAAAATTTGTGTTTACTAAGCAGAAAATTATTTCCACTCATACTTACTATACCAGTCCTTTCAAAATTATTACAAAAATAAAGCTACAAAAATGTATTTTAAGGATCTGCTACTGTTACTGTTCAAAAAAAATCCAGCCACTATCAGTTAAATGGTTTTATTCCCAAAATAACCGATCAGCAATATAAAATATTTTAACACTATTTCTATTTAAATATTGGTGACAGATTATGCATTTCCTTAAATAAACTTCTATTTTTACAAACAGGTATTTCATATTTACTTTTACTGCTGTTCTAACCTCTTAATATTGAATAGATAAAGTGTATTTTGGTTAATGAAATATGCAGCATTCATTTTCCTTTATATTCCTTCTCATAAAACCATTACATTTTCAATTTGGACACCTTTATCTGTATCCAGTCAAGACAGGCATATTCAGTTTATATATTTCTCCACGTAAAAGCTCTCATAATCCGTGGTGGTTTTCATGCCTTCTTCCACACTCTTGTTGTTGACTGTGCCCATGTAGGCCTCCTATGGGTTCTTCACCTATAAGCAAGAATAGAATGAAAACATGAATCTTCTTATATGGTCATTCATTCTTCCTGCTCTTCCAACTTTGTTCTTCTCAAATCCAGACCACTGACGCCTCAAACAATTCCACACTTAAGCTGAACTACAGAAGCAATTTCTTTATTATTTTCTTTGATTCACTGTGGGATTTAAATTTTAAGTGCACTACTGCAGAAAGTTCTACAGAGATGTAGTTAGGAGAAACTTTTCAAATTTTCATTTGTACACTTCGATTTACTCAGCCAAATGCCAAATTTCACCATAAGGAAAAAAATCCAGTAGCTACCTTTTTGGAGAAACAGCTTCTTGTGGTTTTGCAGAGCAGCCAGGTGCTGTAAAAGAAAAAAAAAAATCTGAAAAACTGCAGCCAGCAAGACTAACAGCTTTAAAAAAGACAGAGTAATTCCACAACTACTGGAAACAGGCCCACATTTCCCAATATCATTATTATACCATACTCCAACAACTTGACCCTGTAATTGATTTTACTCATCTTAAGTCCCTTCCTGTATGGAGAAGGTATGAAAGCCCAGTGTCACGTGTGAAAAGGTCACCTACCGCCACAAGCCTTTCCAGTATCTCTCTTTTCTCAGTGTGTACCTTTCCACCAAGCAACTACCTGATCCTGTATATTTTTATTTGAAAGTCTGTATTGGTTTTGTTCCTATTTTAATTCTCACTCTGCAATCACAGAATCATAGAATAATTTGGGTTGGAAGGGACCTTAAAGATCATCTGGTTCCAAGCCCCCTGCCATGGGCAGGGACACCTTCCAGGAGACCAGGTTGCTCAAAGCCCCATCCAACCTGGACTTGAACACTTCCAGTGAGGAGGCAGCCACAGCCTCTCTGGGCAACCTGTTCCAGTGCCTCACCACCCTCATCGTAAAAATCAGTCTCTGTGATTCCCTCATTTGATTGATATTTTTGACTCTCAATCGAAGAGCGGAAAGTAAATATACAAACAACTCCCCACTATCTTCCACTTTATTCTGTTGCATCTTTTAAAATACCTATATATGTATCTGTAGAAACATATGCGTAAGTATGTATCAATATAGAACAACAAACTATCATATGTAAAGAGAAAGGGGAAGACCAGAATTACCACAAAGAATTATAGATTGAATGGCATCATACTCTTTTTTCATCGTAGCATAGTTACTCTTCATTTAACTTGTATCTGGAGAATACTCAGTTTACTCTTTGGTATCTAAATCCTCCCTTTGTACAGTGCCCCTTCTAGATGTTGGGGTGTTCTCTTTTCTTCCCACCTGTTGTAAGAGAAGTGTTATGTTTAGGTGGGGGAAAGCAGCTGGATGTCTATACCAAGTGATGAGGCTCATTTTTTTTTTTTCGAGTATTTCAATAAAATTGATACTAGAAGGTAAACTAAGCTAAGCAGCAGTTAGCTTTACCCCCAGCGAATCTTTGGTTTGGGTTTTTTTCCCGTAATTAGGTTAAGAAATGCCTTAGTAGAAAAAGAAGATTATATCCTTCAGAGCATAAACCCTACATGCTCTCTTGCTTTTTCCATGTCATTTTTGTAGAAATGGCAAATTCCGTTACAAGTCCCAGGCTTGGGCAAGGGAACTCCATAAACTGTTTCCATTTTTTATCATCACATCTAAAATGTAACATTTCCTTATATATGTATTATAACTAGCACATGGGATTTTATTTCTACTCTTCTGGAAGAAATCATTTCAGTCAGTTTGCTCTTTTTTTTCCATAGAGTTTCATAGAACCCACGTGAACTTTTTTCAGCTTTTTGTTTCTGCTTTGGCAATTCTGCGCTGAGATGCAGCTCACTCTTTTGGTGTCATTGCTTTCAATTAACCTGCAGACCACTGCCAAATCTGTTTAAGCTCTTAATTATCCGCTTGATGACTTCATGAATGTTGACCTGTCCTCAAAAAAAACCCACAAACAACAAAAACCTAAACAACTGGTCCCGGCAATTAGGCATTCAAAAAGTCTGATTTTCTTTATTACCAGAATCACATAAGCAAAAATGTCACCTCAAACTACAAACATAAACACTTCCTGAGGTGATATAATTTCTTAGTTTCCTCAGAAATCTGGACTTCATGCTGCCACTTGCTGTTTCACTGAAGTCAGACTCCAGACCAAGGAGGAGCATTTTGTTCCTCAGAGCAGTCATCTTGCCTCACGCCTCCATGGGCTGGTCATCTGCTCTAAATTTAAGTGGTGAGGCAGCAGGCTAATTCTGTGTTTGATATAGTTCACTGGGTTATAAAGAAGCAGTATCCTCATAGTAGTTTCTCTTGTCAGGGATAGGTGATTGGCACACATTAGCAATTTTCAAGCCATGATTTTTCCCCTTGAAAACTACCAAAGTGTCAAAAAGCCCCATAACATTAATTCTTGGAATGAATTAATTTCAGCAGAATTATCTGAAGGTCACCAGTTCACTCCCATTAAAAAAAGAGACTGAGGCAACACTCTCCATGCAAGTACTGTGTGCCTATTCAGAATAGGGACAAGAACTACGGTGCCCCCAAACCTAATGGCTTACAGGTCAAGCCGTAATTATTTATACTGCAGTCAGGGCAGTCATCTGCCCTATGCATTTCAGACATGGACTCCCACAGCCTAACCTAGTATCACTGCCGTGGGGTGGGAAAGAAGCGGTCTCGGTATCCTTCTGACAGAAAACAAACATATGTCAAAGCCTGTCGTTTCCTGCAAAGCAGAATCATCTCAATTCCAGCCCCGAGGATGACACAGCAACTGACATACAAAGGAATCCTTCTCCCAGCAGTGAGATTTATTATAATTGAAATAGCTCATCTGTCAAAACCCAATAAAGACTCAACAACTTTTCTATGAATTCCTGTAGTGAGTATCACAGCGAGTTCAAGACCAATGACTTCAGCAGGACATGCTCACCCAACAGCTAGCTGAGGATCCAACAAGCCAGCAATTGATTTTGAACTGCCAAAAAAACATCCAGAAGAAACTGTAGTATCTTCTCTAAACAAGCCTGTTGTGTGAAATTAGTTGTACTACCCATGCTCTGCTGATGGTCTTGCTTTTACCTTTTCTGCCTATTGTTATTTCCTTCTCCTGCATTCCTTAAAAGCGTAAATGTAGATAATCACTGCAGTTCTCTCTTCCATTCTAGAAACACTTATCTAGGTGCTTTTCTACTTCTGTTGCCTGCCACCTTACACCAGGGTTGACAAGCAGGAACAGGTCCTGACCCAGCAGCAGCAGAAGAGGGATTGAGCCTGAGCAGTGTGGACTGGGGCATTTTGGGGGGAACTGAGCTAAGTGGGCACCAGAGGTAGGGTGCAGAAGCTGTAGACATTCGCAGGCTTGGTGACGGTAGACAGCCTACAGATCTCCTACAATTATAAGGTACATTTCCAGAAAGGGAGGATTTAGTTTCTTTTCCCCTGCTTTTCCACTTCTGAGTCTTATGGATATATTCAGCTTGTATTTAATTATCTTCTTTACATCCCTAACAGGCTGGAAAATTCATAAAAGCAGAGCTACACTGGCAGCCACTCTGTTTTAGGTATTAACCTTTTAAAATGACTCAAAATATCAAGAAAGTCACAGTGACGGGTGTGAAAACAATGATACTGACACAGCTAGAAGAGCAGGATGTTTTTATTATCCTGTGGGTTACACATCCAGCTTTCTGAAGGGGCAAATCCTGAAGTGGCTTTCTTGCTAAAGGTGTGCAGACAGGCTCCTAGCAAGAGCTGTAGAGAAACCAGTGGTTGTGGACCATGCAAAAAGCATAAAGATTTCACATATTACTATTCAAACACATCACAGGAGGCAGCCAGTTACATATGGCACGATGCCAATCAATGATTAGACCATAACGAGCTAGAGAAGTAAGTTCACATCAGAAAAACTGAATGTATTCACCATGCAAAAACTTGGGAAGGTTCCCATATCAGAAGCCTTCTTTAAGTGGGAGTCTAGAGTATCTTAACGTGAAGTATTGGTAGAAAAGGTTATGAAACAAATACACAAAGCAAATAATAACAAATAGCTAAGCCAGACGTTCTAGAGGGACACAAGGATTAAGCAGCTGAACTGCTGAGTACAGAGCACAGTTTTGAGTTTTCTGGTTTAAATCATCACGTAACTGACAACTGATGCTAATTTTTTTTAATGTATTCAGGAGGAGATCCAGGGAAACACAGACCAGTGAGATGGCCAGTAGTACCAGGCAGATTAGCATAAACTCTAACAAAGAAACTGAAATTTTGTGGAAAGCAATCAAAAAGGGATTTGAAAAGTCTTGCCTCACCAACCTACTGGAATTCCTCGAAGGTACCAACAATCTTGTAGATAAAAGAGGCCCACTTGATGCCTGGATTTTTACAAGGCATTCACAAGGTCCAAGGCTGGCTCTTAAGACAATAAGGAGCCCACAGAGTAAAAAGAAAATTTCTTGTGTGGACCAATAATCAGTGGACAGAAGGTGGGAGTAAACAGTGATTTTTTCCATAGTAGAGAGATTCACCGCTAGCATTTCATAGGGATCTGCATGAGGACTCAGGATATTAACATGATTTTGAAAGGGCATACAGAATGAAGTGACAAACTTTCCTACGTTATCCATGTAAATATAAAGAAAGGCAAACAGAAGACTGGCAAAAGGACTTCATGAGACATCAGTGCCCAAACAGTAAGAGGGCAGACAAAATTTGATGATGGTAAACATGACACAGGGTTGGACTAGATGACCCACAGAGGTCCCTTCCAACCCCTACCATTCTGTGATATGGAAAAAACAATGTATGAGTGGTTATATAAAATGACAGGCTCTGAGCTCGAAGTCAGTAGATAAGCTGGGTTGTAAGAGGTAGTTCCAATCAATACCAGTTCAGTCTTCAGTTATAGCCAAAAAAGCAGAGTACTAGAAATAACTAGGAAAGGGCAAGAGAACTGAAAATAGAGAACACAACTAAAAAAGAAACATCACCCTGTCATGTGTAAATCCACGGTATGCCTACATCTTGAATATCATATGCTAGGCTGGTATCTCCAAGTCTGAAAGGATACAGTAGAAAAGGAAAAGAGGTCAGAAATACTATGGTATAGGGAATGATTAAGCAGCCTATTAAGTCTTCCATCTGGAAAAAACATGACTGAGGAAGAGTATCACAGATATCTGTAAAATCATCAGTGGCATGGAGGCAATGAAGAGGGAACAATTGTCCACTGTATCTTCTGATCCAGTAGGATGAAGCAAAAGAAGTCAGGACATGGTAAGTTCCCAGAAAATGAAAGCATGCAGCTCTTCATACCAATGTCAAATGAGACCAGATGAAAAAGCTGAACACAACTGTTCGGACCTTGGATCTGACTCGGTACAGCTGCTCTTATGCTCTAAAATATTACACATTCTGGAAATTACTTCAAGTTCCAGAGACTGCCTAAGGGCCCCACTGCTACTTTTTAAAACAAAAAGCAGCTTACCTGGTGCAGAAACTTCTTTTATCTATATGTTCTCTTCCTCTTCCTTCTCTGTTAGTGCTTCTGTTGCTGTTTCACACACAAACCTGTTTCACAGAGCTCTCACGCACAAAACCCCAAAAGCTAGATCTCTGATGGCAGCCTCCTTGAAGCATCTTGTCAACTGGCCAGCAGGAGCAACTGTTGCCTCCATTCTTACATTGGGATGTTGTCCCCAACTCTGTGCCACCACTACTGTTTTTTGCTGTCTTCAAGACACTTTTAAGCTCAGTGGTTAAGCTCAGCAAGTTGCTCAAAGACATGTTACATCTGTATGCTTCTTCAGTTCTTGAGTAATTCCAGTTCAGTGCACCATGTTATCAAATCCCAAATAGCAGCTTCCGCTCACCTAAGTAGCACCTACAGAAGAGGCTCTTCAAGTCTGGGATGTTATAAAGAGACATCCAGAAATTCCCACACATGCTGACTACTCTGAGAATGGCAAGTAAGCTGCACAGTGCATACAGTGACACCTGGTAGTGGCTTTCAGCCAAGCCGACTGTACAGAATACAGAAAGTAGCCCACATTGACCAACTACCCCAGCGATGACCAGTTTTCCCCAAGACAGCAGCAGGACTACAGTTAGCACCTGCTTTCACGTATCTAGTGATATTCAGCTGACTGAGACTGGAACTGGGACATGCTCATTATTAAGGCCTCGTAAAGCATACAGTATCTGAAATGTTATTTAACATAACCACTAAATAAATGATTTTGTGAGTGGATGGAAGCACCAAAATAAGCAACTGAACAGGAGTAAGAGGCACTTTAACATGGTGAATTTCTCAAGGCCATGCAACGGCTTTCATGTTCCCCCTAAAACATGGATCCAGAAACACACATATGAATAGGTTTTGCCCCATTCCTTAGCCTTAAGTTACAGATGCATAGCTGCCTTTGGCTCAGGTGGCTGGCAGGACAGACATCTGCAACTTTTATATCTAGGGGTGACTGTGGTAAATGTATTCATTTGTTACAGGTCAGCAACACCTTTCTGTACATTTTGATTTCAGATAGTTCCTCTAGCAATAGCTAGCAGTTAGCACTGGTGGTTGGAATAGATGTATTCCAAAGAAGCTGACTACAGACAATCATATAAAAATATTGCCTATACAAAATAACTAAATGCATACATACATAAATACATAATTAACACAGCTATCTAAGTCAGTATACTAAATTGTGAACCTTGAATATATTTAACGTACTTGATCACGCTAAAGAAAATTGTCTCCTATAAAGAGTATGCAAAAGTAAATTATGTATCATACAAAAATGCACCTCCCATGCTGAGTTCTTCCTCATGTTCAGATGTTCCTTCACTCTGGGGGTGACGGAGCACTGGAACAGGCTGCTCAGAGAGGTTGTGGAGTCTCCTTGTCTGGAGATATTCAAGACCCGCCTGGACAAGGTCCTGTGCAGCCTGCTCTAGGTGGCCCCTCTTTGGCACGGGGGTTGGACTAGATGACCCACAGAGGTCCCTTCCCACCCCGACCATTCTGTGATTCTATATATATACACACACTATATACAGTATACTATAGTTCGCTATACTTACATCCATTTTCTATGTTTAGTAATGAGTAAGAAAAATCTTATGCTTATTTCAGATAGTACTGAAGCGTGTATAAAAATTTACAGATTTCTCTACCTTTTTACCTTGTAATCTCTTCTACAGTCTCGGCAAAAGACACTGACACACATCAACCATTAACCCAGAAAGCAGTTAACTGGCTTGCTTGTCACATTCTGTCTTCTAGCCAGTATTAATTAAAAGTATCCATACATTTTTCAATTAATTTCAGGTGCTACTTACACTGGGAATGACCTGGAGGTCGTGTGTTGCTAACACTACTCTCAAAGGAAGAGTGGAAGTTGTGTATAGTTTCTTGTAAAATCTGTCTCTCTCGACCCTGTAAAAGCACAATAAAATAAGGTATTCTTAAAATTCTGTTTAAAGAGTCCACAAAAAAATGTGTAAATATGTATGTCTATGCCCAGAGAGTCACAGTGTACTATTAGGAATAACAGCATATCATTACCTCCCAGATATGTAGAAAACCTTGTAGTAGTCTTTTCCTGAAACTACCAGACAGCAATAGAAACATTTTCACAATGTTCTTCACAGCTTTACAGCACGGAACATCATCCACCTCCCATAATTTTTAGCCTCACCACTTGCTGCTTTTGATCTTAACTTGGGGAAATTACGTTTTGTTCATCCAGGCTTCCAGTATCAGAGAGAATAGACCTCAGAACTGAAAAAGCAGCTGAGAAGCATCAGCAGACCTAATTAAAGAGATGCTCCAGTCCATAATCCCTCTGACAAGAACATTGCTTACTGTATGCCAGTCTTAGCAAACTTGTTTATGTCAATATAAAAGGCAATAAAAGTGTAAGGAATGAGAGAAATGCTATTTACCTAATCACAGAAAAATCAAAAACTGTTAGGCAAAACAATGGAGACCTTTCCTTTTACATTATAATCTCTAGCTGGACTATAGTGGCCAGATGATTCTTTTTAGCACCGCTGAAATCAGTATAGAGTAACTGCAATATTGCCGATGTTTATGTTACCAGTAGCTTCTGATATAACTTCCAATACTCTGTTAAAGAACAGTACAGTCACTGAACTAGGAAAGAGTCAATCAAAGAGAACAGCAAGTACCACAAAGGAAGATGTTTTTCACTAATCAAATACATTAAATATTTTGTTTGGAAAACATCCATTTGGCTTTTCTAACTAACATCTGCAATCGAATTCTGAAATTTATGTTGAATTAGCAATAAAAGCAAACCTTGAATTAATTTACTAAGTAAATTGTACTAAGTACAGTACTTCAAAATATACCTTTCCTGCATTCAGTTCAGAAATAGCTGCCAAAATTTGCTGCCTTGATCCATCGGTTTTAATACCCAGCTCTTTCAGATCACCATCTGTAAGTGTAAGGAAGGCTTCCATATCCACCTGCGTATGAAAAAAAAAAAAAAAAAAGAAAAACATTATTATAGGTTAAAAGCATTTGGGTTTTTTTAATTGTACAGACTTACTGTAAAGACTGTGCACACAAAACTTTTTACTGAATTACCAGCACCAAATGGTACCCACTTTACCACTTTGTTGTCAGGTTTTAAATCTGCTGTTAATAATTCAATTAATTACGACACTATATTTAAAATGTTAATGGATTTTTCTTTCTTTTCAGACAAGCTCTGTCAATACAAAATATATACTCTCCACAAAAATTCCTCTGCTTACAGTAGCAGCTAGTTGAATAAGCCTAAGATTTCTCTCTTTTACTTTCTCTCCCCCCCCCCCCCCCCCTATTTTTTGTATTTTCGAATACCCTGTGTTCTTTTTCCGTCGTTTCTCTGGTCAACCTAGTGTTT
>Ga0181612_134163_pt1 | contig 15122 bp, 9 predicted proteins | sample HoacroProtozoa21_FD_119630 | JGI IMG/M metagenome (GOLD analysis project Ga0181612, IMG submission 119630) | Hoatzin crop microbial communities from Cojedes, Venezuel. Combined Assembly of Gp0051906, Gp0051904, Gp0051908 | reverse complement strand
ATTTGAAGTGCCTAAAAATTTGATATGAATTGACAGAGGCAATTAGCTGCCTTAGAAACAGAGCCTACAGTGTGGTTTAAATTTGAACACAGTTGCAGTTTTGTTATTGACTTCAAAGACAAGAGGCTTTGGGCCCCATAGTAAAAATCTGCAGGAGAGTTTGTGTAGGCTTCCTTGTCAAGTTGTCTAGGTGGTACACAGGGAAGTGGCCAAAAAGCACTGGTGGATTCTGGGCTTTGTGAAAACTTGACATGTTTAGACCAGTTTTAATCAATTCTTACTCAGGCAAACTCCCTCCCCACTGCGCTACTTGCCAGTACCTGCCATGGAAGCTGTATTAAGACTGTAGCATTTATGCTATGGTTTTCCACATATGAAACCTCAGTAGAAACAAGGTACAGCTTAGTAGGCAGAGCCCTGACTGATTTGAGCTATGATATTTTTACCTCCTAATGATCTGATGCAATCTGGTGTTAAGTCCAGTAATCTTTTATCCTAGTCCTGCTGTCCTTTGTGAATCTCTCAGGGCCTCTCTTTTCCTTTATTATTCTATGTTCACTCTGGCCCTGACATCAGTTGGGTTATTCTTCACATAATTATTGGGCTTGATGTTCCAAAATGCGAAATTATATGGCCTAGGGACATAAAAAATATGAAAAACCCTGCTTGAATAGACCCACCAGAATACACACACCTAAAAATGAGTGAGTGCTTAAGTGATTTGGTTGCTGTGAACCTGAACACTCAGATTTGTTAAGTCCTGCATTACCCTGATTTAAATTAAACTGATTTATGATAAAATAACTCTGTTGCACTGCACTGAGTATAGGTATCAGTGTCATCCTATTTAGACCGAATTTCTTTACTTATGAGGTCCTACAGGAGGAAGCTGTTATGGTTGTCAGCTTTACCTGCCTTTTGTTGAAATATATGGTTCTCCTGAAACTATTATTTCCATCTTATCAGCAGAAATGGAGGCACCTTGCACAAGTTCAAGGAAATAGGTGGAAAACTTTGTACCATTTTTCTGCTGACAGAACAAAAGGATATTTAATAATAATGTAAAAAGGAAAGTAATAAAAAGGATGAATAAAAAAAAGGAATCATGTAATTCTCAGTGTCCTGGCTAGTTTCCTACAAGCTCTACGAGATATTCACTCTTCTCTCCTGCAGTATGGATTCTGTTATTGCTAACTACACCAGAATACCTCCTTTCCTAATTAAAATGCCCTTTTCAAATGAAAACTTTCCTATTGATAGCTCATCCCTTAGGACATCATTGTAGAAGTGGAATGTTCCTGAGGACTGTACCCTTCCTGAATTTGGTTCAGTAGCTCAAATGCAAATAGATTTTTGCAAGCAAATTCAACTACTCTAATCTCTTTATTGCAAATGCCTTTTTAAGAAGTGTATGTAGTCATTCTGGCAGGAGGCTCAAGGCGGAGTGTGTTGATGCAATGGATTTTTGTCGTTCCAAGTATCACTTGTGCCTTTTCAAGTGAAGTACTGCTGATAAACCATGTAGATATGAACTGTCCCAGGCTGCTGGAAAACCACCACTTACAGGTAATGAAAATTGTTTAAACAGAGGTTGGCTGTTAGGCTGAGAAAATTTGGTCTCTCTTCAATGTTTATTTTAGTTGCATTGCACTTTTGAGGAACTCAGGTTTGGAATGAAGTTCGGAGAGGTGCTGAGTGCATGTATGGACTCTTGGAGATATTTTTAAACTCAAGGACTTATTGGCCAAGGAACAGTGCAAAACTTAAGTTCTTCATGGGTTTAAAAATGCAGATATGGAATCATGCTGATAAAACAAGCAGACAGGATTGCTTTCAAATACAGTTTTTGCTTATTGTTCTGGCAAGCCTCCGAGGGTAACCCGATTTCTATAGACGGGGACCTCATGTGGAATGTTTTACTGTACTTTTAATAGCTGGATGTTCGTAGCACTTACGAATAGTAATTTTTCCATGTAGTATTCTTAAGGGAAATCAGACTGGCACCAGCGCACTGAAAAACAGCTACTAGATTCTTTAGGTAAACATTTGGTTAGAAATCATTGGTACCTCAATAAAATACAAACCTTCTTTGACAGATGAGCTAAAACAAGTAAATATTTTGAAGGGCACTGTGTTCTTGCTTCAGTGAGAGCAATGTGGGTATTTTCACATTTACTTTGGTATTTTCAGGTTTTGTGGTTATAAAACTCTGTCTTGAATTAAAAGCAAATTGAAGTGGATTTCCACGGTTAGCATATCACTAAATTAGCATTCCACAATTAGTGTATCACTGACACATTACTGCAAGTAACATGTCGGTATTTAGCACCTGAACTGTAATTGTGCTGAATCCAATGAGAAATTTTATTTGTTTTTTCCATTAAAAATTGCCAGTTATGCTTTATTCTTTAGTTCAAACACTTGGGGCTGTGTTTTCAGAGCTTTTTTCTGATTTATCATAAGTACAGAATTGAGCTTGGGCAAACATTCTGACTCTGTACTTAGCGACACTCAGGGGTAGTTGGCCAGGAATTTAGCAGTCACTTTTGCATACGCCATCATTGTACTTGCTAGCGGGGCAGTTACACTTGTTTGTGTAGAGCAGACATGTGAACCTCCCTGAGTTTTCTGCGTATTATTTTTGTAAAATTTTGTCTCGCCAGAATCGGAGCAAGCTTTTCAGTACATAGGTAAAGGGCTAGGAAATATTTTTCAGTCTTTCATAGCACATTGCTTTTAAATCTTCTGCTGTGAATTAGGTAGGAGCTCTGACATCAGACTGAGTACACTTGGCTGTTAGTACAGCCTCCTGAGAAGCTTAAACCCTGGACATCAGAGGTGAGTTGAAATGTTCTGAACTTCTGGACTTTAATCCTAGATTCAGTAAATCCTGGGATTATTTTTTTCTGGCATCTTTATTTGCTCCCTACAGCTCCAAAATTTAACACTGTGTGCAAATACAAAGGTGGAAACATTAACTGAAATTAAATGGGCCTTTGGTCCCACCAAGGTTTGCTAACTGGACTGCGGCAGTCTACTATGGTCTCCAAATTTGTGTGTTTAAGAGTTAAGTCTGGAATCACATGAAACGCAGGTTGCTTAAAGAAAATAAGAAAAACAGAAACAGGGATAGCTCCTATCTGGGGATTTGAATTCAAGGTTAATGTTTTACCCTGACCTGTCCAGAGGAGAGTAAGAGGCAGTGTGAGGAGACAGAACAGTCCATTCCAAATGGAAGGAGGCTTTTTACATTTTGGAGGCTATGAAAAGGAACATAGGAAGCAAAGACCCTGAGGTCTCCACAGGTGTCTCTCAAAAGGACAAGAGGAATAGCGAGGCTACAGGATAATACCATTTTTACTTGTGCAGTTGGCTGGTACATCAGTAATTACAGTTATTTTCTTTGTCTTTCCACAGCTTGCAACAGCCAGTGCCTGAGCTGTGAATCAGCTGCTGGCTGCACGTCTTGCAGAGATCCAGCGAAGGTCCTGCTGTTTGGAGAATGCCAGTACGAGAGCTGTGCTCAGCAGTATTATCTGGATTTTGCCAGCAAGACTTGCAGAGGTGAAAAATAAGTTGCTGGTTTAAAGAAAAAAAAAATAACAATTGCCTCATCTAAGAATCTGTTACATTGCAGCATGATCCGTGCAGGTGGCCTGCTTTAAAAAGTGTGTATGGGGGAGAAATTGCTCAGTGACAGACTACTTGCAAGATTTTTACAGTTTTTTCTCTTTTTTTGGCAGTCTGCTGTCACATACTTCAGCCTTTCAGTGAAACAAGATTATTGCAAATCCTTCACTTGTAAATGGTTTAGTAAGTGAGCCAGAAAACTTTTCAAGGGTCAGGTCCAGCAATTCATTTATTCACGGGTCAGCTGAATAACAAGTGAGCTTACCTGGCTAAATCTTTTTTAGAGTGCTTATAGGGCCTTGTGTACTTACATGCTTCTCTCTGTCTTATTAAATACTGCATTATTGAATGACTGCAGAAACAACTGTTCAGAGTGATTTAAAAGACACATGACTTCAAAGACTTCCAGAACTCCCAAGAAGAGTGTTCCATAATGGAAAGAAGTGAGGATAATGTGGCTTTATTGCAGCTAACACCACTAAGACCAAGATATAATACAAATGGCTTGTTATTCAGTGTTCATTTCTAGCTGGGTCTCTCAGTACCTAAACCTAGCTTAACTGAGTAGCATCTGTCCTGTTAACATTGCAGTTCTTCAGAGAGGTGACGTTGTCTGGTGTTTAGGGTGTTGGGATGAGGCAAGACTCTTGTCCTGGCTTTGTCTTGGACATGCTGCGTGGACTGGCGTAGTTCAGCTCACCTCAGTCAGTCTTTGTTTCCCTCCCTTTTGCTCTTGCCCGTTTGTCTGTCTCATCAGCCAAGTGTGTCTGCCATTAATTGCTGATACAGACCCTCTCAGTGCCACCAAGAAACAAACAGTGATGTTGCCAGCCTGCGTAGTCCTTGGGCACATGTGCATGGTTGGGACTCTGCTGAAGACTGGAGGAGAGATAGTACAAGGGCATGTGAAGGCAGCTCTGATCCCAGTTGGATCCAGTGTGTTTCTGGCCAGTGGACTTTCCAGAGGGACATTTGGACTGTGAGGGACAATGATTTCATTTTATTTTGGTCAGTTATTTGAAAACATGAGACTGATTATTGCTAATGAGCAACAAACTCATTGCTGGCAGACAACGAGCATTGCCACTTACAGGATAAAGTCAGGTTTTATGTGCAGCAAAACTAAGCCAGTGTTAGCAGGCTGAACAAGAGCCAAGCCTGCTCAAATTTTACATTGTTAGAACATGTTACGGCCAAGGAGGGTGGGGGTATGGGGAACAACGTCTCTTGAGATGTAGTAAGTCACTTGGTATAAATCATGCTTTTTTATTTAGTATGTCTGCAAGTTTTTACTGTACTCTTTGCTTCTAGGGCTTACGTTACTGTAGTTTGTAGACTCTAAGTGCTAAGTGCTTGTATAGAGTGAGCATCTCAGAAAGGGCTGCCCTGCATTGACTATTTTTTCTTCCAGAGTGTGACTGGAGCTGCAATGCTTGTAAAGGTCCCCAGAGGACTGACTGCCTGCAGTGTATGGAGGGCTACGTTCTCCACGAAGGATCTTGTGTGGAACAGTGTCCTGCAGCTTTCTACAAGGAATCAGACACATGCCAGAGTGAGTTTTTCTTGAGCGCTACTTCTGATTGCTGGTGCCAACATGTTTCCCTGCTTGTCTGCGATTTGTGCGCACCTTGCATTCAGAAGGTGCACTCTAGCTTCTGATTTCTCGCTGCCCTCCCGCACACACACGCAATAGAGCTGTGGTTCCTGCGGGATGTTGCAACACAGTGCAGGAAGCAGTTGAAAGCAATGTTGAGCTGAACTTTTTACGTATGACTTTTAGGGTGTGATCAACACTGCCTTCAGTGTCACCAACCAGATGAGTGCAGCCTTTGTGAAGCCCCATTTTTCCTCCTGGACACTTATTGCGTTCACAGTTGTGGGAGGCGATATTATGTGGACCATGCAAAGCAAAAGTGCACAGGTAAGCAAAGTGAGCCTGATGTCATGGAGAGGGACCAGGGTTGTAGTCTGTGTTCTGTATGCTGCTTTTTCTCTCCAGGACTGGGGTGAAGAGGAAGCACTTGGATGCTGTGTTAAACTTGCTGTTGAGGTGATGCAGTCAACCTGAGAATTAGATAACAGGCTATATCTGCATTTAGACATGCCTAATTCAGGAAGAATAAGATTCAATGTAGCTGGCTGCTGGGGGGGGTGTGTGTGTATGTGTGCACACTGTATATAAAAAACAGGTATTAAAACCGTATTTTTAGAAAAGTTTCTGTTGTATTTGTGGGTTAACAAGCTGTGTAGGACTTGAATGTGTATTTGGAGGTTTTTTTTCAAATTAGTATAACAGTTACTTAAAAACATGTTTCTTCCATTTGGAAAGTTATCTCAGGTTCTCTGTAGTCAATGGAAACTGGTCAAACGAGGAAGGAACTTCTTAACAACTCTTTTATCTCAACTCTTTGCCCCTTCTTTTTGATTATTTTTGTCAGGTAGGTAAGACACAAATAGCAGTGGTGCTTCTGTTCTGATCCCTGGGGACAGCTCTGCGCACCAGTGGCTGCATTGTTTTTGCAGTGTCTCAGTGGGGTTGTGCTTTCCATCCGATTCAGCTTGTCCTCCTGGATGCTTGGAGTGTGACAGTGACAGCCTGTGCCACCTCTGTGACAGCACCACATTTCTGAAGGAGAAGATTTGCGTTTCTGCGTGTGGCCAGGGTTTCTATGGCAACACGTGGACCAGAGAATGTGAAGAAGGTGAGTGTGTCTCATGATAAAGCAACTGAGCTGCCAGGCTTCCAGCAGATTTTAAGCCCAGAAGTACTGTTCATTCAGTGGCATTTTTGGAATTAAATTTTATGCGGTTTTGTGTTGACTGTTGAAAGTCAGCAGCTGTTTTTCTCCAACTTTTTTGTTTCATAAAACGTGCATGTATGTGGTTTTCTGAGTGGAGGCACATCTTTTCAATCGCAGCATCATTTATCATGAATGTTAAACAAATTAAAAAATATCTTGGGGGAAATCCCTTACTAAATCAACTGTAGTACTTACTTTTCTTTGTTCTAAATGAAGATTTACTAATCCATCTGCAGGGCAGGCCAGTATATGTTGGCTTTGAGTTTTGTGATGGGGAGCTCAAGATGGGAAGTGACTTGCCCAAGCCTCTCAGAATCAGTGGGGACTAGGATGGATTGCAGTTCTTCCTGAGATGGTGGTTGTCCATCTAGGTCAGTAATGAACAGGGCATTATAAGGGTCTGTTATCCAAACGATGGTAGTGACAAGCAAGGTGCTAGGACAGCCCATGGCTGTGATTCATTCAGTAATATTTTCAGTAATTCAGTAATACTTTTCCCTTCTTTATTTTTAGCCAGCAAGCATCCCTTGAGGTTCCATGTGAACAGTACCCTCACAGTAGGAATTGGTGGGGTAAAGCCCCTAGACCTGTCCTTACTGGGTGTGTGTGATCTGGATGGTGACACAGGACAGCTCTTGTTCCATATCGACAGCACTCCTTCCAATGGCAGGCTGGTGATGGTGGTGAATGGGAAAGAGGTGCGACTCAGCAAAGGCGACCACTTCAACTGCAAGGATGTGAAGGAGAAGAGAGTCTGCTTTGTGCACAGCAAAGAGAAATCCAGGTGACTCTGTTGAAACTTTTTTTAGAGCTCTTGCCTTAAAAAAGTGTGCGTATCTTGAGAACAGGTTTTTTCTTGTTCCTTGGAAACATTCTTACAGGGAAGCACACTTCTCACTGCTGTTAAAAAAATTACCAATGTACTTATACTGTACCATAATATAAATGATGGTGCAAAACTTCTCTGCTTATAGTATAAGAGGTCGCTGTGATCCAGCTACCAAACACATTGTGCTTTAGGGGTGCAGGAGTCTTTCTCACCTTTAGGATACTCTGCTGTGGGTTTAAAACTGACATATTAGTCTGGTCCTTACAACAGTTTCTTGATACTGTCAGGAAGATGTGATGTCACCACTATGCTCTGCGGCATAATCTGCATTCAGCCGTTACTTCTTTGCCTGCAATATGAGCTCTGTTAGTGTCCTGGGACAATTAGCAGTGATTAGTAGCTGACAATGCTCACACTGCAAGCATGTTGCAAGGAAGCAGATTCTTCCTGCTGCCAGGCAATAAGCCAGTCATCCTGCCAAATTTCACACTTCATTTACATCACCAGAAAGCCTTGGAACTAGACTGATATCAGTGGAATTGTTCTGAATTTCTGCCTGTATATATTAGGGTGTTCTTTGTTCCGTTGTTTTCAATAAGACTTTCAGGGTATCATTCTGATGCCAAGGGTTAGCTCACGTTCACTAGATTTAAGGGCATGGGTTTCTGTATTATGCTTTTTTTTTTTTTTTGTCTGCCTGGTAGTCACAGCAAAATATCAGGATCTTGTCTTGACATACATAACTACTTTATGTTCAAGATTATTGGATGTCATTATTGAAAAGTAAATAGGAAGCAAAAATGCTGAACAGTATGAGCTTCTGTTCCAGAGCCAGATAAGTGACATTTTTCTTAAGCAGTGAATAGCTGACATTTAGAATCAGTACTTTATCTTGGAGATGCCATCCTATGTGGGTAGCATTAGTTAAAGGGAAATGAGGATATATTATTACATAGTTAAAGGTATTTTATTACATGTTGTAACTGTTGTGACTTTTCAGGAAAAAACAGTATAAAAACATAATTGAAAAAACTTGAGCTGAAGCTTCTGTCACTAAGCTAGTCATTTTTACTGAGTATATAATATTTTTATCATTATCAAATCCTGCAAGAGCACTTCATTAATTTATATTATCCTGTATTTTGGCATGCGGGGGACTTGTTTAGGAAAGGACAGTTTTCCCTGAAGGTCAGCGATGAACAGTTCTTCTCCCATCCTGAGGTGGTCGAAATTCAAGCATTTTCAACACAGGTAACGTAACAAAGCGTGGAAACAACCACAAATTTTGTACCATTGGGAGCCCTGGTCTCTTGCAGTGATAAGAGAGGACCTGGGCTGAACCTGAGCTGGAGCTCAGGTCAGGCAAATTAGATTCAACACTCACTTAGTTGAGAGGCAGCCAAGAGTCATATGGAAGAACTAGACTTGAGGTAAGTGATAGAAGAAGCTGGCCCATGTAATTTTGCTTGTGTGGGTAATTGTAGCTGTGCAATCGTAGAGCAATTATTAGTGAGGGCTAAGGAGTACCCACAGTTTAAATTATTCTTTGGATCTGCAAATGGTCCAGTCCAGTCTCTTACTGCAGGGCAGTTGAACGATGATTGATCCCTATGGTAGAGATGCTTTGACAGTCAAGAGCATTTACTTAAATGCTGTGTTCTAGGACTGCTGGGAATTAAATCAGCATGAGCTATTTGAAGTGAATCTCTTAAACTGCTCACTGCTTCTAGGCAAGTTGATGCTGCTGTTAAGTGCCCATATCTCTCATATTGTTGTTATCTAAAGTCTGTAGTGTGATACCATGGAGGGGCCTCGGCCGAGATGATATACAGGCAGCACGTTTGTGACTCCTTTTCTAAGGGTAGGCTCTCGAAAAGGCAAGGTATGAAGAGATGTGTGAGATAGACATTAAGGGAGCGGGCACAGTATTACAGAAAGGAGGAGTTGTTCAAGCACAGCCCAGCTGCGTGTGCCAAGCTGAGCCTTTCAGCAGGTTGTATCATCACATCCCTCCAGACAGGCTTTGGTTCCCACTCAAGCTACAGGTGTTCCTCTGATGCTGCTGTGGGGGCACGGGCTGTGCTGGAGCTGCCCAGCCCAGCCTTCCCGCTTGCAGCTGGTTGTGCTGGCAGCCAGTTCACCATGGACTCACTTGAATGGGGTCCAGGTTTCCAGGGAGGCTTTGCAGCTTGCATTGAGCTTTTTCTGTAATCAAACTGTCTAGTTGAAAGCTCGATCAGACAGCTTTGCTTGAACCGAGGTTGTTGTGGCTACTTGGCATGTTCTAGCAGTGTAAAGAGACTTGAAAGTGCAAATGAGAGTCTGCTACTCTTAAGGCCCACTTACATCCTCAGAGGGGCATTAAATGCTTGATAAAACTGTAACTGGAAATCTGGCTATCATCCTTTCTCTTTTAATGCTGACTCCTTCCTGCCTATAAGCCTGACTCAGCGTCCATCCTCACAATGAGTAATTTAAGAAATGCATTTCTTTTAATCATTGCAGTGGTGGATGGGTTTGTGTCTGAAGGTGCTGGTGCTATTCTCTGCTTCATGCTGAGTGCAGTAGGAGCGTAGCCAGAAGCACAAAAACATGGTGAGCGCTGACTTGCTCACTACATACCATGCTGGGGGCCTGTGGGGGTCCCTAGTTTAATATATTTAGTGTTCCTTATAGGAAACAACTCCTCCTGAGATGCATAATTTCTGTGATTCTCTGACAATCTTGAGGCTTTGCATTGCTTGGATTTTTTTCCGAATTGGGATCCTAGAGAGGTGTTAGCTTCAGAGTTAGGAATTACAATTTTTTTAATTGCACTTTGTTGCTTTTAATCATTATATTCCATATTAGTCATTCCATAATGTCTGGAAGTTAGAAGTGTTCTAGTTTGTTCTTTAGTGTAAGACAGACTGTGGATTTTGATCCTGTTGTGTGTATATTGATTCTGGCTAGTGCTGAAATCTTTGCTCAGTCTAATCTCTTGTTTACCTCAGTAGGACATTCACCTAAGTAAGAGCTGCAGTCACTGCCCTAGAATACATAAGTGAGGTTTAATAATAGGAATTTTGCCTGCTGGTGCTTAATAACCCTGATAAGTTGTACATAGGTGAGATGGCAGCAGTTAGCGCTTCCCAGGGCTTTGACTTTGTCTCTGCAGGATCACCTCCCTCCTGAGGCAAGGTATTACCAATGGCAAATGATGTTTACTGGGATCAATAGAGATTGCAGATTTAAACTTTCTTGATAATGAAGAACTAGAGAACTAATTTAAACCAACAGAAGTGTGGACTCTAGCTGATCTTCATTCTAGGATGAATAAGGCTGTGTGGAGTCTTCAAAAATAAATAAATAATGGTGCTGATGACACCCAGTTTTGCTGTCTTGGAGATGGACTTTATCAATTTGAGATAAGCAAAAGTACATCCTTCAGTGTTAGTTGATTGACTCATTTCTACTTAGAAGCATTAATTCAAGCTTCTGCCTGTCAGTTTGGCTCACTGCTATTAGTAGCCTGTGTAGGTTATTCTCCCTCTCTCGGCATCCTTCCTTGCTTCCTTTTTTTCCCCTCTGCAACTCATTTTAAACAGATAACCTGGGCACGCAGGTTGTATGGAGTCTTATACTCAAGCATCAGTGCTCTGAAAGATGTCTAAGTTATCGAAGCTGTAGGTTATACACAGGGAGAATGTGGTGTGTCTCCATCCCCAACCTACCTTCAACCAATTATTCATAGACATAAATCTCCAGCATCGGAGCTGCCTGCGTTCCAGCTGGGCTTGTGGACATGCATGTAGCGTGTAGACCTTCACAAATAGTTGAGGTCTGTGTTTCAGTTTGAATTTCCATGGATAGTAATAAGGCAAAGCTGTGTCCCTTGTCTCTTACCCGTGCAGACAGCAAAAGGAGTACAGTCTCTAGCTGATAACTAAATTGCTCTCTCTACAAATGTCCCAAGTTTTTTTTTCCTTTCCTAAGCTTTGCCGTGGCATGAGAATCTTCTTTAAATGTAACTAGATCAGTCTAAATTGCTAGATATTCTTGGATCTGCCTGCTGGGGGGGAAAGTGCGGAGAGTGATTCTCTGCTGCTTAGAAACAGGAGGTTTCCGGGGATGAAGTGAGCCAATTTCCTTAACCCCACATTTTCGTTCCAGACTTTGATTATGATCAAATTGCTAAGGTTTAGCGAACACCTAAGAGGTGCTTTTGTGTTTCAGGCCCCATATGTGTTCAGAAATGAGGCCCTCCTTGTCCGCAGAGGGGAAGTTGGAACTATAACAGAACTGTTGCTTGGTGTGAGAGACAGTGACAATCCTCAGGACATTTTGCTGATGGTTTTAGAGGCTCCACGTCACGGGCAGCTGATCAGACCTCCTGGGGACTCAGTTTCTGCAGCCCACATATTCCACCTGGATGACCTTGCAAGCGGACTGCTGCGTTATGCTCACGATGGCTCTGACACCCATGATGATGAAGTTCTTCTGCAAGTGAACGACGGTTACCACTTCCAGAACATCCTGTTCCACATTAAAATTGCTCCCAAGGTACGTGCTGTGACATAAACCCTCACAGGCAAATTAGAACTCTGGAGAAGTATCACTATGTCACTGAGGTGTCACTAATCCTGCATTACCGACAGGCTGTGGTCAGAGACAGGAGAAAGTAGTGGATTGATTGAGTTTCTGAGGCTCACCTGAATTTTTGGTTTGCAACAGGAGTGGTTCAGCTCAAATTCTGCAGCTTTGACGATTCAAAGTCCACAGTTCTGGATAAAAAGATTTTCTGGAGTTGCAGCTGAGAGTTTTTTACTGGTAAGGACAATGAATTAGAGAATGAGTGGATGGCAGAGAGGGCTGATGAGATATGCAAACCAGTCATCGGGCTGATGGGAGCGTGATGGGAGGTACAAAAGGACCGTGCATGAACTAAACAAGTTGGCTAATAAAGTATGTCACTGGTGCTTTGGTGGCAGTGGCGTCTCCCAAGGTCAGGATCTCTGCTGTTCCCTCAGTGTTGCTCCACTGAAATCTTTCACTCGATGCATCTTTCTGCTTGATAACTTCCCAAAGGACAGGGCACAGATACCTAAATTCAGAAATAATTTAGCAGCATTTTAATTTTTGTTTCTTGCTTTTATTGCAGTTCGTAATTAAATAACGGTGGTTTCTTTCTTCTGTGGACATGAAGTTTCTTCTTTGGACATGAAGTGGCACTTTGTATTAAATTTTGTAGAGATTACAGCAATAAAATAAGAAACAGTGGTGCTTTTCCATTTGTTTGTGGAAACAAGCCCCAGCCAAACAAGGCATGAAACAATAAAATAAAAAATAAAGTTGCTGAAGTGCTTGCAAGCATTTCAGTTCTGGTATTGTGGTATTGTAATAAAACAACAGGAACAAAAGATGAAAATGTCCTTATCCCTTAGCTCATGTGAAAGAGTAATGAAAAATAGAGCTGTCGGAGAAGTCCACTGTTTGCAGTCTTTTTATGTATGGATCTGAGAATTGCACAATCTTTGAGTTCTTCCACTCCATGAAAAGGAGTTGGGAGGAGATGATATTACCCCTTATTTGTCCTCTTCTCTGCTGTATTAGATGTCTTTCACAGCAACTTGGGCATGAAAATTTTGAATAAGGTTTACAAGCGCTATGTGCGTCTGTGTAGTTAGCACAAGGAAGGACTGATCCCATTTGGACCCTGCAGGTGCTCCTAAAGCTGCAGTAGTAATTAATGATAATTAGTGACATGACTCACACATCAGTCTGGGAATGAAAAAGGGGTTGCTTTCAAGGCTGATGCTGAGGTATTAGGCTCCTGGAATAAGAGCAGCCCTGCCTGTGGTTTCTTTACCCAGATCACTTACGTGGCCCTCAGAAGCTTGTATAAGATCTGAAGGACTGTAAAAATGCTTGGACACCGCTCTGTGTTGTTTGTAACACTTTCTTTTTTTTTCTGCTATTGATTAAGCAGGTTCTTGTAAATGTCAATGAGGGTGAATTGCTGAGTATGGTTTCTTTTATTAGCCGATTTTGCTCTCCCTTGTCTCTCATTATCTTTCCAAGTGTCTCTGTGCAGCACATGGCTACAGAGATGAATGAAGGTGGTGACAAAGGTGAGAGCGGAGTGGCTTTCAGTGTAAGGGTAGAGCTGGCAGATACCCAGCTCCTGCCTCATCCTAATTATCGTCTTTGTGGAGCAGCCTTGGGAGCTGAAATGCGTGCAGGGTTTGTTTCTGAAATGGTGCTGTTGAGACACGCACGCAAAGACACTTGTTTGGTTTTTTTTCTTGGTTTACATCCAAGGATTGCTAAAGAGCCTGGTAGGACCCTAGCTGGAGGTGTGGGAGTTCAAGGTGTGTTTTTTTTAAACTGCATTACTTACCTGAGTACACAGAGCTTGTTATAATGTGCTGCTGGAAGGCTTTGTATAGTAAGTCCTGGTGTGAAAGGACATTTCTAAGATTCCTATGCAATGGACTCAGACAGTGTAATTCTCAGACATTAATCCATAGGAGCACTGCAGTGAAAGTGTGAAAACATAAACGAAGGACAACATAACCGTCCAAATATTATGAATTGGAGAGTTTTGTTTCTTCACAACAGGTGTGCCTTGTTTTCTGCAAGGTGCTTTTTTTAGTCCCTTTGGTTGCTCACGGCCTGCTTTCCTCTATTTGCCCCTGTCCAAACACTTTGTTTGACCTACTGCAGTCTGAACAGCTGGCCTCTATTTTGAGAGCTCTTAATAATGATTTGTGCTGCTGTATATTTTTGTTGACATTCTCTAACAAGTACAGCTTCTCTGAAGTTAACATGAGACCCGCTGGTGCTTCATATTCTGGCAGAGCACCACCAGTGGTGCTCCAATGGGGAATAAGGAGCCCATGCCCTAGAAAATATGATCGCAGGCTATGTACTGGAAGTCAGAAGAGGTCAGACCTACCCACATGTGATCTGCCCATTGCTGACAGGATATGGAAGCCTTTCTTTTATGAGGGGCTGAGGGGAATGCAGGAAAAAGACAAAAGATGTTTATTTTAGAGGTGTTTAATTAACATTCACTTAGAAAAATTTTATTTTCAAACAGTGCATTTTCCCTGTCATTCTTTGAAGTGTGGCTAGTCTTTCTTTTGCTCTCCTTACACAATAAATCCAGCGACCTTTCTGATCTTTTTAGTTTGTTTCCTGTTCCAGAGTTATGCTTTTCTAGGCCTACATGTGTCACGAAGTGATCAAATCGATAAGGTCAGAGGAAAGTTATCATATCTATTGGCAGGGTTCTCTTGGCTGGGACAGAGTCTGCTTTTCTTCTTCACTGTTCTTTAAAGGATAAAGCAGCCATTGTGCTGGGAAACTCTTGACCTAACACAGTCTAAGATCGTGCAGCATTTAAAAATTAACACTGTGCAAAATAAGAGTAGCACAAATTAAATGGGTGAAAGTTGCGCAGCAGACATCAAAATGGAGATGGGAAATCATCCTTTAATGTGACTTTTTCACAAACATCTTTTTAGCTCTCTCTACTGTCTCTGTTGCAGATTCAGAAGAACATAGTAATGAGTAATAGTTCTTGGGGTGACCCATGACTATGTGGAGTAGTAAATGAGGAGGAACAAGGGGCAATGGGCACAAACTGAGGCACAGGAAGTTCCGTCTGAACATGAGGAAGAACTTCTTCCCTCTGAGGGTGAAGGAGCCCTGAAACAGGCTGCCCAGGGAGGTTGTGGAGTCTCCTTCTCTGGAGATATTCAAGGCCCGCCTGGATGCGGTCCTGTGCAGCCTGCTGTATGTGACCCTGCTTCGGCAGGGGGGTTGGGCTAGATGACCCACAGAGGTCCCTTCCAACCCCTACTATTCTGTGATTCTGT
>Ga0181612_159484_pt1 | contig 15123 bp, 16 predicted proteins | sample HoacroProtozoa21_FD_119630 | JGI IMG/M metagenome (GOLD analysis project Ga0181612, IMG submission 119630) | Hoatzin crop microbial communities from Cojedes, Venezuel. Combined Assembly of Gp0051906, Gp0051904, Gp0051908 | reverse complement strand
GGTTGCATAATCGGCAGAAGTACATGTGATCTCGATGGAGGAAATAGTTACCTCACCACTAATAGAGAACGTAGCATTCTTATATATTCTAAGATGATCGCTATCAGTTAACCTATTTTTAGTGGATGATTCATTTTGATTCAAAGTGAATGTGAAACCATCTGAAGTATAGGTAGCTATCTTTGAATCAGATGCATCAGCAGTAAAAGAAGTGCTAGCTATTGATACGGTGACATCCTCTGTTGTAGTTCCAGCTTGATTTACAGTTACTGAACAAGTGGCAGAGTTAGCGAGATAATTTCCTGAGGCTTCTACTGATACAGTAATCGTAGCTGAACCTACACCAACGAAGGATACAACTCCAGTTGAAGAAACAGTTGCTACACTCTCATCAGAAGATTCAAATGAAACAGTACCGGTAGACTCGGTGGTTACACTAATGGTCGCATCATCGTCTCCAAGGTTCTGAGTTATGGAAGAGGGGGTAAGGGTTATCTCAGGAAGAATGGTATTCTTAGTGATATCATCATCTGAATAAACCATGAACTCTTCTGTGGTCTTATAGTATCCAGGGTAACCTTCGATATCAATGTTCTCACCGGCGGATGCTCCATCAACTCCTGAGCTGAATTGAACGTAAGCAATAATAGATTCTTCATCTTCTTCAATTTTTCCGTTCCTGCTTGATGAAGAGAAAGATGTGGTCACATCAACTCCAGTAAGCTTAACCCTCATAGCGTCATATTTCTCGAACCCTTCATTGAGTTGATCAATTGTGAGCTCAGTTGCGGTAATAGTGGCATCCTCGGTAGTGGCGTTGGTTATATCAAGAGCTGTAATTTCAGCATTTCCATTATAAGTTTTTGCTGAAGCTGTTACGACACCACTAATTTTCTTCCCCGCAGTAAGAGTAGTTGCAACTTCACCATATACCATCATTCCGGTATTGGCGTCCTGGATATATGCATACGAAGCGCTAGTCTTAGAACTATTTACATAAACACCAGTGACTGTAGCATCAGTTAAAATTCCTGTATACTCTCCTGAAGTTGCGGCAAGCTTCTTAAGGCCAGCCAAATCCTCGAAATCATATACAATGCTGAACTTATCAAGATTCCAGATGACGGGCTGGAGTGCGTTAGCTGCAACTTCGATTCCGTTTATTGAAGAGAGGTCTCTTGAGTAGGTGTCACCCTCTGATGTTTCAATGCTGATGGTACCCTTGTATGTACCAGGTGTAACTACCATATAAGCATAGGTCGCAATATCAGCCTTTGCCTCAACTACAGAAATGCTAAGATCTTCAGAGTTTGTTACAATGCTCTCCCCAGAGCTAGCGCTGATTGCGGGACTATCGGCGGTAAGGTCAACAGTACTTGCGGCACCAGAAATTCCGTTTGCGGTCCAAGTAATCTTAGAAATAGTCTTACCGGAGAGAGTAGAGCCATAAAATCCGAGCTTAAGGACTGCACCTAGATTATGCATCTTAAGAGTGCTTCCGTTAATCTCGGTATCATCCGCTATGGTTATAGGCTCAGCATACATAGGCATTGCATCTTCAATGGTGGTAAAGTCCTGGGATGAAGGAACCATCAGAACAGCAGAAGATACAGACCCACTGTTTTCTGAGTAGGGATAATAAGCATAGAGAACGTCACCGGTAGTCAATTCTTTGCTAAGAGTAACGGTTACTTCAGCACCATCACCATCTGCATCGAGGGTGCCATAGTACTGATTTTCTGTATCAGAAGAAAGATAGATTCCAAGCTTGTCGCCTTCATTCCACTGATAAGCAGTAGCATCAGAATTGAGGGTAGCTTTGGTATCTACGTTCTCAATCTTGAACTTGTAGGTGAACTGACCTTCGGAAGCGGTATTAGCCACCTCAGTCTCTTTTGCACAAGAGGCAAGCATTGTCGCTGCTACAGCGGCAAATGCAAAATACTTAATTGCTCTCATGACGGAAAAGATTAAGGCTCAATTTCGCCTTTTTGGTCAAATTCGGACTGACTCATGAAATTGATTTCTACAGCCGTCTCTACGGTCTCGCAAACGGGAGCCTCATAGTGCTCCGGAGTGCTAAAAATGTTTGTTTTGCTCATACTTTTGTGATTTTATTAAAGGATACTTAAATGAGTGTTATCATAAACGTTAAAAGGGCGCCACAAAGCCCATGGTGGAACTTGTGACACCCTTTGTATATGTCTGTATTTCTTGGAATAAGCAGGGCACGTTTCCTGTCCGGCTGGTATTCAACCGGCTGACTCCTGTTTGGGAGCTCGTCAAAGATACTTTATAAAACATGTGTTATTCCATGTCGCCCTTTAGGAGCGAACATCTGCAAAGGTAGGGAGAATTTTCACCTAAAGCAAATTAAATTTTTGTTAATCTGCTTTATATCGTTTTAACTCTTCCAGCCGAGCAAAAACTCCAATTTCTCGCCCCTCTCCGCTGACCTGCAGCTCTTTTTTATGGGAGTAAGAATCTCAATGAGAAATGAGTTTTTATTCCGCAGTAAACTCTTCGTAAAGAGCTACTGGGCCTAGGTGCCAGTATTTAGAGTTTTCCTGCTCTAGAAGCTTGTATGTCTTAGACTTATAAAATTTGGAGAGAGCCTTTAAATATGCGACATGATGAACTCGGGCATACATTGTCGCCACATCCGCCACCTTCCCAGGAAGCAGTAAGTAAAGATTATCTTGATTTACGTCTATCATAGCCTAACTTCTTTTACTTCTTTGAATTCCAAATAGTTAAGAGACTTGGGACTATGGAATAGTATTTGGTCGACTAATGTGTAAGTACGCAATTCTCTAATTAATCCTTGTTTATCAAGAAATCCGTTGAACAATTTCCAGGCTACCATGATAGAGTATCATTTCTTTAAATAATCGTCAATTTCGGCAAGTAGCCAATTTGCGCCTTGAGTATGCAGTATGTCGTAGTTGTCCAAGAGATACTTGGTGACGCCAGCATTGTCGAAAAGCTCAATAACGTCTGAGCCGCTCATCCCATGGGCGTTTTTATACTGCTCTATGCAAAATGAAACGAAATATAATTTCTTTGAACTATCTGCTGCCATATCACCGCAAACTTAATCAAAAAGAGTGAATATAGCAAACGCTTTCCCTATACCTTGTCTCTTTGCGTATTCGAGTTTCCTATTGAGATTCCCGAACAGGTCGGGAATGACGAGGTGAAATGGTCGGCTCTGTTGGAAAAATCGGGAGGGATTGGCGAGAAATTGGGCATTATCGATCCAATCGGTCTGGTTTCGAGAGGGGATTGTCTCGGATATGGCCCTCTGGCGATCCAATCCTCCTGGAAATTTCCAGTTGATCGACGATAGGTCCTTCTTAAATGTGAGCAGAGTCGGGTTGGAGACCAATACTACTAACGAAAAGGTATGGAAACAATGAAAATCGCTTCCGGTGCTTTGTATTGAGGTCTTGATATGATTTTGCGAGCTAAAAACGACTTTTTTGGTGCTATTTTAGCTCAAATCTTATACAGTTTTCAGCTAAAAACGTCTTTTTTTTGTCATTTTAGCTCGGATTCTTTAAAAATATATTAACTTTGTCACAGAAAAAATCACTCATATGCTTATAGGTAGGACAAAGGAGAAACTCGAACTCCGAAGAGCGTACGAATCCGAATATTCGGAGTTCGCAGCGGTATATGGTCGTAGGCGAGTTGGCAAGACTTTTTTGATTAAGGAGGCGTTTAATTATAAGTTCACCTTTTTTCACACGGGTCTTAATGGTGCGACCAAGAGAGAACAATTACTAGCATGGAGGCAATCCTTGGAATTGGCTGGATATAAATGTACCAGTAATTTCAAAGATTGGGCGGAGGCCTTTCAGGCATTGAAAGAATTGATAAATAATTCGAAAGAAAAGAAGAAGGTCATCTTTATAGATGAAATGCCATGGATGGACACAAAGGGTAGCAGTTTTGTGACATGGCTTGAATTTTTTTGGAATGGATGGGCTTCAGCACGACATGATGTGTTGTTGATAATATGTGGCTCCGCTGCCTCTTGGATTATAAAAAAAGTTTTTCGCAATCGCGGAGGACTGCACAATAGGGTGACATATCGAATTCCGGTGCAACCTTTTACTCTGAGCGAGTGTGAACAAATGTCAAGGAAAATGGGTTTGAAATTCACTCGTTATGACATTATTGAGGCATATATGGTTTTAGGTGGCGTGCCATATTATTGGTCGCTATTAGACAAGAGCAAGAGCCTTGCGGGGAACATTGATGCTTTGCTATTTAACAAGGCAGGTGCGCTGCATTATGAATTCAATGAATTGTATAAGTCCCTGTTCCGTCAGCCTGATACTTATATCAAGATTGTTGCAGCTCTTGCTGGAAAGCAAAGTGGTCTGACTAGGGAAGAACTTATAAAAGAGGCTGGGGTCCAGAATAATGGGGCTACTTCGCAAGTGCTGCAAGATTTAGAGCAATGTGGATTCATAAGTTATAACTATCCTTTTGGCGGGGGAAAGAGTAAATTAATCTATCATCTAATTGATAATTTTACTCTATTTTATTTCCGCTTCATGAAAAACAGTAAGTCCAGTGATGAAAATTATTGGACAAACAACATTCAGTCTCCTGTAAGGCGGGCATGGTCAGGGCTAGCTTTTGAGCATGTATGCTTTCAGCATGTGCCCCAAATCAAAAAAGCTTTGGGCATCAGCGGGGTATCTACAGTAGTTTATTCTTGGAAATGCGGGCCTAATGATGCGTACGAACAGGGCGCCCAAATTGATATGCTGATAGATAGAGCAGATAGGGTTGTAAATTTGTGTGAGATTAAATTTGCCGAAGAGGAATATGTTATTGATAAATCCTATGATATGAATCTTCGAAATAAGATTGGTCAATTTGTTTACAATACGAAAACTAGAAGGGCCATTTACTTGACCATGATTACGCCATATGGCGTAAGTCATAATTCTTATTGGGGCAATATTCAATGCGAGGTGACTGCTGAAGACTTATTTAAGGAAGTATAAATTCTCGTCTCTGCCCACAGTTGAGATTCCCGAACAGGTCGGGAATGACGAGGATAATGGTCAGGGAATGACGTTGCTCCTTCTTGAATATGCTATATGCGCCTGTATTCCAACATGAACTCATCTACGATGTAGTTGTCTCCCAGGAGGTAGAGTCCGGAGTTTTCGTTATGGAAACGGCGGCAGGTGTCGCTCCTGTAGAATAAATCAAAGGCGTACGACATAGGAATATCACATCTTCGTGCAATTTTCACGACAATGCAGCCTATCCTTTGCCAACATATTATATCCCGTACCTGTTTATGCTGTTCGTTTGTCATAACTCGATTATGTTTTTGAATCTCAAATATTTATCCGCAAGATCCTGATTCAGGATGCATATTTGATTGTTGGGTCTATGCTCCGACAAACGACTCAATGCCATCTCTTCACTCATAAGCCCAAGCATATATAGATTTACCGTATCAATAACTCTATCGTCAGCTATGCCACCTTCAATGATATCATATTGCATCCAATTTTTTATCCCATTACGGCTATCTATTATGAAATGGAGCCATTGATTGTCATAAGCCGTGAATTTTAGATATTTGAACTCCCGAATAGCTTTTGTATGGCTGAAATCATAAACATTCAATATCGGTTTCTCGCCTCGGGCATCAGCCTGACGACGAGCCCACTGTTCAGCCTGATCCTTAAATTGCGTGAGGTAAAAACCTTTCCCGAAGTCAAGATTGTCACGTCCAAAGGCACATACGGGCCTCTCTATTTTTATGGTTCCACCATGATATAGTATCATACTTCTGCCTCCCTCCTTTTCAAAACTTCAATCAATCCAGCTGTAACATTTTCTCGACTCTCAGCATGCAGAACATTATAATGCGAAATAATATAATTTTCAACCATATTCGCATTATAGAGCCGCTTGTATGCATCCAGATAATCAATGCCCAATTTATTTGCGACATCTTCTACGCAAGATGCGGCAAATCCCATAATCATCTCGTCTTCTCCGAGTGGCATCAATGCCCCCTCAGAAACCCTTCTTGGGGATACAGGAGCACATTCAGCATCCAGAACTGCCAAAACAGCATTCACTTTATCCAACCTTAAGGTTTGTTTCCCTCGTTCCAACTCTCGGACAAGACGAAGCCCCACGCCAGCCTTATCTGCCAGTTCCATTTGGGTCATTCCTCGCTTCTTCCTAGCTGTTCTCACATATGTTGGTATATCCATTTTACAAAAATTATTACATTATCGGGTACAAATATATGTAAAATTTTATCGAAGAGCCAATTTTTTTTAGCGAAAACTCATGCAGAAGGGAGATTCCCGATCAGGTCGGGAATGACGATTGGAGGCTACACTCAAAAAAGGCCGAAAACGCTTGCAGAGGGTATCTGGAAGATGGGGCTTCAATCGAAAAAGGCCAAAAACGCTTGCAACCCACGTCCAAAAACGCCCTCTACCCTCGAAAAAGACCGAAAACTCGTCAGAGGGTGCCTGGAGGTAGATTATTAAATTTCTGCGGTACGTTGAGAGGGAGGATTCACATTTGGTTAATAGATAAGAAAATTTTAAATTTGCGAGACAAATATCTATTTATAACATGAGAGGTTTTAATATCGGTATTATTGGGGCAGGACAGTCGTCTGATTATCAGAAGAGCATGTCGGATGCCGGAGTCAAGGTAGAATGGATTCCGCTGGACGAACTCACCAAAGGTTATGGTGCGGCTCATTGCATGACTCAGGTTATTAAACGTGCGAAGTAAAGAGATTGACGGCAATCTCTGCGCATGATGGTAAAAGATAGAACATCGCTATGGAGAAGAAAAAATTCAAGTTCGGGTTAATTCCAAGGATTTTAGTAGCTATTATATTGGGCTTTCTGCTCGGAAAAGTGTTCCCTGAGTGGGCTGTCAAGGGGTTTTCGACATTTAACTCCATTTTCGGAAACTTTCTCCAGTTCTTAATCCCGTTAATCATTGTGGGACTTGTGACTCCTGCCATAGCCGAAGTGGGATCCGGTGCAGGTAAATTACTGCTTATCACTGTGCTGATATCATATCTGGATACCGTCTTCTTCGGGACCATGTCATATCTGGTCAGTGCCGGAACATTCCCTCAGATAATCAGCAGAATCTCATCAGGAGACTTCGGTGCAGTTGAATTGTCCGTAGTCCCATATTTCACCATAAATATGCCTCCGTTCATGGATGTGGTATCGGCTTTGATTCTATCCTTCATTCTAGGTCTAGGAATTGCGGCGCTCAAAACGGATGCCCTGGCAAATGTCTTTGAAGAGTTTAAAACCATCGTTACAAAGGTTATAGAGAAGGTTGTAATTCCGCTTCTACCCCTCTACATTTTCGGCATATTTCTGATGATGTCTTTTACCGGCAGTGCCAACCAAATTCTCAAAGTTTTCATGGGTATCATCGTGGTGATATTCATCATGCACATTCTGGTTCTGGTAATTCAGTATTGTGCCGCTGGTGCCGTTGTCAAGCGCAATCCGTTCAAACTTCTCGGGAATATGTTGCCTGCCTATTTTACGGCCTTGGGAACATCCTCTTCCGCTGCGACTATTCCGGTGACTTTGAAATGTACCGAGAAAAACGGGGTATCTAAGGGAATAGCTGGTCTTACCATCCCTCTTTGCGCAACGATCCATATGGCCGGTAGCGTTCTGAAGATTGTAGCTTGCGCTGTTGCGATAATTCTGATGAAGGGTATGGACATAAGTTTCGGCACGATGATGGGCTTCATCTGCATGCTCGGAGTTATGCTGGTGGCAGCTCCTGGTGTGCCTGGCGGCAGCATAATGGCTTCGCTTGGAATACTTTCCTCAATTCTGGGCTTCGGTCCCGATGAGCAGGCGTTGATGATTGCTCTCTACATTGTGATGGATAATTTCGGTACCGCCTGCAATGTCACGGGCGACGGTGCCATTTCCCTCGTTGTCAATAAAATCTTCGCAAAGGATCAAGATGCCCGATCGGCTGAGGCCGAAGGGTAATGTTCGGGAATGACGAGTCAAATCCTGAGGAAATGATGGAAAAATTCGGAGGGATTGGTGAGAAAAAGAGCATTTTCGGTCCAATCGGTTCGATTTTGAGAGGGGATTGGATCGGATATGGCCCTCTGGCGATCCAATCCTCCTTGAAATTTCCAGCTGAACGAAAGCGAGCTTTCGAGGGCGTTATTACGATAAAAGCCCAGCGCTAACGCGCTGAGCTTCAATGCTTTGCGGAAAGACAGGGATTCGAACCCTGGAGCCGCTTTGGACGGCCACACGCTTTCCAGACGTGCCTCTTCAGCCACTCGAGCATCTTTCCAAAAGGGACTGCAAATGTAAGAAAAAATTTTTACATACAAGCAATTTATCCGCAATAGAAACAAAATAAAGGGCCAGCATTGCTGCCAGCGTCTAGTGACGCACGGAGCTTGAGGGCTGGCGGATATCTTATTGATAATTAACGGTTTATAAAATTTAACCCCCTCTTTTAGGAGTACCTTAAAGAGGGGATTAATTTGATTATCAGGCACTTACCTGCCAGCCCGAAGGCTGAAGCAGAAACAAGGGCCCTTAAAACTCAGGAACTACTCCCAGAATCCAGGAACAACTTCCAGTCCCCAGGAACAATCCCCGGAATTCCAGAATCCAGAAACTCAGGAACTAAATCCCTAGAAATCAAACACTACACCGATCGCGCCGGAGAAGCTCTTGCGATGGTAAGTTACATCAGCGGAGGTATCAACGTTGGCGAAGTACTGAGCGTATGACTCATAAGATTTCAAGCCGCTGTAGTCAGCATAATGCTTGGTGTATTTACCATAAAGGCTGGTGCAGAGAGCAGCGTCAATGGCGATGCGATCGTTGATGCGATATCTTCCACCAAAGCAAAGAGTGGTAGCGTTGGTGTTGAAGTTGGTATCGTTGATGAAGGTGTCACCAAGATTGAAGCGAGTATAGTTCACACCGCAGCTGAGAGTAAGCTTATCATTGTAATCCCACTCAATACCACCGGCAGCCTCCCAAGTGTTTCCAGCCATGGCATTCTGACCATCGTTGGAATTGGTATCCATGTTGAAGAACTCGGCCTTCTTATCGAAATAATAGTTGAAAGCGGCAGAAGCTCTGAGCTGAGGAAGAATCTCATAACCAGCACCAAGAGAAAGGCTGGCAGGGATGTCGGCGCGTACTTCCTGACCATCATTGAAGAATGAGAAACCGGAAGTATTGGTCTCTGTAGAGTTCTTCAAGGTCACCTTAGTCCTAATCTCATACCTAGCGGCGAGGTTCCATTTGCCATTCTTATAGTCAACACTGATAATAGGAGTAACACCAAAACCAGTATTCTTAGCGTCTACAACACGGTCAGAAAGAGCGCTACCGAAACCAGCAAGTGCAGGATTCATGGCACCAAGAGCAGTAAATAGGGTAGCACCTGAAACCATGTTTCCACCATAATTAAACATGAAATCCTTGATGGCGATGTCATATTTGTTTACAAGATAGTTGAGACGCAAACCAAGAGCAGCGCTGAAATGATCGGTAACCTTGTAACCAAAGTTGAACTGAGCGGAGTAGTTCATCTGTGAACCGATAACATGAATATCGGCATCATAGCCTGAAACGGCACCCTGGGTCAAACCATAAAGCAAAGAAGTCACGGCAGCAACCGGAGCCTCATAGCAACCAAGTCCATCATTGAAAGAGCATTTGCCACCACCGGTAGCATAGCCAATATGCATGGAAGCAAAGAATTTATCGTGATTGTAAGCCAAATCAAGATGAGGAATGAATGGAGCGGAAATCTTACCTGTGTAGTCTACCTCGGTAGCACCAAGATGGTCAACACCCAATGCAAAAGGAGAATAGGTGCTATTCACAAGCTTCTTCTGAGTAGCAAACTGCCAATCAATGGCAAGATGCCATCCATTATTCATAAAACCAACACCTGCAGGGTTATAGTAAGCACCCTCAACACCAATAGTAGCGTTGCGAGCAGGCTGACGAAGGAACATTACGCTCTGGCTGGTGTTCTGAAAATAACCACCTGCGAAAGCCGATACACCAAGGCATAGAGCCGTAAGAGTAAAGATAATTTTTTTCATCTTTAGTTGATAAAATAGGGTTAATATTTTACAAAGTTAGTCAAATATGTCTAAAAAAGAACAAAAAATCCCTCAAAAAGCAACTATTTGTCCTTCCTGCAAACATTCACATAGAGGACGTAGAGTAGAAGAATCACGTTCATCATTAAGGAATAAATGATGGCGGGAACAGCTATAGTACTGTTATTGAACACGAAAGGACTGCAAGCGATTGCGATGCTCTGTGCAGCGTTCTGCATGCCGATTTCGATAATCAGTGTGCGAGTCTCCTTCTCCGTCAGTCGCATCGATTTTGCCAGCAGAAGTCCTCCTCCCATAGCGAGTAGAATAAGCGCACTGACACTCAGTCCCAGTAGCCCGAAATTCTCCAAAATGGTCGTCTTGTTTTGGATATAAAACACGGTAGCGAGCAGCAAAATGCCTGGCAGAGCTATCTTGGAGAGCACTTTATCCATCTTCGCGGCTGCGACCGGACGGAATCTCTTAATCAGCATGCCCAGAATAATCGGGACAAACATCAGCACAAGATTTTGCATCACGAGACGGCCCTCAACCTATCAAATTACTTTCTCCTCTTCTTGCTGCCTTTTTTCTTGCTGAGAATAAAGCCGAGGATAAGAGCGAGAGCGGCGATACCAAGAATGATGTAAGTAGAGGTCTTGGCGTTGTCACCCTTCACACGGTTCCACATGGCAAGAATGGCCTCTGTGCGATCCTGCTTGTCATGGTCGGGACCAAGCATAGGAATAATGCTGGCATCAGGATACTGATTGGGATTGAGGCAAGCGCTTGCGCCCGAAGGACCAAAGAAATAACTTGCGTCATGCGGAGCATACTTCGTAGAATCGGACACAGCCTCAAGAACCTCATCACCACCAACTACGGAAACATAACCTGTAGCCTCCATATTGCGGATGGCATTTTCCTGCATGCACATGAAGTTGATGAAATAAGAAGCGGCCTTGACATTCTTGGCATACTTAGGTATAATCCAGCTCTCACCACCAATGGTAGAACCCTCTTCAGGAATAACGTAAGCAAGGTCAATTCCAACCTTGGCAGCCTCATCAATAGCCCACTGAGCATCACCGCTATAGGTCAAATTGATCCAACCATGACCACGAGCCATCATCTCACGGCCGAAATCATCTTCCCAACCCAAAACATTGTCTTTTACCTCATTGAGCCATGCCTCCACGAGAGCTATGCTTTCATCGGAAGCATCCATGCAGACCTCATTGAGAGTAACCTTGCCGGCAGCGATATCGTCCTTCTTAATAGCCACCAAAAGAGTGCTATAGACGTCGCGAGGGGCGTTTTTGATGTAAATCTGTCCCTTGAATTTGGGATTCTTGAGAACATTCCATGACTTGGCCTCCTCATCGGTGACATATTCCCTATTGTAAAGAATACCGGTTGTACTCCACATATAAGGCACGGCATAATCGTGAACATTCTTACCGCTACCAACCATATCATCCATCATAGCCTTGATGAAAGGAGCCATGTTGGAGGTATAATCGGGAGTCTCACCGAAATTCCTGTCGATAGGAAGAAGCAAATCAAGCTTTAGCATACGCTCAACGAGGAAATCGGTAATACAAATTACATCATAGTCCTCATGGGCCATCTGGACTTTCGGCAGAATGATATCGTCATTATCGAATATCTGATAGAGAATTTCCACCTCTTCACCTGTCTGTTCTTTGTACCATTGCTCGAACTCTTCGAGAAGGTCCTCATCCAGATAGTCATCCCAGTTGTACACTTTGAGAGTGTGATCACGGTCTGCGGCGGCAACATTGAGGGCTATGCCGAGCCCCAGAAGAATGGAAAGTAATTTCTTCATTTTCAAGAATCTTTTTTGATTGTTATAAGTGTTTGGTTGAATGAAAGCAGACGGTCGTATTTGATATCGGTCGCCAATGCTTTCACTAGAGTCATACTATTCATGACGATATCATCCTCGCCATCAACGGCCTCTACGGTAGGGTCGAGGGGAGCGCCGTCATCACGGCAGGAAATCAAGAATTCATCGTCAAACTCAGAAATCTTGATGTCCATATTGACCTTTTTCTTTTTATTTCGAGGATATTCGGAAGCATTCACGGTCATCTCTTCCAGCAGCAAGCCCAGAGTCCTGGCGTCAGCGCCGCTGAATCCATGCTGCTCAAGCACTTCGCTGGCATCCATCGAGACCTTGACGGCATTATCAACGGAGGCTATCAGAGATACATCATAGAGCGAGTTTCCATCTTGATTTCCGAGCAGATAGATACGGGGATACTGGCTCTTTCCTTGGCAATAGGTATAGATGAGTATGAAAAGAGTCGTGACAACTTCGGCTATAACGAAGGCAGTGAAAACACCATTGATTCCCCATTTTTTGGAAAGAAGCCAAGCTAGCGGCACCGTAATGATAAAGCACTCAATGAAGTTAATCGTGGTAGCCAAACCATCTTTCTCCAAAGTCGTGTAGTAGTACATGAGGATATAGTTGAGTGTATATCCAATCAAACTGATTGCGAAGATTCGAATGGCGGTGCTACCGGTGGCTATGACCTCATCGGGCATCTGGAATATGCCGAAAACGGCCTTCGGGAAGAACATGATAAAGGCCACGATTATGAGTACGACCAAAAGCGCGTAATTCAGAGCATGGCGAGTCATAAGTTTTACGCCAAGAAAATCTTTTTCGCCATAAAGACAGCCCACAATCGGCATCATGGCATTGACCGTACCTTCAGTGATAATACATGCCAGCGAGAAGCATGGGATGGCGGTGGAATAAATTTCGGCCCCGACAAGCCCACAAACGCTTTGCACGATTTTGAACATCAATAACAATTTCAAACAGTACAGAATCTCACCTGAGGCGGCTGGAAGGCCGGATTTGCATATATCAAAAAGACGAGCGCCCGATTCCACTCCTTTGAAAGGATTTTCAAGTGCAAGGCTATGGTCTTTTTTGTAGAAGTCATAAATCATCAACAGAAGGCCGAAAATGCAGCCCAACTGAGATGCAATCGCCGCCCCGTACATGCCCCAATGGAACACGGCCATAAAGACTATATTCATGACCAAATTGGACCCTTGGAACAAAACAACGGCCTTTGTGGATGTACTAGCCATGCCATCGACCGGCAGAATGACCATAAAGGACGAAAAAAACAGATAGGGGATTATGCAAATAATAGTCACCAGAAGGTAATCATGCAGCAGAGGCTTGATTTCCGGAGCATCTGTCAGCAAGTTTACTATGGGGTTCAAAAATACCAAACCGAGAGTGGTAAGCAGAACCCCCAAAAGGCCTACGAGAAATAGGGTACCGGTGAAAAGTTTATTTGCTTCATGGCGGTCTCTGGATCCGAGGGCGGAAGAAATCTTCACGGTTGCCCCAACGGAGAAGAGAATGGTGCCAATATATATGAATTGCAGAGCCGGAGAGCACATTTCCACAGCCGTGGTGGCTTCTGGCCCTAAAATTTGACCGACGCAGACACTATCCACCAGCGCTTCTTCAGCGACTGCCAGTAACATAGTCGGGAGGAGTATCTTGCGGTACTCCTCCTTGACTAATCTAGCAGTCCTTGGGTAGGTCTTACTTGTAGCGGTCATTCTTTAAAGTTCCCAACCAAGAGCGGATGCACCGAGGATTGCGGCGTCAGACTCTTTAAGTTGTGAATATACAAGTTTAACTTTGCCTCTCCACAGAGGAAGAACATTCTCGTTCATGGCCTTCTCAATGGGTTCCGTGAGGAATTCTTTGGCTCTAGCCAAGCCTCCGAAGAGCACGATTGCCTCAGGAGATGAGAACTCGATGAAGTCAGCGAATTTCTGTCCGAGAATAGTTCCCGTGTACTCAAATATCTTGAGAGCGATTTTGTCGCCTTCCTTGGCTGCCTCGTAAACGTCCTTTGAGGAAATCTTGTCGAGGCTGCGTAGGGTAGAAGGCTCATCGCTCATCTCCAACCATTCGCGAGCTGTGCGAGCTACACCGGTGGCGGAGCAATAGGTCTCCAAGCATCCGGTCTTGCCGCAGTTGCACAGACGTCCATTATGGCGTACAACGCATGTGTGGCCCAATTCGCCGGCGAATCCATCATGGCCATAGACCATCTCGCCATTGATTACGATTCCTGATCCAACGCCGGTGCCGAGTGTGATCATGATGAAATTCTTCATACCTCTTGCGGCTCCGTAGGTCATTTCGCCCATGGCTGCCGCGTTCGCATCATTGGTCATGGCAACGGGGATGCCTCCCATGGCCTTTGTAAGCATTTTTCCGAATTCAATGGTCTTTGTGCCCCATGTGAGGTTGACCGCATTTTCGATGGTGCCGGTGTAATAGTTGGCGTTTGGAGCGCCTACACCGATGCCGCGGATGCGACCTTCCGTGTTGGATTCAGCGATAATTCTTTTGAGCGCTTCAGCGAGCTCAGCTATGAAAGGCTCTACCTCAGAGTAGGTGTCCGTGCGAATGACGGTCTGAGCCAAAACGGTACCACGAGCGTCTACAACGCCACATTTGGTGGTCTGTCCACCGACGTCAATACCAATAACGAGGTCTTTTACAACATTATCTTCCATAGCTATATTTATTTACGTTTAACAACTTTAGATCCCATAACGGCGAACCACAAGATGTAGGCGAGTCCGATAACGACTACCCAGTAGCTAGGCATGTAACCGGCCTTGTCTGCGATGAAGTTCTGGAGAACGGGGAGGATACCACCACCGACAACCATAGTCATGAAAATACCTGAAGCGAGGGCGGTAGCGCTACCCAAACCTTCAACAGCGAGGTTGAAAATGGCTCCCCACATCACTGAGGTGCAGAGACCGCAGAGTACGAGGAAGAGAGCTGAGAGCGGAACTTCTACCATCTGGAAGCCTGAACCGGTGAATGAAGGCATGGAGGCTCTCTTGTCCACTGAGGTGAACATGGCGAGAAGTACGAAGATTATAGCTACGGT
>Ga0181612_122403_pt1 | contig 15123 bp, 26 predicted proteins | sample HoacroProtozoa21_FD_119630 | JGI IMG/M metagenome (GOLD analysis project Ga0181612, IMG submission 119630) | Hoatzin crop microbial communities from Cojedes, Venezuel. Combined Assembly of Gp0051906, Gp0051904, Gp0051908 | reverse complement strand
TAAATATCTGAAGGGTGGGTGTCAGGAGGATGGGGCCAAGCTCTTTTCAGTGGTGCCCAGTGACAGGACAAGGGGCAATGGGCACAAACTGAGGCACAGGAAGTTCCGGCTGAACATGAGGAAGAACTTCTTCCCTCTGAGGGTGACGGAGCCCTGGAACAGGCTGCCCAAGGAGGCTGTGGAGTCTCCTTCTCTGGAGACATTCAAGACCCGCCTGGACAAGGTCCTGTGCAGCCTGCTGTAGGTGACCCTGCTTCAGCAGGAGGGTTGGACTAGATGACCCACAGAGGTCCCTTCCAACCCCTAGTACTATTCTGTGATTCTATTCTATGCTGGAGGGCGCAGTGCGGCAGGCCGGAGGGGCTCTGCTGCAGGGGCTGGCATGGGGCTGTGTCCCCCACCCTGCACGAGCTGCTGGTATGTGCCTGTGGGTGGGAGAGTGGCTTTGCTGCTCTCTGCAGAAGCGTGGTTTCCAGGGGGTTGGAGACCCATCTTGGTAGTCGCCGCTGTACAGCTGTGAACCGGGGATGGAGAAGGGAGGTCATCAAAAAGGCTGAGCCACAGCTGTGATGGATCTCTGTGACTGTGTGTCACCCAGTATGGGGGTGCAGGTGGCATTACCTGGCCCCTGCCCTGGGGGAAACACACCTTGCTCTGTTTAACTGCTCCCCACACTAATATCTTAAGGAAGCCAGTGCTGTGGCAGGTGATGGTAATTGTGTTAAGAGACTGAGTCTGTTCTGGGTGGGTTTTAGACCCTGTCCTCAACTGCATCTGAATTAGTGTTTTGAGTTTGGACAACAGTGGCTTGCAACAGCCTAATCCCCTAATTATGGTGGTAGCAGCACAAAGGCATCATTAACCAAATTAAAACAAGCTGACAGACAGATCTCCCCAGTCAGGAGGAGTGTACAGAGAGCTGTGGCCTTGATCCCTGGCCAAGCTGCAGACCCCAGCATGTGATGTCGGAGAGACATGTCCTGCTTGCCCAGTGCTGTACTCAGCTTCAGCGTCCTGGTGGTCCTCGATGGAGCTCCCGTTGTGCCCAGGCCTTGAGTGAGCTGGAGATGTGTTGGGGAAGAGCCTGGATTGCAATCAGCAGCTGGGAACAGGCTGTGGAGCAAAGCCTGGGTGCTCCAGCCAGCTGGTGTGTGGGGAAGGCTTGATCACAGCCTGTAAATGCAGAGATGGGAACCAGAGGCTCTTCAGCCAAGCGGGCAGGAGTGTAGCAATGGCTGAAGGCTGGCCATCAGTCAGGCAGGTGGAGAGGAGCAAAACTTCAATAGCAAGCATGAAACATTAGAGATGAGGAGTTTTCTGGAGAGAGAGAGAGAGAGTGTCTTTACCCTGGGAATATTTTTAATCCAAATTTGGTGCATCTGTGGTAATCATAGCTGCTGGAGGTGGACAGGGAGTGATTCACGTGCTTTCCTGCCTGGGCTTTCCTGGAGTTTAACATGAGTCAAGCGGTCCCTGGGAAGCCCAGCAGCCTTGTCCTCCTGCCATCTTCCAAAACCTCTTCACTCCTTCCTGCTCCCTGTGATAGCTTTGGGGAGCTTGCAGCATAAGCAAAAGAAAGTATTTTCCTTCACTGTTCAGAGTGGAAAATGGGGGAATTCAGCTGAAACTGCTTCTACCCCTTTCCTTCGATAACTGGAGCTTATCCCAGGCAGTGAATATCACGCAGGAAAACAAGCCCGTGAAATCAGGACTGCACTGCAGGCTGTGTGGGCACACAGGCAGGATCACCCAAGGCTTGGGGGTCCTGAGGCCAAGTCAATGCCTAAACATGAGTAACTTGGGCTGGGACAGGAGATGACACTTTGAAGCCTCATGTCCAGCACATGAGCAAAGTGCAAACAGCAGCAGCATCTGTGTTACTCCTTGTTGTCCATGTGGCTGCCTGCGGACCCAGCTGGGTGAGGAGGGTGTGCAGCCCCCAGGCTGGGAGAGTCAGGCTCCCCCTTCTTTCTGTGCTGCTCAGCTCACTGGCACATCAGCTTTCCCAAAATAGCTGTCCTTGGGGCAGGTGGGGGGTTATCTGATCCTGTTGCTGCTCTTCTCTGCCCTTGGGAACGTCAGCAGTGTGGAGCCTGAAGGAATCAAAGGACGGTATCTTAGCTGAGGAAACGGTCAGGGAGGGGATGTGGACAGCCCAGGAGCAGCATGAGCAAGAGAAAATCCCTTTAAGGAATGACATGGAGAGCAGGCCACGGACTGCACCCCACAGGCTGCACTCAGTGGACTGCAGATGCTTTTGCTGGAGGCAGGGGTGGAGATGGCCAGCACAGCATCCTGTTGCGTGGAGCACTGGGCACAGAGGCACCATGGGTGTGGGTCCTGGCTTGCTGGCACTGCCAGGGTGGTGGAGCAGAGCTTGCTGTCTCTTCAGCTGGTGCCTGTGCTGGTGCCAGGCTCTTCTGTTGCCTTCTGGTGTGCCCCTACTCCTGCCTGGATCTGCTCGTGGCTGGGGGACACTAGCTGCCTGTAACTTCCAGCAGTCCCAGGGGCTGTGCTCAGAGCCAAGCCTGACACTGACCTCTGTGTAGGTTGGTATGGAGCTACTGCCTGGGGACAGCGGTGTCCCAGGAGCTGCCATCCCAAGCGGGTGCTACAGGTTGGGGTGGCAGGATGGATCCTGCCCCCTGGTCCTTGCTTCTGCAGCTGTAGTAGGACCATTCCCTGCTGGGGAGTGGATCGCAGTGGGAGACCTGGGCTGACATGTGCTCGTGAGCAGCTCCCTGTTGTCCCCAGGGTTTGCAGGATGGCTCCATTCCAAGTATGCTGCCCGTGCCATAGAAACCACTTGTCCCTGGAGAAGGACATGCACCCACAAGCACGTGTGTGTGTACACACATCCACGCTCGAGGGGCTGTATAGATGCTCCCAAGACAGACACATGTGCACACTGGCAAATACTCAGACTGAAGGTCTCCCTGGATCCAGCCAGACCTCTGGCAGTGCCTGCTCCTCTTCCCCATACCCCTTCATGCTGCCACCCAGAACAGCTGAGCCCAAGTGACCCAGTCCTCCTACCCCTGTCTGTGTAGCCCAGCTATCCAGGGCTTGAGGTCAGCTGGAAAAAAAGGTTTGTCCCAAACAAGCCATATTCAGCCCAGCACTGAAGTCCTACTTGTCCTAGGAGTTCTAGGTGTGCCTCTGTGTCCCTCACTCCCTTCCTTTGGTTGGTCAGTAATGCTTGTGCACACCTGAGGAGAGGTGATGCCCAGGGCCTTGGCTAACCTCTCCTGTCTGTGTCCAGAGAGCCAGCCCACAACGTCGGACGAGACTGTGGTGGCCGGTGGTACAGTGGTGCTTAAGTGCCAGGTGGAGGATCCCGATGACTCCTCACTACAGTGGTCCAACCCTGCCCAGCAGACCCTCTACTTCGGGGAGAAACGAGGTACATGTGCAGGAACTGGCTGTGGGAGAGGGTTGCCTTGGGGAGAGGAGCCAGCTCCAGGACGAGAGCGATGGTGAGGTAGAGGGAAAGTGGACCAGGGCTGGTGGTGCCCCAGAGGGTGATGTTCATTCCTGCTCCCCACCTACAGTAATGCCACCAGACAAAATACGAGCAAGGGGCAGGATGTGGTGGTACTGAGCCTGTCACTCACTCTGCTGTCCATTTTCCCCTTAGCCCTACGAGATAACAGGATCCAGCTGGAGAGGTCTACCCCCAACGAGCTGACCATCAGCATCAGTGATGTAGTGTTGCCAGATGAGGGAGAATATACCTGCTCCATCTTCACCATGCCTGTGCGGACTGCGAAGGCCCTGGTCACTGTGCTGGGTAAGCCACTGGCGGCAGCCCCCCCTGCCTCCTCCCGATCTCCTGCCTGCTAGCAACTTACCTGCAAGATGCTGTCTCTACAGCCATTCATCTCTGCTACTCGTGTGTTCCTACCCATTAACTCATCCTTGCTGTGTTTATTGATGTGTCTGCATGTGCGGCTGTCTCTGGGTGGCAGCACACGCACACCTAATAGGCTGTTGTATTTCTTGCCTCCTCCTCTACCAGGAATCCCCCAGAAACCCCAAATCTTCGGCCATGAGCAGCCCATCGATGAGGAGAAGATAGCCCGGCTGACCTGCCGGTCCTCTGGCAGCAAGCCTGCCGCCCAGCTCCGGTGGAAGAAGGGGAATAAGGAGCTGAAGGGTGGGTGCCCAAACAGTGGGGCTCTGCCCCAAGGAACTGGGTTGGCTGGGGAACGCCACGGTCTCAGGTGAGGCACCAGGGGTTGCAGATGTGCCTGGTGCTGGATGACACTGGCATCCTATGCTACTGCCAACAAAGGGATGGGGATAGGGTGTCCCCGGCTCAACATGCACGTCAGCCTCGTGCCTCTGCTGGAGTACTGTGTCCATCAATTCTAATGGTTCCCTGTCCCCACAGATGAGGGCACTGAGGTGGTGGAGGACCCCAATGGAAAGACCTTCACCGTGAGCAGTCGGGTGGAGTTCCGCGTCACCAAAGAAGACAACGAAGCCGAGGTGACCTGCACCGTGGACCACGAGTCTCTGCAGAATTCTGAGAGGTCAACCACGCAGAAGCTGCAGGTCCACTGTACGTGGCGCATGGAGAATGACAGGATAGGGTCACATGGGGAAGGGTGCAGGGCTGTGGAGAGGTGGAAGAGATCACCGCGGTTCAGCAAACATCACACACGTGGCTTTCCACTTACACTTATGTACAGCCATCAGGTATGCAGGCTCACCAGCCTGCCTGCACAGCGCTCCTGTCACAAGCAGGGGCCCCGTGCGGTGACACTTCCCCTCCACATGCACACCTGTAGTTTCCCCTGCCTGTCCCTTTCCCCTGTGTCCTGCCTATCCCTGTCTCCCTGAGACCTGCCTGTGCTATCTCCTGCTACCTGCCTGCACCATCTCCCATGTCCTGCATGTCCCCATTCCCCTTGTCTAGCGTGTGCCCTGTGATGACAGGGTGGGGGGCATGGAAGCTGCACTGTACACCCCCAGAGTGCTGACTCCCACCCTGGTGCACTCATGCTGCATCCCTGCACATGCAGAGCTGGGGCTGAGGCAGGGTGCAGGAGCAGGGTTTTGGGGTGCTGGCGGGCCCCTGCACAGCGTGGGGCAGGGACAGGCAGTCACCCAACTGTGCCTCTCCTCTGTTTTCAGACAAGCCAACAGCGAAGATCGAGCCGCATCCCCAGTACCCACGGGAAGGCGAGAAGCTCCAGCTGCAGTGTGACGGACAGGGCAACCCCATGTAAGGCCCCCCCCTTGCCTTCCTCCTGCTCAGCCCTCCCAGACTCTGGCCAACTCGTCCTTCTGCTACCAGGCTCCCAAAACCACCGTGTAGCCCTCCCCAGAGCTCGGGCATGGCATCACAGGTAGTGCTCTGTGGGCTCAGGGCTGGGGGCCCTGGCCTTGCATCGACACCAGGTAGGGCCAGGCACTCCCCAGAGAACAGGTAAAGCACCTGCCCTCTCCCTGGAGCACCAGATCGATCCTGGCTCATCTCTAAATGGGGCATTTCCCTCCTGCTTAAATGCTCCTACACCTTCATTGTCCCCTCCACTGCCCAGCTAGGGACTGCGCTCTCGTCCTAGCCCACCCAGGGTGCTGGGGGAGGGCAGTGGTACCTCACCACCATCCTGCTCCACAGCCCCCAGGAGTTCCTGTGGGAGAAGGAGGGCAGTGATGCACCCCTGCAACTGAGCTCGGACAGCGTCCTCATCTTCCCCTTCCTCAACAAGAGTGACAGTGGCACCTACGTCTGCACGGCCACCAGCTCCATGGGCAGCGTTGTGGCCAAGTACAACCTTGATGTCAGCGGTAAGCAAGGCCACAAGGCACCCAGCATCACCTGGCTTCTCCCGGCAGCTGCTGGTTGGCACAGCTGCCTCCATCCTGGCTGTGTCTCCCTGTGAAGAGGCACACGGGTCCAGGGAGGGCTGTCGTGGGAGGGGGGCTTTGGCGCAGGGTGGGTGCGTGCATGAAGCTGGGTCCTGGCATGCTTGCTAGCAGAGCGCTGCTGCATCTCCACCTCCTCCGGCCACATCCAGCCCTGCCATCCTTCCCTGCACAGTGCAGAGATGCTGCCTGAGGCTGAGAAAGGCAGACAGCAGTTTGGGGAGGTCAGGTCAGGGACACAGCGTGGCCCAGGATGAGCTCGGTACGTGTTGCTTTGAGTGGGGAGAGGGTGCAGCTGGGGGAGCTGCAGGGGCTGGAGGCAGGACTCTGCTGGAGTCTCTAGCACACGAGGACAGGCCAGTGCTCCTGAGCCTGTCACGGGCAGGAAGCCTCTTCGTGTCGCCACCATGAGCCAAAGAGGATTTCCAGATGGCGCTGACCCCTCCAAACCACGAGGTGCCCTGGCAGCCCTGTCCCAAGCTTCTGGAGATGGGTGCCATGGCTTGGCCTGAGCCGCTGGAGCTACAGGCTTGTATGGTGACCCATGTCCCCAGAGCATATCCCCACTCAACACCCATCCTTGCATGGGAAGGGGAGCACCCTCCATCTCCCACATGGTGCCGTCCCCTTGCTGCTTCCCCTTGTCCCGGCCGTGCTCTGCCACCATGTTCACTGTCGCCGTGCCCTGCTGTGTCCAAGCGCCGTGTTGCACGTGGAGCATGGGGCTGGGAGGACTTCTCCAGCCCATCCCCGGTGGTGGCGGTGCTGCCCCAGCTCCTGTGCTGGGCACCCAGCCCCTTGCCCGGCAGCTTTCCTGTGTTTGTAGGAGCCTGTTTCTCTGTGGTTTTGGCCTTGGATTTGAGGTTATCCTGCTGTTCTGCCAAATCTTCTGCCATCTGTCTCCTCTCTACCTGCCTTGGGCTTTCCGTCTCCCAGCACTCCTACGTGCTCCAGCTCTTCCCTTTCCCTCCCCTCCTGTTTTGGGTACTCGGGGCATCTTTCCCCTCCAACGTGGCAGTGGGTAGAGGGAGCGCATGGCAGCAATGGCACCTCGGGCACCCTGTCCCCCTGAGTCACTCTTCTCTGCCTGCCCAGGATGAGGCCCTAAATGCCCAACCCTGTGCAATCATTCCCTTGTGTGTGCCCCATCCTGCTAGGTGTGGGGTCTGCACAGGGAGCTGGTTCCTGAGCTGGGCTGTGAGCACACAGCAGCACCCAGAGCCCTCCGTTCCCATCCAGGAGCACAGCAGCCCCAAGGATGCTCAGCACCCATCCAGGCTGCTGGACACCATCCATGAGCACCAGCGTCCCTCACCTGCTTGGTGTCACAGCCCTCAGCAGAGGAGCTCCCCATCTAGGCTTGGGTTCCCCTTGACAAATCCGCCCTTTCTTTCCCCAGAGCCATGCGGGTCTCAGGCACCATCACTGGAGCAGCAGCCTTGGCCAGCTGAACCCTCTAGCCTGCCTGCTACAGTGGCCACCTTGCTCAACACCAAGGGAGAGTGGGGACGGAGCTATTCCTGAGGGTGTGTATGGGAACATGTAGGTGGCACCTCATGGTGGGTGATACTTTCCAGCCACTGCAGTGCTAGGGCTCCCAGGCAGGAGGGTCCCAGTGGGGTCCCCCACAAAGAGAGGGGTGATCAGGAGTGTGCTGGCAGGATAGGAGATGAGGGAAGATGTTCACAGCAGTGTGTCCTGGAGGACGGTGGCAGGAGAAGTGGGACTCATGGCCAAGAGTGGGGTCAAGGAAGGAGCCACTGAGAGGTCCCATCAGGCTGAGGGTAGCTGGGGTCCCCTCCAATGGACTCTGTCACGCCTCACTGCCACTCCCAGGGTTGATTCATGTCCCTGTGTTTTTGTCGTCCTCCCCAGATCTTTCCCAGCTCCCCATCCCACATGTTCACTCCACTCCAGCCCCTCCGCCAGGCCCTTCCCAGCCCATCTCTCATGCTTCCATGGCCACCGCTTCATCCTTCACTCCAGCTCCCATCCAAGGTACCGTAAGCTCCTTTTCTCTCTCTTTATGGACCCACTGCTACCCAGTACCGTGGGAGAAGCTCTGCAGGAGGATGGTGGCCCAGCCCTGGGCGAGGGACACCCTTGCCACATCCTAGGTGCCCAGCTAGGCTCCAGTCCCCGTGCAGCTGCTTGTTGGCATGTATAGACCCTGCAGCCACCATCTCCATGCTTTGGAGCGGCGGTGTGTGACAGAAATGAGCCAAGGCCCCAGGGCCTGGGCTGCGTGATAGTCCTTCCAGCTCTTTCTGGCAGGCTGTAGCAGCAGCTGCCTGTGAGCTGTAACTTGTGCCTTGTGTCCATGTGAGATGTCATCCCTCCGTCCTGTTCCCTCCCCTGCTCTTTCCCACCCCATCCTGTCCGAGCACCTCCTCTGAATGTTTCTGTGGCTCTTTCCCCCCTGAGCTGATGGGGCACAACAGGAGTGGAGAGGAAGGAGGATTTGTCCCTGTGTACCAGGGCTAACACAGGATCCCAGCACAGACTGTTACAAGATGTGGCTGACATGGGACTGGCCTTGGGGTCCCACCTTCCTTGGCATGCCGTCACCTGCTGGGGTGCAGTGTGTGGTCATGCCAGCCTGCCTGTCACCTTCCTGTTAGCACAATGCAGGGGAAGAGAGAGCCAAGCCTGCCTCTGCCACGTGTTCAGCTTCCCCTTTTGGGGAAAAATCCCACCGTGAAGGATGGGGTGGTGGGATCATGGCTGTGCCTGAAGGCAGTGGTACCAGAGCATGTTGCTGGTGCTGCTCCCTGTGGCACATCGCAGGCCACCAGGCAGAGGGATGGGTTTGCCCATTGCAGCTCTTCTTGGCTGCCTTCTTGCCCAGGCAGGACTCCCAGCACAGCCGTCGCAGCTCCTCTAGGCTCACTCCCCGTAGGAGCCGGCACCAACGGTCATTGCTTTCCCCCCCCTTGCTTCCCCTGTTGCCTTTCCTTTTCTTGCTCCCCCCTCCACAGCTCTCATCTGCAGCAGGATCAAGCTGATGGCACTGAGCTGAGCAGGACTGGACCCTCCAAGGTGCCTGCCTGCAGCCCTGAGTGGTCTGTGGGATGAGCAGCAGCCTCTGCCACACAGCAGAGTCCGCCACGTCTCCTTCTCTCTGTTTTCTCTCCCTTTGCTGTCTGGACAGATGCCAGCCCCGTGCCCTCAACCTCCAGCACGTACCATGCAGTGATCGGTGGGGTGGTTGCCGTCATTGTCTTCCTCCTGCTCAGTCTTGTCATCGTGTTGGCACACTACCTGATCAGACACAAAGGTACGGGGCGGGGGAGCTGAATGAGGTGGGGCATGGAGCCAAGACCCCTGTGTCATGTCAGAGCAGGCGGTACAGGGCGTGCTCCCCCCTTGGTGGGTCTCTGGGAGCAGGGCTACGTCCCTGAAGCGAGTGGGCAGCATGGGGCACAGGTGAAGGGAGGTGACTCCCCGTCTTACAGACCTGCCGTGTGTCCAGAGAAATCCAGGGCAGCCAGTGGAACCCTCTTGGGTTTGGGGGCTGCTGCCCATGCTTGTGCTGGCACCAACCCCAGTGTGGAGATGTCCCAGTAAGTCTTTGAAGCTGGGCAGCACCAGGCAGAGGCAGCTCCTACCCCATTTCTCCATCTCTCCTTCATGACTTGGTACCCACCACCCCAGGACTGCCTGTACAACTGCCCCTGACTATGCCTGACCCTACCTCCTCACTCTCCCTCCTCTCCCCGCCATCTCTCAAGCCCTCCGCCTTCCTTCTTCCCCTCCACTGTTTCCATCTCCCCATCCCTGGACTTTTCATCCACCCAGCAGGTATGTGCATAAGACACGGGGAGACGGTCACATCCAGACATCGTCAAAACCCAGCAGAGGTGATGTGTGAGTAAGAGCCCCCCAATCCCTGCCCTCCGAGTCCAGCAGATATGCTGCCTTTGCCCCACGCCATGCCGGCTCCAGGGGTAGTCAGGAGCTGGAGCCTCCTTGCAGATGGCAGTTTTGCAGAGAAACTCCAGCTTTCTGAAGAGGGAACAGGGTCAGGGACACAGGGAGGGGCAGATGATGGGGAGGGCAGGAGATGTACCTGAAATGCTGGCAAGGGCTGCTGCTTGCAAAGGGGGAGGCAGTTTCACCCTCTGGCTAGAGACAACTGTGAAAGGCTTGAGCAGCCCAGATGAGACTTGGTCTCTGAGCAGGGCTTGTCCTAGGGAACGGGTGACTTTTCCATTTCAGGCCAAACCCAAAGGATTTTACTCTCTCCTCTGCTTTCCAGCCAGCCCTCAGACTCTGCCACCAGGGCCCCTCCAGGCAGCCCAGCCTCCCCCTGCTTGTGTGGGAGTGGGATGCCAGCAGGGTCCCTCTTGACGTTGACCTGCTCTCCCCACCCAGGTACCTACCTGACCCATGAGGCCAAGGGGTCGGATGACGCCCCAGATGCCGACACAGCCATCATCAATGCAGAGGGCGGCCAAGCCAGTGGTGATGACAAGAAGGAATATTTCATCTAGGGGCGTTGAAGAGGGTGAAAAATGGAGCCAACAGACCCTGATGGAAACAGAAACCAGACCACAAACCCCACTCAACCCAACAGATTTTCTCTCGTGCCCGGCACGGGCAGATGAATGGATAGAGGGATGGCGGGACAGAGAGCAGAGAGCGACCAGCCTGAGACATGATGCTTCTTCTTGAACTTGTACAAAACGTTATTACTACGAACAGTGAAAGCCCTGGCCCTGTTTGCTTGCTTGCACCTCCATCCTTGCGACCGGTGCTCACGCAAAACACAGACCAACCAGTGAGTGAGCGACTTTCCTTCTTCCTTTGGACCTTTGCTTTGGTTTCGTGGCTGCTCTTTGCTTTGGGCCCTTGGTTGGGATGTTGGGCTGGGGTCAATGTAGCTCTTTCCTTTGTTTCTCTCCATTTTCGTTTCTTTGACATCCAAGGATAAAATCAGCTCCAGACTCTGGCAGAAGCTTGGGGCAGCTGGGCGGCCCCTCTGTCATGAACGCTTGCCCCATTCCTCCAACCGAGAGCCGGGAGCCACGTTCCCATCGCTCCCCCCAGCCTCAGCTGCTGCATGATGGCCCCAGCCCCAGCTGGGATGGGGACCGTGGCTGGTGGGACAGGAGCAGGGTGCTGATGGGCAGCGTCTCTGCCTCCGAGGTTGTGGCACATGGCTGGGGTCAAGCAGGGAGGGACCCCAGGCCCCTGCCCTGATTTTATCCTTGGTGGTTCTTGTTGAACAGTGTCCATTCGGGAAGAGAGCTGTCCTCGTGCAGTAGATGTGTGAAGGGGGGGTGAGCTTCCAGGATGGGAACTGCTGAGGCCCCCAGAGAGACTGGGAGCTGCCAGGCACTGTGGCTCCCCGGTCCCACCCCAGTGGGAGGGGGGAGGGCAGAGGTTTGGGGGCGAATCCAGAGAAAAGAGCCCCAACTTTGCAAATTCTCAGATTGGAAATGTCAATTTAAACCATCTATTGAGATGTTCAGTGCAGGGCAGGAGGCCACCTGCGCTGGGAGCACTGGGCAGAGCCAGTGGGCCTGCAGCCATTGCAACTCCCCTCTTCATTGGTCTGGCTCTGGGGCTCCCAGAGACTCTGGAAAGGTAGTTTAGACCCTGAGGCTGGCTTCAGCCCGACCCAATGCAGCTGGTGGCACCACGGGAGCCGAGCTGGAGACAACCTGCTCCACAGCACAAGCAGCCCAGAGCAGCCTGAGGCCTGGGATTCCTCTGGCCAAGGAGATGTGCAGAGTGGGGCTCCACCAGGGTCTGCTTCTTTGAGCTGTCTATGCCCCTTCCCTCCCCAGACCCTTCCAAGGGCAGGTGTGAGCTTGGGAAAGGCTGTTTCCTCTCAGCTCCAAGCACTGCAGCCAACAACGGCTGAAATGCCTGGATTTAGTGTCTTGGTAGTTCAGAGGTCTCTAAGGAGGGGTGGAGGGGGTGGAGAGGCTTGCCCTACCTCCTACCGTTTTCACAATCTTTTCTAAGACGAAAACCAGAAGCTTTCCAAATCTTCCCAGTCTCTCCAGCATGTCCCCAGGGTCCGCTTTGCCCACCCCAGCCACAGTCCCACAGGATGGGGCTGCAGGGGACTGCGCACTCCAGCATCTGCAGGACACCCCACATCCCCTGGGGAGCCAGACCTCATCCCTCACCTTTGGGGTGAGGTTTTCCAGCTTCCTAGGCTGCCAGCATCTCTTAGTCTAGGTACAAGGGGTTTGCAGGAGCTGCTGTTCGGCTGGGCACCCCTTTGGTTTTGGGGTTGTCTGGAGGAGGAGAGCCCTTCAGGAAGGAGCAAAAGCCCTCGGTGGCTTGGGCAGCCTTACCTTGGAGATAGAGGAAGAGCTTGTCGTCCGCTGTGGGGTACCAGGTGTTCATGGGGCTGGTAGTATTTGTCCCATCCAGACCCTGCGACCACATGGCACGAGGATGATGCCTGCTGGGAAGCCAGCACGGAGCGAGCAGGGCTGGCAGGGGGCTGGGACCAAGTGGAAGAGGAAGAGGCATGGCTCGGTGGCAGGCACAGGATGGGAATGAGCAATGCATTTGTGGCACGTGCACAGATGCGACTGGGTTCGCTGTGGCTAAATCATTTGTCAGGAGCACGCAGGCAGCAGGGTGTCAGCACCTTGAGAGAGAGGTCTATAAAGCCTTCATCATACATGGTGAAGAAAACCTACAGTTTTCTCAATGTTGTTCCTCCCTTCCCATCTCTTTGGAGGAGAATGTTGGCCTGTAGTCCCAACGATCGTTCTGAGCTCGTTTCAAGGGATGCAACAGTTGCTGGCAGAGATAACACTGCAGATGTTGATGCTGTTAACTGCTCCACTGCACACTGAGCATGTGTGAATATGCAACCTGATGCTTTGCTGAAGATCTTTAACATCCACTATGAAACAGACATAATTCCTTGAAATAAAAATGCAAGGACATGTTTTCAAGTATGATTTAATCTCAGTGTAAGTCTACATGCTGTAGATGGTTAGAAAGCCCTGACCCGGGGGTCTGGGAGGGAAGGGGGTTAACTGGTCCCTAGAGAAAGGGAGGTGGGAACTGAGGTTGAACAGGGAGGTCATTTGTGCCCCTTCAAGGCAGTGTAGGCATGGCCATGGACAATTTCTGCCCAGGGCTGCTACTCCAGAGCTGCTTCAAGGGCTGGTGCCAGTGGTTGCTGCTTTGCCCTGGTGAGAGAAGTCAGGATTTGGCCTTTTTGAGGTGCTGCATGGTATGGGATGTGGCAGGATGCAGCATGGCCAGGCGCAGGCAGGGCATCAGGGCAGGACTTGCTACCTGTGGCAGACTTCAGCAAAGGATGGGCCTCGTCCCACCCTGGGTGGCTGGCCCTGTTGTACTGCTGTGGCCATGATGAGAGGCTCTGTCACAGCCCCAGGCATCACAGGTCCTGGGAGCATGAATATGAGACTATATCTGCAAGCAAGAGCCAAAGCGCTTTGGTAGATGCAAGGGAACAGCAGACCCACTGCCATGGGCGCGAGGGCAATGGAGACCCCGTGGTCACATGTGAGGAGTGACAGATACACCAGGTCACACGTGTGAAGAGGGAGATGCCATGGAATGAGTGCAAGGGGTGATGGGGCATATCACAGTGTGAGAGGGTGCAGTGATGGTGCACCCACTGTGCTGCCGGTGGAAGGTGTGGTGGGACACACCATGGTCATGAGCGTGACGGAGAAACCATTTTGTGAGTTTTGAGGCCCTGATCATGTCATGGGTGTGAAGTGTGGTGGGGAACAGAATTTTGGGAGCCTAGAGGCATGGTGAGGTACACCATGTGTTGAGTCTTTCAGGGTGATGAATGCACCATATCACAGGTGCAAAGAGGAACAGGTACACAGCCATGAGTGGGGGCACGGTGGGTGTCAGTCGTGAGCTGCACCACACCGTGAGTGTGTTAGAGTGATGGGGTACACCCTGTGTTGGGTCTGGGTCACATCCTGTTGTACCTGTGCTGTGGTACACCAGGTCAGGGCTGTCAAGGACGATGACACCATGTCATGAGTACAAGAGGCGATGTGAGGCATGTGAAAGGGTGAGAAACTACACCTTGATGCTAGCATGGGGGTGACACCAGGCACTGTCAGCGGCACAGGGAGGTGGCAGGGTACGTGGTGTCCCTGATGTGGCTGATAGTGGATGCGCTGCGCTGCAGAGGGAAGAAGTAATGGGGCAGGCGGTGCTGCTGGGGTGGTGACGAGAGACGTGCTGTCACAGGGGAGAGGGGACACCTGCCTCCTTCTGCTGCTGGCACTCAGCAAAGCTGGGTGGTTTCACCACGTGGCTGGGAGAGCCCAGGGCACCAGCCACTTCCCTGCGTGTCGGTGGCCCCTTTGGGAGCGGGAGGTCCTTGTTGGCCACACAGGCAGGGGGACCTCCAGCCCCATCTCCACCCTGTGCCACTATGGTCACCTGTGCTGGGCCTGGTGCCTCTGAACCAGGACACAGTCAGGGACAGTGCTGGAGGAGCGAGGACAATTCAGGACCTCGTGGCCCTCCTTTGCAGCCAGGCCTGTTTGCTCCTGCTCACTGGCCCCGGCGAGGCTCCAGCCGCTTCCCAGCCGGCACTGAACTCTCAATAGACACGAAAGCCATATTTGTAGGGAGCTCTGGAGACGCCGTGGGATGGCAGCAGGGCAGGGCAGAGGACCGTCTGTGTTGTTGTGCTGTGTTCTTGTATGTACATAAAAGGGAGACAACGAACGTCGATGTGACTTTATAACCTTTCTAATATCCTGTGCTAATCTTGGAAAATAACCATAAATATATCTGGATTACACACGTTACCTGCCTCTGCGTCTCTGCTTCCGCCTGCATGTGCTGGATGCTGCCGCTGCGTGGGAGGTGTCGTGACCATGACCCCCCTGGGGCGAGGGGGAGCTGGGGTCACTGAGGCCAGGGGAGGGGGCAGACCTCAGCCTGGTGAGGGGATGTGGCTCGCTGGGGCAGAGCGTGGGACGGACACGGCCGAGTGCATCGCGCAGCCTGTGGAGGTATAGCTCAGCTCCCCCGACCACAGCCTCCATCAGCCACCTGTCCCCAGAGCCACTATGCAGACTCCCAACCCTTTCACCCACAAACCACCCCACCTAGTCGCCCAGATCCCTGCCACAGACACCCAGCCCCTGACCCTTAGCTCCTCCCAAATTACCAGCCCCCCCCCCAGTTCAAACCCCCCGAGTAGCACCCCAACCCCCCCATCCTCTGGGGAATCTTCCAGCAAGATTCAGCGACCCCATCGCTGCC
>Ga0181612_135742_pt1 | contig 15124 bp, 12 predicted proteins | sample HoacroProtozoa21_FD_119630 | JGI IMG/M metagenome (GOLD analysis project Ga0181612, IMG submission 119630) | Hoatzin crop microbial communities from Cojedes, Venezuel. Combined Assembly of Gp0051906, Gp0051904, Gp0051908 | reverse complement strand
TTTTTTTCCTTTTTTTCCTATTAAGCTGTCTTTAAAGACGCTGTATTTTCTTACAAGATTCTAGGAGAGGCTGATTGTAGCACAAAAATTGAGCAATTTTGTCCCCAATTCAAAGCTAGTAGTAACAAATGGAATGTCTCTGCTGTGGGTTTTGGATGAGGGCAAGAATATTGTTTCCCTCCCAGTTCCTCTGTATAAGGGTGACAGAGTTTGGGATTTTCTTAATGCTTTTTGAATCTTAAACTTTTTGAATCTTTTTGAACCTTTTCAAGCAGAGCCTTGTCATTATTTTCTTGTAAACTTTCTGTTTAAGTCAAATTTTGCAAGGTACAGGTCACGTTTTCACCAAAACAGAACCCACCAATGGCGATTTCCTAGACAAATAGTGTTGAAAGATTGTATGGAGCTCTATTTTTTGTTTGTTGGTCTGGTTTTGGTATTTGTCTGCTGTAGTGTGAGGTCTGGTGTAGAACTGCAGGGAAGCGGATACTTACAAACCTATCCGCATGCTTCATGTCTGGCATCAGGACTTTGCCCCATGTCCTTGTAGCAAAGTCTGAAGAGGCACTGATTTAAATGAAGAAGTAAAGCATCCTCCTTCCCTACATCATGTGACTGGGAGCAAGGCTGTTTGATTCAGAGAAGTTGACATTTCATCCCTGTAGTTAAGCTTGGCCCTGTAGGTGAGACAGACCAGGTGGAGCTATGTTTGCTCGTTTGGGGGATTTCTTCGTTCCTGAAGGTGGAGTACAATGATATTTGATGGAACATTTTACCAGCTACTAAAGAGGGTTATTTGAGATCGGAGAAATATTTTAAAAACAAAAAACAAAAAAACAAAAATAACAAAAGAAAGATTTATACTAAAATACCTCTGAGCCTCATACAGTGATTCAAGGGAGAATCTGTACTATTGCTGGCTGTCAGTCCCTCTCCACAAAGCACTGTGTAGAAAAGGCCATGAGCCTTGGGAGGTGAGATTCTATTTTCCGTGGCTTCACAAAAATTTGATAGTTCAATTTCTCTTTCACCTCTCCTCAATTTGGAAACTCTTTGCCTAACCTTTATCTATGTGCAGGTAAGACTTGCCATTTTCAGTTCCCAGAAACAGTAGTGCCAGGGCAGCGGATTTAGCAGTTTTGTTCCCGCAAGGCCACCTCGAAGAGCAGTTTCTGTTCTGCCGTACTGTATGAATTGGCTGCCAGCCTGCAGGCAGGTGAACTCTGCTTCTAGATGTGCTCCTCCTGTACCGCTGCCATCTTTCCGGTAACACGTCATCACTCTTGCACCGTTTTGATGATACAGCGTGTTTCCAGATCGCTGGAGCAACAGAGCCCTTTGGCAATGTGTTAGTGCAGTACGTCACGAGAGACAGCTATTCTGAGTGTGTTTTACTCCAGGAGTGCTTTCATCTTAAGCAGTACAGTTGATCTCAGGACTGCCTTAGGAAAATGTTGAGACAGATAAAACGCTATCTTCAGAACAACGCTTATATGAGAGACGCGTGTAGGTGCAGCGTCCGAGTTGCGGACGACTGTTCAGCAGCTCTGTCTTTAATGGGAGCCTTTGGCACAGTTCTCTCACATCCTCCAAGATCCCCGAGCAACAATTAGTTTGTGTTCTTTCTTGTTTTACAATGTAACTGCAAAATCACTGTTTAGTGAGAAGTATTCTTGTTTTGTTTTAATCATGAGGTGGCTTTTAAGATGTGGGCAGGCGCAGGCATGGAAACAAAGGGTGTTTTGAAAACGGGGAGCGTGGTAGGAAAGCACAGTGCTTTGGCAGAGTGCATGGCGGTACAGGAGAACACTTTGTGTAACGGGATACAGACAACACGGCAGGCAGTTGGCACCGCGGGAGAGCACTTTATGTAACATGAGAGATCACCAGCATGGGGCTGGCATCACGGCATACAATGAGATGGGGAACAATTGCATTCCCTTCTCTCTGGCTCTTGCAGAGGTTACTGAGGGGAAATCCCTGCTTCCCACTCTGAACAGGCATGTGATATTAGATATATTTACTGGGGGAAGACAGGGATCCAATTCCATTGTGCTAAGCTTTTTATGTGTCTTAATTTATTTTTTAAAAACATGCCCTTTGCTCGCTTGCTACTGTTGGGGGGACAGACCAAACAATTCAAAGCTTTCCGAAGAAAAAGAGTAACTTTTTAATCACTGCAGTGAGCAGTACTTTTTGGCAATGCTATAATGTTACCAAGAGGCAATTTTAATAAAACAGTCCAGTGCTTCAGAAGCTCCTGAAGTACTAGCAATTTGAACGAAATAAGGGGATATATTTCTTTCTCCACTTCTCGTTTTTAGTTTTTAAAAGAAAACCACAGTACCCATTTGCTGCCTCTTAAGTGGGCACAACTGTTGGTCTAAAAGAAAGACGAGCTGGTCTTTATGGTTAAGCATTTCAGTCCAACACCTTCTTTTAAAAAGCGAAACACTTTAAGGTTTTGTTGAAGATTGTTCATTCCAGTCCAGAGGGAATGGAAAAGGCTGGCTGTGGAAGGCAAATTTCCCCATACTAAAGTGTCTTTGGTGGGACTCCAGGAAGGCTTTGGGGCATCCTGATTTCTGTCCGCTCCCTGGCTTATAGTGTTTCTTCCTTGTCTAGTGAACAGATAAACTATTTTCTCTTGCTTATGAAGAAACGGCCGGATGTATGTTTTGCAATAGTTTTTATGTTGATGTAAATTCATGTATGCCAGCGCTAAGGAGAGTAGAGTGAGTTACATTGTAATACCCATTTCTTCTTATCACACCAATCATCTGTCTTATTGGGTATCATATTCTGATGGAGTCTTGTAATTCAGTGTGCCAGAATCTTTGAGATTAATTTGTACTGTGTATAGTATTGTGGATTGCAGGGGTGCATTAGAAACAGGGAACCTTTTGTAATTATCTCTGACCATTTGATGGCTGTCATTGGATTGCCGTTTGGAGCACATGATTTATAGCCCTTATTTCCAAAATCTGAAACCTGTGCATATGCAGTTTTACGCAGGCAGGTACCCAAAGATGTACATTTACAAATTTACCAACTGATTATAAAGTTGATTGATTCCTGCTATTACAGCATTAAGAATATTGGTTAAAATATGCGAGAATATAGTACAATACCCCAGTAATTCATAGAATCATATAATCATAGAACAGTTTGGATTGGAAGGTCATCTAGTCTAACCCCCCTGCAGTGAGCAGGGACGTCTTCAACTAGACCAACCTGACCTTGAATGTTTCCAGGGAAGGGGCATCGACCACCTCTCTGGGTGACCTGCTCCCGTGTTTCACCAATTCGATGTACCTAATGCTGATCCTAGTGAAAGAAATGTATGAATGCATGTTTGAAGCACTATTTGCACTATTCATTGTAGAAACACATACAAAAAAGTATTACAGTCAAAATTTAATTCAATTAAAATTGCTCATGTAAGTATATATTACACATATGTACTAGAATACTAATGCACACATGTGGCTTAAACAAATCTTGGAATATAAGATGAACTCAAGAGTGGCTGACCGTAACACATAAAGTAGACTTTCTGAGAAGTTTTCCAAATGGTGTGCTTAAAAATTGGGACCTATAGCTACTTTTGGGTAGAATGCAAATTCTCTTCAAATCAAAGGGAAGATTTCCATTCACTGGAATGAAATGTAGATTGTACTCCAGGACTGAAATCCTTTCTTTTCCCGCTCCCTACAATCCTGTTTGGGGCTTTTATACCCTAGAATGTCCTCAAAACAGAGTATGTATACATGCATGTAATTTATCACACGATAGACCTGTTTGTTTCAAAGTTCTTTATCAAAAAGTAGCCTCTATACGAGTAGGCTCGTTACTTTTTAAAGGCTACAGACATGAAAAAAAGAACTTATTCTCAATCGCCTGTATGCAGCTGACAGTTCTGAAAAAACAAACAGTAAAATTTTTCCCTATTCATAATGAGGTCTGGTTTAGTTCTCAAAAATTGGTCTACAGATTATGTCATTGCCTAGTGGATGAGCTATCCTGGTTTTAAATCCAGCTATGGTTCTTTTGTGAAGTATGCACTGGAGGCAGAAAGACCAGGCAAAATACACATTTTAACTTTATTACATTTTGGTTACTTACAGCAAAGGTCTGTCTGTCCCCTTACTGAGCAGGGAAATTCTGATTCCTGCAATAGCCTTCTGTCAAAGGGCTGATTAGGAAGTGGGCAGATGCCCTGGCTTTGATGGGAGAGTTACGGAGCATAGGACCATCACAGCAACCTGGTGAGTGTGTTAGGGCTGAAGATTTGTTCTGGGTTTTTGCAGGGTGCACAGGATTTGCTCCTCTTTCAGTCCATAACCTTTTAAATGATACATTTTCAGTACAGAATAGCAGTAGACAGAAATAGCCTGTTCATTCCCAGTTTACGATAATGTAGCTCTGCCATCCCGTCTGTCTTGCTTCCATCTTGCTCTTCCTCTCCTCATTTGTTTTTGCCATTTTTTAATAGATATTTAGAAGACATTTTCTTGACTGTATTGAGGTCTCGGCGAAAGTCAGCAACTACTGGAAGAGCTACTGTATTTCATTTTCAGCCTCTGTTCTGGTTTAATCAGTTTTTCTAACTTCAGAAAAGTGATTTTCAATTTAATTTCAAAATTTCTGTCCATTCTAGTGGTGTAATGTCTGTAGATTGAAATCACAATGAAGACAGGCAAAAAGCACCAAATATGGAAAGAATTTTCCAGTTTATGAAATAGGTGTGCCTGTGCGCGTTTTGCTTGGACTTAAGTGCGAGATTTGTTTTACTTTCAATGCTTTGCAAATGTAGGAAAGACAGCACTCTGCAGACCTTGGGTGATTCAAGGCAACTGTCTAGGGATAGTTCTGAGTAAAACATCATAGTTTTCTATCTAGAGCTAATATATTAGCTAATCCCTGGGCCGTTAATCGCTCCTGAAGTGTGAAGTAAGAGTGACCACTTTTTTTTTCCCCTCCTTTTACCCCATGAAGAATACCCGCTAGATCTATAGCTCCAAGAATCCCAGTGCTGATTCAGAAATGAAAATCTTCCAAGATGGAGGAGACACAGTGAAGCTTTAAAGAACAGCGGTCGTGACAGGTTTTTCTTAAAAAGACATAGTGAATGTGTCTTCAAATTGGATGTGTTGTTGAAGTGTACTTGAAAATTTTCCCAAGTGTTTAGCTGTGTAGGGGATTGTAACTTCATGTACACTACAAGCAAAACATTTTCATGTGAAAAGGTATTTGTTCATTTAGGTAGATGCTGGCTTGTCTTAGATTTGATTTCCAACTGTACCCATAGTGTAGATCTTACTTGAAAATTAAAGAAAGACATTACATCAAAGTAATCTAATGAAATTTTATTAAATTTATTTTTATTACGACATAAATTTACAAGTAAAAGGAGTATTTTTGTTGTTTGTTTTGAGTAACTGTTAGAAAACAAGATCTAGTGGCAAGCTATGTTATTCTCTTATATTGCTTCTTAACCGTTAAGAATTTCACTCACGTCATGTACGTTCTGTCCTCAGCTGCACTTCTGCAGTCCTACTCTTTACGGTGTATGTAAAACTGTATTTGTCAGTTAATTAAAAATTCTGTTGATTGGACATATCAGAGGAAGTTCCAGAATACACTTTTTACAGCCTATTGTCAGAGTTCCTCTACAGTCGATAGTAAAGGGAGCTGACCAAAAAATGAAGGGATGTGTTTCCAAGTGAAGTAGGTAAGCCGAGGTACCGGTGTCCTGGGTGGAGCCTGTGGCAAACATTTATGCGTAACAGGGTTGTCTGTGAACAACCAACAACAGTGAAGTACAGAAAAAGCTAGTTTCTTACAGACGGATTCATTGTCAGTGAGAAGGTATGATCAGCATTAACCACGAAAGTAGGTCCTTTGAATTCAGATTGGCAGCTCTTTGACTAATGAAGAGCCACATTTCTCAGCTTGAAGGTGGTGGGAATTTCTCGTTATTTCTTTTGCATTTTCAAGTGAAGGAGGAAGTGTTAGTGCCAGCAGGCTGAGAAGGTGTCTTGGTGTGAAGTCAGCTTAGAAGCGTGGTGGGCAGCAGTTGCATCTTCGGTTTTGGAGTCCTGGCTTTTTGAGCTAAGAACCACCATGGAATTTAAGAGGTTTGGAAACCTTTTTGAGTCCTTCAGCAGTGCGTAGTGATTGAATGTTTTTAAGGGGCTTTCTGGTTTTAATCATGTGCAATTTTTGTCTCTATTTTTGTCTCTTTAATCTGTGTGCTATTTTGTAGGAAACTCCTAACGTGCCATTGGCAGATAAACATTGTGTAGAGAAAAGTATTATTTTTTTTTTCTTCTAACTGAGGATAATGATTAAGCTTTTCAGTTTTTAGAAACTTGTTCACCCAACAGCTTTGGGCAGAAGGAGTAGAATATGTTTTCTCTGCTGATCCTGTTTGGTTTATGCCTCTGTTGGTTGTGAATATTGCAGCTGACCAAGGGGCTTTTAAAACACTTTTCTTTTAATCTGAGTCCATAATTTATGCAAACACTTGACCAACATGATGAATATTTATAATAAGCACTTCAAAACTTGAAGTATGCTTTTTTAATTGTTTTTATTTTCCTGTCAAATATACTTACGTGTTAGTCAGAGTGATTAACTCTGAAGACGTGTTTACAGTATAAAAGACATCCTGGGGCTTCTTTCCTTTATTGTACAAAAACCAAAACACATTACAAATCTTTATGCTGTCCATGCTTACGTGACTTGCTGTTTTTAACTCTTTTACTGTAACAGTAGCACTGAAAAGATTACCTTATTTTTTTTCTTAAGATACAATAAGCTGTTATTTCAGTATCATGAGAATACTTGTATTTTCAGTTACTCAAAGAAATATGAAATACGAGCACAAGCATTAGGGGAATCTAATGGCTGTGTGGCAAAGCGTCTGAAACAGGACATGGAAGGCATTCATCCTGCTTAAGTGGTGTTCAAGGAAATCTTTATGTTAGCTCAAATGTTATTGTCCTTCCACAGTCAGTGTAACTTCAGTATCAGATCTAGGGCTAGTTTGAGAAAAAATACTTGTGCCTAATCCTGATCTTGCTTCTGGGTTTGGATTTTTTTTTGTTTTTTTTTTGTTATGTTCTAGTACTAAGAAGCATAGAGCTGTGGGTTTCATTCTCTCTCTGCAAAATGGGATCATCTTCCTTTTCCACTTTTTGTCTGTTTTATTTATTGAGATTGAGAGCTCTTTGGAGCAGTGATTTGTTTTATATTTGTAAGTATTTTAACTGTACCAAGCTCAGATATACTCTTAGTAGAAGCCACCAGATACAGCTAAAATGATTTTTAATAATAGCCATAATATAGAGTCCACATCGTAGTGGACCAGATTTATAAATCTGTACAGTTCTCCCCCCCATGTGATTTCCCTAAAAGATACCAAATTAGATCTGTAAGTGCCTCAGAGTTCCATCACATGAAAAAAAGAGGTTTCTGACTGAGCTGACACTTATACTGTTCAGATATTTCTTGGAGAAAAAACATAGCAGTCATAGAAAAAGGAAATTGTACTTTATCCATACAAATACATCCTGAGGACTGCATTGTGTATCTGCATTACTGGTACTTATACTGCTGTGTTAACAATAATCCTTTTTACTGAATGATGATTCTCCCTCTTTTCCCCTTCCACATTTAAAATGTAAGATCAGAGACCAGGTTATGGAAATCACGTGTTTTCTTTATCTTTGATAGCAACGTTATCAAGCTTTTGAAATCTGGGTGCTGATTAGGTGGAAGTAGGCAAATAGGAAAACTCTACAAGTAATTGCAGTGATTTCTTCAGCAGGCTTAGCTAGCTGGGATCAGGAGTCCCACACCTGCAGAATTCCAAGAGGCATGGCTATTCATTGCCCTTTGAACCTTCGTTTTCGCTTTTTCCTTGAACAGTTTTAGTTCAATTGAATGTACAGCCACAGTCTGTGGAAATGGACAGATGCTGCATGTATGACAGTACGCTGCCAGAAATGAAAAAAACACAAGAAAGGGCAGTCTTGGATGTCGTATCCAGCTGCCTGCTGTGATTTTTCCACTGAAGCACTAGAGGGATTAACCAAATGCACTGGCAGCTTTACATGATCTGAGACAGGCTTTAAAATAGAGACTTTGCATTCGTCTGTTTGCTCTCCTTTCCCTACCCTCTTCCTTCCCCCTTTTTTTCGTGTCCACTTCTACCACTGACAAAAAAATTTCTTGACTAACTTCAGGTTTGTTGTTACTATCTTTCAGGTGAGGGAGAAGAATCTCTTAAATGAAAAACACTGATTTCAGTTGGCCCTGTAATGCTTGTGGTCATGGGAGGCTCTACAAAATTACTTGGCTAGCAGGAATCTTTATTCTAATAGTGAACATTAAGAGAATAAACTGGTAAAACCAGAGGGATCAAGCCTTTAGTGCTGCTGTGGGTACAAGTCGATGAGTGAAGTACATGTGTGGTATAATTCCAAATTAATTTCCCTGTTCTGTGTAGTAATGCAGAGGGTAGGTAGGATCCGGTCCTACCTTCTGTCTCTTCAGATTTCTGGGGTTGGAAATCGAGGAATAAATAGGCCTCGCGTTTCTCAGAACCAATTATTGTGAGCAGCGTTGACACAGGTGTGTGGAAGGCAGGAAGCTTTTTGCGCACCTTCTTGCGATTGTCCAGTGACAGCTTACAAACATAGCTGTATGGGAGCGTCTCTGGATGGTGCAGCCTGAAGAAGTACATGTCTTTCTGTGTGTGACGCAGTGAGAATTATGCTCTTCAGATCGGGGAACTGACATAACAGCCTGCGATGTCTGTGTATGGTATAAAGTCACTAGCCCATCTCAAAGACTAATTTAGATTTGTCGGTCAAGCAATTCTGTAATTCCTGGGGTGCCTGCAGAAATTATTCAGTAAGTGGTGAAGAGCCCCAAACAACCTGTATATTGTTACCAGACTCTTACTGAACAGGAGTCTGTTTTTAAATTGTTCAGGGATTTTGATTCATTTACCACATTATGGGAGGAGTGGTGGCGGAGAAGAGGAATAGATAGGGAAAAAGTGACCAAATCTGAAATTAGAAGTTTCAAAAACTAAAAATAGCCTGAGAATTCATACACAGGCTAAGCATGCACCATGCAATGGGGCTGTTTCTCCATGCAGAGGTCTTCCTCACGTGATTGCTCTTTTGAGAGCCTCCGTGGCACTGCTGAGATACTGAAGCACAGTCCAAGGGAGCGAGCATCAATGTAATACTTACATTGGTAGTCACTGAAGTGAGTAGGTCTCAATATTAGTGAAGTTAATTGCATCCATCACTGCCTGCAGGGTGAAAGCCCGTATGTACTTTGCCAAATGTGAATGCATTTGTCTGAGAAACAGTGGTTAGAGTGAAGGCTGGCTAATTGAAGTTCAGATTGTTGTAGTCAATGTGTCATCTGCTTTTCGCTGGAATAACCCAAGTTTTACCGCCTTGACTCTATGAGTATCCTTCAGAGAACACAGAGAACAAGCGACTTCTGAAAATCTTAGTGAGTTTTCGCTAGAATGTGAGGATATAACCGAAACTTACTGAATTTCAGTGCTTTGCTCTGAGTATTGCATGAGCAGCCCTTTTAAATGGCTCTTTTGTGTGTTGTGACAGAATTACCCTTCTGATTCTCTATGTAGTTTTTTTACAAGTTATATAGATAGTGTTATGCAGAGTTTGATAAGGATCATTTGGGACTTCTTTTTTTTTTTTTTGTATCTCCAGGTCTCTCTGGATAGCACACACAAGGGGATTAATATCAGACAAACCTAGGTAGAACTGAAGGTTAATGTTCTACTTTCAGAAATGATCAGTGAGAGATCGCTTAGGCCGCAAGTAAAAGTGGCAGGTATATAGAGAATGATCCTTCCGCTGTTATATCAGACGATCTCCTGGTAATAAAACCTCCTGGGGGCATGTTACGCTTCAAGACTTTTTGGGGGGGGGGATTGGGAGAGCCACGATACAAAGTAAAAAGTGTTCCCTGCAGGTTTACAATAAAATGTTTTACTATTGATTGTCACCGCAGAAGTAGTGGCAGAGTCTTGGAGCCCTGGGAGAACGTGCTTGGTTCTAGCTTTGGGAAATCAGGCCATTTTATGAAAACCACGTGCATTCAGATATTTACACCTGGTAACCATTGCTGGTAGTCTCCCATTAGCCATCTGCATAACGAACACATTTGTTTCACAGTCTAAAGGGTGAAAGGCACATATTTGGACAGTACTGAAGTCTAAATGTTCTGCTTTTGGCTGACAGCGATTCCTCCAGATCATACCCGAAGCAGATGGGCAAGACAGAGTGGTAGATTAAACTCTTGTTGCTGATATTCTGGGATGAACAGAAGTTTTCAAATTTTAGGGCTCTCAGGCTTAATACTGTAATAAGAGCCACCTTGAAACAGGGAGGATTGAGAAGAAAATCGATGTCAGTCATATGCTTCATTTTGCCAGCCTAACAATATTTGGGTTTTGTATTTTTTATTTTTATTTTTGAACAACTTGATTCCTGTGGACACATGAGGGAAGGACAGATTGTTACAGCTGTGGAATGTCTGGAAAACAGTTCACTTCAAATCAGGACAGTTTTGCAATTCTGTCAATTAAAAATACTGCCATTGAGTGAAAAAAAAAAACCACAAAGGAACATTTGGGGGGCCTCAAAATAAAACACAGAAATATGTCATTGTCCTGAAATAGAAGTCTGCATGTATACCCGTAGGAATTAAGAACTGTTTGGCTCGGGCTTTTCTGGATATTAAGAGGCTGGCTGTAAATGTAGGAGGAGAAAAAGAAGTACGAGAAAGGCACAAGGGGAGATAAGAAAGGAATCTTCAGTTGCAGACCAGATAGTTTGTCACTCTGAGAAGAGCCTCGAGGAAATGTCTTTCAGTCAGATGATAGGATGAAGAATTTCTGGGTTTATGAATAAATAAAAGACTTCTTTGATATGATCTGTCCAGAGTTCAGGAAAATAGGACTGTATGGTTTTTGAAATAACAAAAATGTATCTGTACATGACTTATTAATTTCCCTGCTTAACTAAGGCAAAATTCTGACTTTAGGGATAGCTTTTTGGGTCAATAATTAAATATATAAGAAAAATGAAAGTTACCTGCTAGCAATAAAAATTATTAACAAGGAAGATGTGTATCACTTCTTATGCTTAGTCTTTTGTTCTCCTTAATAGGTTCCAACAGGAACAAGAAGGACATCTATGCTTTGTGTACAGACAATAAACGACTCAAATGTCAGAGTGGATCAGAAAATAGGGAAGTCTTTGTATTTCACCTTCTTTTGAACTACAAGCTGTCAACCATTGCCAAAGCAAGCACAGCAGATATGTAAGAAATCTTATGTGTTGCAGTAAGTTCTGTGTAGTGCATAATGTGGAGGTGGAGGTGGTGCAAGGGTTGGTGTTATGTCTAGCCTACCTTGCTACTGAGAGGTGCATCGCTGTCTCAGCAGAGCAGCGAGGGCTTTCTTTGCTTTTAGTTTCAAACTGCTCAGAGCTATGGAGGATCCTACGTGCGTGTGTCAGGTTAGCTGTTAGAGTTCAGGAAGCACTGTTGACCATTAGGATGGTGGGGTTAGCAATACTCGGAGTTCTGCAGAGTTATTTAGGAAAGATGGAGCAAGAGAGTGAAGTGCAGGAGGTATAAGAATCAAAGATATGTCAAATTTTATAGTGAGTACCTGTCCTTTAAACAAGCAAACAACAGAACAGCTATTATTTGGAATAACCATTTAATAGCCCTCTCAGCAGTTTCTGTTATTTCTACGTGGTCATGATTATGAGGCCTCTGTGACATAAATATTGACTTGTTCTGCTTAAAGCAAGTAATTTTGACTTTTTTCTTTCTTCACGATTTTGTATCTATTCTGTCCTTTTACTTAGTTGAAACTGAAAGTTAGTTAAAGTTTTTTAGTTAAAAGAAGAAAGAATGAAGTCAAGGTCTTTCCCATGATATGTTTGATGGTGTGTGTCTGTGCTGTGCTATCATGTTACTGGGTGGGAATATGGGAGGCTAGTCCTGTCAATACTGACAAATGTATCCAGCTTGAGCATTTTTTTTGCAGGCCAGATGACAGGAAACCATTGCTTTTGGATATGAGTTTTGTGAGTTCTGTCCTCAGTGACATATGTTATGTTTTTGGTCAATGAACACAGTAGCTTTTTGTGCAAAAGGAAATGGTCGGGGTTTTCTGCATGCGGCCATGTGTCATAACTTGTGGAGCAATGATTATGGTGCTTAGCAGATACTTAACTTATAAGGAGTTAGTTTCATTTAATCACTGGTATGGACAAAAGGAATTTCTGAACCGGAAAAGTACATCTCAACCAAGAAGGTTCTTCTTTTAAGTTTATTACATCCGCTCCTGCCTAGTTTGTATCTACCGTATCTTTCAATCCCCTTTTCTCTTTCTCTCTCACCATAAAAATGTCCAAGTATCTTTTAAGTTCATCTATATAATTTACTTTGATGATTTCACTTGGCATCTCTCTCCATGTGCTTTGTACTCTTTGAGTGATGTATTGGAGTTCTAACTAAATTCCTGTTTTATTACTGTAGTGCTTTACTTATTTATTTACATTACAATGTGTCCCAGACAGGTTATTCTTTTTTACCTTATCAAGCTGGTTAAGGAATTTTAAATAAGATTGGCACTGTCTGAACATGAGCCGTGTCCTTTGTTACTTACTTTTGGTTTCCACATGTCAATTCCCTTGATTTGGAATTTTGCTTTATTTTCTGTCACTTCTGAAGAACAAATTCTGACCATCCCTGGCAGGAGTGCAGTAGATTCACCCCTTGTCGTCCTTGTCCCATTGCTGACAGAGGTCAGGATCTGGCCAAAATCCCAGTTGGGGGACGTAGGAAGAGGTTGTGATAGAATCACCTTCCACATTGAGATCACATTCCTGTGGCCATTGATTTTTCTTCCTTTTCTCCCCTGTGAGTACATGTAGACTCATTTCGTTTGCATACCTTCCTTTGAAAGGATCTGCTTTTTTTCACACATACTTGCAAGTAAATCCTTATTGTGGATTTTGGTGTTCTTACCAAATACAGGTCTTGTTGCTTTTCCTAAAATCCTCCCCAGCTGTAGCTTTTCCTCTTGCTCCTGACGGGTTATCTACACCTGGCTGATGTGGAAGCCCTCACTCAGTTCCATCCCACTTTTTCAATTATTTTTTTTTATTTTTCTCCTTCTGTAATTGCTGTGGTGTTACCTCCAGAGGATTACCGTGTGGTTGATGCCTGGTCTCATGATGCAGCTGTAAGTGGGATCCTCAGTAACAGATGCCCACTAGGGTCTCTGAAAGTGGCGTGCTGCTAGTGAAGTCTTTGGCAGAGTATTTGATGAAGGTGCCACTTACTTTTTTGCACCTTCTTGCACTTAGATACAGTACTTCAGATAGTACAGCAGCCCCTTCCCTAGGAGTATTTGACAAGCAGTAGATGCAACAGGCCATATTCGGAGTTGGTGAAGATGGATACCACCATGGAGGCCCAGAATTCTACAAAAGGCTTAGAAAGGTGTATGTAAAAGACTGTAAAAGACTGCTTTTCTCTGTGTTTCAAATGTTTTCATTGTATATTTGGAGAGTGCATCCTAGAACCCAGTTTGCCTGACTTTCAGTGGGCTGAAATGTTGTGAGTGAGCATTTAGAAAATGGACTGAATAAAAGAGCTGAAGAACATTTTCCATTTTCATATTAAGGTAGTAGTATTAAGAAATTGTAGATAGTAAACTGTAGTTTCTGAGGAGCATATATGAATGACATATATACATATGTATACATAGTCCTTTCTTTTGCTGGTATGTTTGCTAAGCCTAACACATAACAGAGCTCTAACTAGTCACTTAGAATTGTTAATATAGATGCAAACAACTTCCGATGTGGTTAGCCTTCTTTTATTCTGTAGTCCTTATTTGCTGAATACATTTGCTATGTGTCCTATTTTTCCCCTTCTCCTAACACTCTGCATTCCATTCCTACATCTGTGTTTTGGGGCATTTTTTTCGGTAAAAATATCTATGTCCTCACAATTTATTTGATGCGGCAACACTGGAGTTCTTGTTAAGTATCTTTTAAAGAAAGCAAGAACAAGAGTGGATTTCTTCATTTCATTCCTATCTCTGGGCTGCACAGAAAACGTGTATTTTGACTTACCACAGTGCTGAAATAACTGTTAAAAATCATATAGTTTGAGGGTGAGGCAGACCTGTGATCACCGGTTTGTAACACAGGAATGTCATAAATCTGAGAAAGGTAGGATGCACACTCTTAGTAAATTGTTGTGCACTTGTGCAGCAGAGTCCACCAGTGGCAGGACAAGCAATTATTTATTTTCCCTGTTAGGAACAATGAATGCCAGAGCAAGGACAGTAAGTGTTCTACATTCTTGTCACATTCTATGTGTTTTCCTTTCTATTGCTGTACAAGTAAGTTTGTTTTGGGTCAGGGCTTGGGTATAAGGTACACTAAGATACCGCTAGAAACTAATACTAAAATTACATAAGCAGTTTACTTGGATTCAGCTTTGTATTAATGCTTCTGCATACACTAAGGGTCATTACTGAACTGAGGAAGCATTTCCTTTTTTAAAAGTTAGAAAACCCTAAATCTTTCTGAACATTTGTAGTTATTAAGGAGTTTCTAATGCTTTTCATAAACACGTAGACCTTCTGTGTTAACAGGGTGGTAAGTAGTTGATAGATTCTAACATTTCTTTGCCACTGTAGTTGGTATTTCTAGGATATGGGCTTTCTCAGTAGAAAAGCTGAAGAAGTCATGTATGGTATTCCTTTTTTTCCACCTTTAGGCTTTGACTCTACTAGAGCAGGAATTATGTTCTTTTTTCATCTGTGCATTGCCGAGTATAATGATACTGTACGCATAATATGGACATTGGAGCATTGCACTAATCACAGAATCACAGAATGGTCGGGGTTGGAAGGGACCTCTGTGGGTCACCCAGTCTAACCCCCCTGCCGAAGCAGGGTCACCCAGAGCAGGCTGCACAGGACCTTGTCCAGGCGGGTCTTGAATATCTCCAGAGAAGGAGACTCCACAAC
>Ga0181612_127053_pt1 | contig 15125 bp, 7 predicted proteins | sample HoacroProtozoa21_FD_119630 | JGI IMG/M metagenome (GOLD analysis project Ga0181612, IMG submission 119630) | Hoatzin crop microbial communities from Cojedes, Venezuel. Combined Assembly of Gp0051906, Gp0051904, Gp0051908 | reverse complement strand
TGTTTCTTCCTTATACCCAGTCTAAATCTTCCTTCTTTTAGTTTAAAGCCATTACACCTTGTCCTATCTCTACATGTCCTTGTCAAAAGTCCCTCTCCAGCTTTCTTGTAAGCCACTTCAGGTAGTGGAAGGCCACAGTAAGGTCTCCCCACAGCCTTCTCTTCTCCAGGCTGAACAGCTCCAGCTCTCCCAGCCTTTCCTCCCAGCAGAGGCATTCCATCCCTCTGAACATTTTTGTGGCCTCCTCTGGACCTATTACAACAGGTCCATGTCTGTCCTGTGCTGAGGGCTCCAGAGCTGGATGCAGAAATCCAGGTGGGGTCATGAGTTGTGACGTGAACTGTGATCACCCAGGAATGAAATTTCCTGAGAATTTGGGCAGCTCTACTCAGAAAGGATTTGGGGTTTTTTTAGTGCATAGAAGAAGAAAAGGTGAATTAACAAGCGAGCAGAGGTGTCCCATGCAGTCTGTCAAAGTTCAGTTGCTGGGATACAGCAATAGAAGGAAAGGTCACCACATGTATGACAGTTATGCGGAGCTTCAAGACTTTAAATAGAAAAGAGTTTATGTAACCCTGGTGCCCAAGTGCTTCCTCATGACAGTCTCTCACAGCCAAACCATCATGGTGCAGTTAGGAAATGTTACCTGTTATGTTTAAGGGGTTCTTTTATTCACATTGGGATTATATCAGTCGGCAACGTATAAGCTGTAGCCTTTGATGGAATTTTTATGTTTCATAACAGGAGATGTAATCACCAAATTTATTTTCATGCTATGATTTATACTATAGCAATAGTATAATTCTGAGAAATTTTCCTTATACCAACCACCAGCGTAACTGGAACTTTCTGTTGATTTTCCACTATGCCATTTAGAAGACAGCATAGCCGGTTTTTACAAGATTGAAATTTACCAGAAAGAGAAGATAACAGCACTAATACATTCACTTCATAGAACTATATAATAATTCATTGCATTTACAGGGAATTCTGCTTTTTGTCAGTTAAAAATCAGGCTCTTCTCTCTGTGAATATAACATAAGAGATGCCTAAAAAAAAATCTACCGTGTTCAGATGAGAAGTGCATATCTCCGTGGTTTAAGCGTTCAAAAATATCTTCAGGAGGTATGTTCAGAAATTTCACTGGGAAGTACCTTATCACTATAATAACATGAGATTAAATAATTGAGAAATTCACCCTAGAACCAAAGCAAGCCAGAGAGTTTACATATCCACTTGAACTGAAATAATATATTTCACAAACTGGATTAATCCTTCAGTCAGCGTTAATGACTTCGTTGCTATACAAATGAATAACCAGACAGGCCTTGCACTGACTAGTGGGCTCAGCGCTCTTCGCGTACCCACTGCTCCAGTAAAATCACGAATGCACACCTGATGTGCACTACCCACACGAAACATGATGGCTCCCAGTCATGCCTAATATGTGCAAACATTTCTATCCTAGCTACAAACTGTACTATACATTTTACAATCTTTGTAGACAATATTCCCTCCATATCACCAAAGGCACTTGAGAAAGACTGAACACATGAAACTATTTGCTAAAACTGATATCCCTATTTGGGATGCACCAAAAAAACCAGGAAAGCCGCTCAAAGCAGCTGGCCAGAGGTTGCCCATATACAGCATAATCCTCAGGTTGCCTAAAATTATCATTGCTGACTTCACCTTGCTCATTTTGTGAGGGCAGGTCTGGAAGAACTTGGACTGTGCCAATGATCCACAACCAGATCTTCAGCCCTTCCAAATCCTCTTATGGAAGTCACTAATTTCAGCACCAGACCTGGAGTCTATGTTAGGATGGGGATGTAGTCAATGTATTTCAGACTCAGTGGAGCCATGTATTAAATCTATAATCGAAAAGGGATGGGATCATTATGATATTATCATATAACAGAGATTCAGGAAATGATTCCTGAGGTACTGAATGTACTGATCACTCTGGTCAAGACACCTAACAAGCATTTTCGTGATGAAAAACAGTTTTAAGCTCTTTGTGAGCATCTTCAGCTCTCCAGCGAATTCTCAATCTTAAAATGACCTCTATGGTTGAAATATACATCCATTTCACTGGAAGTAAAAGAGCTAAGACAGACTTGAGCATAAAAATGTAACAGCTCAGACAATTATATCACTTTATTTCTGGATGTTAGCTTTTCTCAAGAATGGTTGATGTAACCACTCAGAATCAGCTAAGGTAAAGCATCTTATCCTTTTCAAAAGCTGCTATAGCCTGGGACTGGGGGGTGGGAGTGGAAGGAGAGGATGCTGACAGTTTATTAATTTCATGGGTCATCAAGAAATCAAAGCTCAGTCCACAGCAGCATGCATAAGAAAAACCTCTGCCTTTATACAGAAGAAAGTAATTGGTAACTACCAACTATTAAAAAAGTTTGGCAAACTCAAGAACTGTCTTTACAGTATTCTTTGCATACCTTACATTTGTTGAATGGTTTCCAAAACGAAAGCTTTCCCATGGGAAGGCAAAGAAACAATAGCAATTTCTTCTGAATGAAGCTCTCCTAAAGCCAAAGAGTAAACATACAGTATGTGACCTGAAAGTTTGCTTTTAACTGTACAAGTGACTAATTACGTAACTAATCAAAATACCTTCAAAAGCATTTCCTAAGGGAAGACTAAAAACAAAAAAAAAAAAAAAAGAAAAAAGAGCAAACAAAAAAGAGAAGAGGAAAGAAAAAATTTATCCAGCAAAGAGAGATAATAATTGATAAACAGTCATACTGCATAAACTTCGACGTGTGTGCACATAAATTCAAGTTTAACACTGTTTAAAGATCTACTGTTCTTCTGCACAGGACAGTGTAACCCCACAGGAAATCTGCATTCTACCTGAGGCCCTAGTGCAGGTTGAAGAGGTGGATCTGTATGCGACACAGCTCCTATTCCGAAAGGGAACGCGGATGATGACGTGGCAGCTGTGGAATGTGCTTACTGCATGTCCTAGGCACACTTCTCAACATCAAACCGTGAAATAGTTTGAATTTCAAGACAGATTTTAAAAGGTGGACATGTTTGCAGAATTTAAATTCTCTCTTAAACATAGGAGGGGTGGAGGAAAATCTGTTTCTTTACTGGGGAGACATGAAAAAACTCGACATTTAGAGAAAGGCCTTTCACATCAGTGACATATGACATACACTCACATCTTGTATGTGTCTTTCACAGCCGTGCAACACGTGGAATTAACCTAAATATAAATTTACTTTCACATCAGTTCCTAATGAAAACTTAGAGCAGGTTTAGACCTAACAAACCCCGGAGCTCTGTCTTTTTTAGGCACCTGTATTACAGGCAGAAAGGATTTTAAATTTTTTGTGCTTAGTCTGTACAAGTGACAATTTACTTGACAGCTTAACAAGACTGTGCATATCCCTGTGCAAAACTGGTCGCAGGCTTGAGTGTCGTGGTTGGGTTATCCCACCGCTCGGTCCGTGATGAAGGCAGGATTAGCTCAGGTCTTCCCTGACACCTGCTGGTGGGGCTGGCCCCTTGGTTTCTGCCTCCAGTAGGAAATAAGAGGGGAAGATCCACTTTAGGGCTTTAGTAATGCCAAGAGGAAGGTACAAGGAACTGGAAAACCAGGCATAAAGTGTTTTGCAGGTAGAAAAGCCTGCTCTGGAGACTATGGCAGGCTGAAGCTCTACAGGAGAGAAACCAGGAAACTATTTTGAAATCAGGCTCCTCTTTTAAACCTTTTTAGATCCTCCTGATCAGAGAGATACATCTGAGGTTTGTTTACCAACTGCTAAAACAGACAGGTTCAGCTGTCGGAGACACAGCTCAAGGCACTTATTCGTGCTGCAAAAGGGGTGCTGGCACACGCTGTACTAGAAGCACGACGACTGCCTGGCCGTCGTCACAGGAGATGGAGCAGGAGACCGCAGAAGATGGAGCACAGCCTCTGGCTTGGCTCAGCCCAGCCCAGCAGCTACTGGACGAGAACAGGCAGAGAGGCCCTGGTACTTGCTTCTTCATCACCTGCTCCCAGGCTGAAGCAGTGATGCTCTGCACGGGGAGAGCTCTCTGCAGGGGGAAGCCAGCAAGAAACCTGGAGGGTCTTAACAACTCCTTCTGTCTTAAAACGCAATGATTGCTTCTGTTCAGGGAGTGTCATTATTTAATGAATTCTACAGGAAAGCATGCCCAATAAATTGGTCCAAAGATCCATTCATTTCACAGTGTGGTATGGAAGATCAGCATTAAACTAGATCCACTCACTTCTGAACAGATGAACCTCCCTCTGCTACACAAATGGACAAGACATGCAGCTTTGGAGACAGCACCTCCTGAAGGCAGCTGTACAAAAGCAGTCCAGTAATTTCACATTACAACAGCTACAAGCCTCAAAGCAAGCGTTGTCTATAACGCTGACAGCAAGCTGAAATTAAAAGTTAAGAAAATTGTTTTTCATATTGCAACAAATTTCCAAGGAACTAGAGAGTGAGTTCAACTGGAGTTAGACAAATTTTTTCACTATACTGAGAAGTCAGCAAATTTTCCACTAAGCACTAAAAAATATCCTATTTTTGATCATTACATCTCCAGAACAGCAAACGGAACAATAGACATTCAGGCCTTAAATGAAAGAAATCCATTTCTAGCTATCAAAATAAAGTCTATGTTTTCGTATGGGACAGTTGTTTACTAATGAGTAAGCGCATTTAAAATCCTAACTAATGCATTTGCCTTACCAAATCTGCTTCAGTTTATTTCAGCAGCTAGCCAATCATGTCATATTTAGCTGGAAAATATACAGCTCTGAAAAAATATGAGTAGAAACCTGGAGATGTACAGTATAATTATGAAGGGAGACTTGCCAGTACCTCCAACATTACATGCCAATATCAATATTCCTAATGAACTGCATTTTCCCCATATGCTTCCAAATGTGGCCAAAAAAAAATAATTTACTGGAACCAGTTTACGTCCCAAAAATCAGCCTCCTAAACTCTTCCTCCCTACTCCCAGCCCAAGTAGGTCTCTATTAGATGTTTGTCTTTGTGAGTAAATCTCTGAACTCTGGGTTAACTAGCAGATATTCCACATTTTCTGACATCATTCTGAGTTTTGTATCAACTGTATTTCCTTCTAGAAAAAATAAAAATCATTTGGGAAATACATTTGTTGTCAAGACAACTTTCAGTATTGAATGCCCAAACTACAAAAGATCAGATTTTTCTGAAGTTCTGTTTTCCAAGTAATGGAAGGGGTTACTTGCAGCATCTCCACATGCATCTCTCTCCAAAATGCTGCAATGCATATAGTTCTCCATTTCCTACCGCATCTGAAAAACTGTTCTCAGTCATGTTCTCTCCTGGTGCTGAAATAGACTTTGCTTCTCTGCCAGGATACGATCTTTTTGCCCTGATGGGCGCTACCCTCTGAACCAAGAACGAATCAGCAACATAATCTCAACACTACAAATCAAGTAAGGTGGACTACTTGCAAGTGGAGAAGGCCTTTAGCAAAAGCCTGGGAAAATTCCTCTGGCTTTAATGGGCCTTGAATTTCACCAGTTTTTGTTTCTGGCATGGTGCTTAGTTCATCTGAATTAAACAAGACACTTAACTTCAGAAGTAATCAAGAGTTTTGAATATTTAACTCAAAAGATTTGCTTTCACGGTTGTAACAGTATTGTGTGTGTGGCCATGCATGTTTTACCTTTTGGAGCTTATCCACAAGAACGAAGAAGGTAAACATAGTGAAAACAAAAATAAAGACCCATAAAAATATACTGTCTGTACTACAGCCCTGTCTACCTCTTCTTTTCTCGAAGTAACCCACTGCGTGTTCTCAGCCATGGGTCCATATTACCTGCATCCTCTTAACTGATTTTTGGGGAATTACTCTTCATTTTCCCAATTCATTTTCCCTCTCCAGCCTCTGAATTTACTGATGCGAGATAAACTTTACCAGAATCCATGCTGACCTTCCTCTTTCAAACTCAGAAACATTGATTAACTTTTAAGTTATGTAGCAGTGGGCCAATTTAAATAATACCCTTTTTGGTACTTTGTTTCCTGCCGACTGCCTATTTCAGCACCTGTAATTCTTTAAAAATGAGCTCAGCTAAAGCTGAGACAATTATAAAAGCTCTAATTTGACTCATTTCCCTACTTTCTGAACTCATGAAAATGGAGAATCTTACCTGAATGGTAAGAAAAAGGGGATTCATTTCTTCCAAGCTGACCCCAGTTTAAGCTGTCAGCTGCTCCCTGACAATCGCCATTAGCAGCTAGTCAGATCAGAAGCGACCAACTGAAGCGGGGCTACTGGCATGTCAGCAAGAGAGCAGGTAGCTGGAGTCATTATGGGCAGAACTCTAAGAAAATCCTAGGGTTCACAAAAGGTACTGCAGTAACAGAAAACAGTTTAAAATCACAGCCCTCCTGACCTGCTGGATCTTCCCAGACGCATTTTTATCAAAATCATAGAGGGTGATTTACTTGCTGTCCCAGAGAAATGCAGCAGGACTTCTCTCCCAGCCTTGCAGTATGATCAGAAACTGCTCAGGTTCTCCATTTTATTCAGAACCATGGATTCCAACAGCACAACAAAAGCCAAAATCTGTAAGGAAACCTTAGTTCATACTGTTTTACTGTAGAAATGGCGTGGCTGTTCATGGCACTGTAGGTCCTCCAGCAATCTCTTGTATTAGAATGGAGCCAGGTTGATGCCAAAGCTAAGAGTACCCAAGCACAAGCAGCGGTAGCTGCCATTATAAAATGCTTCAGAAGATTTACATGCAAGTTATAGATTCATAAGTATTACACTAACGGTCACTGTAAACTGTGTTACCGCGTCTCACAGTGCCCACGGCTTCAAGTTTATTTTTAAAGAATTCTCTGTTCTCTTACAGTTCAGCAATTTCTACCCTTTTGCCTTTCAGTCTTGCCTAGTTACAGAGTTCAAGAGATAATTTCTTGCTAAGAAATAAGGCCAGAATGAATAATGCTGCTAGTGTTATTTACATATGGATAATACATTCCATGAATGTTTCCACTGAAATTATTTCAAAATGCTGTTTTCATATTCCCATTTCTCTAATGAGGAGCATCTCGTGTTCTCAATGAAAACATAAAACAGTGCAACATGTAGAGAAGCTTTTATAGTGCCGGCATAACAGCTAATAGGAATTAGTACAAACACATTCTTTTTTTGTGACATTACGGTTTTAGAGTTCAATGGCCCTCATTATATCCCAAAGCAAGATGAAGCTTCTTATGATTAACCATGTGCTTGATATGCCAGCAGAATCAAAAAGAGGTCAGTTATCTATATCCAGTAGGTTCACCCCATCACTTTAATTATGAATTTTTTTTTTTTTTTTTGGATGATGGGTCTGGGGAATGGGATGATGACAGAAGTAAAAGAGGGCAAATAATCTTGCCACAAAAAGTATTAGGCCATCTAAATTATAGCATATATTTTTGCACTGTATGTGTCAAGCTAGCCACATCAGAGTCCTGTGCTTCCCAGCTACAAAATACCAAACTTCAGAGGCAGCTCTTCCATTGAATTCTTATTTTTACCTGTGCCCACAGAAGAGTACATTAGGTGACTAACACCTAGTAGGTCTGGGCTAGGTGACCAGTCAAATCTTTTCCATTACTCAGTGAGTTCTCATGTCTTTCTTCAAAATGATCTTGTATTTTTTTATAAAACAAAGTTCTTTCTAAATCCTTATTTGTGTACTAGGCAATGGAGGCAAAAGAACTGCCGTAAGCCAAGAAACCAGAAGAATAAGACTCATTCTAGGCATTGCTTGCTTGCAATGGCATAGATTTTACAACTTGATCTTTCTGTCTTTATTTCCCTAGTTACACAATGGGCAAAAGAAATTACATTTTCAGGGTCCTTCACAGTATTTTAGCTCCTATCTGACAGCATGCATACCTGTTTAAGCATGAATACTAAGAATGTTTACTACAAAAGCTTAAAAAGAAGAAAAAACAGTTAACTGGTGTAATTACCTGTGCTGTTACAGCACTCAACCTCTTAAAGGGTAGTAAGGTTCCCGTTCTCTTTTGCCCTGCACAGATGAAGTCTTTACCCGGAAGAGTTTTCTATCTGTGACCTAAACCATAGCCCCTTAGTGCATTTTTTTGTTTACCAGATATACTTTTATATTCACATACTTTTCTACAACTTTGTGTAGATTTAAAAGAGTTTATACTGGGCACAATTCTAGAATCTTTCCTCCCCTTAGAAGTACCTGGGAAATTTGCTCCTCCACTCAACATTTCCCAGGTTATGAGCTTTCACTTGGATGGAAAGAAAAAATTTAGTCCCCTGTGGTCAGTCCAAATAGCTGGTAGTCTCCCTGCATTCACCACTGGTCACAGGTATATATAAAAGCCATAATAGATACCAACAAATATTCTACTTGTCAGCCTGTACAAGTCCAGAATAGCTTTGGCATTAGGTCTATTCTGCACTCTCAAACTGTATAAAAGGACTGGTACATTTTGGCCGGGCAAAGCAATAGGCATCCTTCTCTCCCTACTCAGTTTTGACAGAAGAGAGTTTGCATAAAATGATTTAAGTTCAGGTAAAACCTCAGTGGCATTTTTCTTTCTTGAGCAGGAACCACATTACTTGGCTCACCTGTGCTAGTTCAAAACCTTGTCGCATTCTCCCACAATGCAGAAAAGCTTTGCCTTCTACCAATGACATTCTTGGAAGACTTGTACGTGAGAGAGTCCCATTTAATTAGACATAATGGAAAAACTGCTTCTAGAGTCAGACACACTACCAGAGGGAGGCTTATTTATTAGCTAGAACGTACAGCCCAAATATTAAAGAGGTAGAGACTATATCATCAACACAAGCAGAAGGACAGTGAGGTGTTTTGTTTGCACACTGCTCTGGAACTTGGCGAGACTGTGAAAGTACTTTCTGCACCAGATACCACTCAATGAAATAACCTGCAAGCTGCACATCTTTCTGGCTGTCGCAGCGTTTGATTTGCTGAAAGGCACCCAGTATATATGTACCCAGGTGAAAGTCACTTTCAATATTTGTTCTTGATTAGGTATTGCTTTTGCTGTCACCATCTGCATCAATATGACTCATCCATTCATAAAACTTGCTTTTCTATGAGAAGGTAGGGGAGTTATTGGTGCATACATCAAGCATTCCAGCTTTGCAAGTTAAAAGTTTCTTCAATGCTTATTACCACCCAGATGTGCTGGGTGTTAACTATTCAAACTCAGGGATACTCAAAACTATAAAAGAAATCAAACCTGCACTTTTTTAATGGAAGAATGTAACCAAGAGCTGCTGCTGAGTGACATGAACCAAAAATAAAAATACAGATGACTAAGCACACGCTTGCCAAACAACTTCTAAGACCAATTTAAGAATCAAACACATCACTGCCAAAGCTTTGAAGTAGAGGAAGCAGATGCTTTTGCTGCTGTGACATGCATTTCCACCCAGCAGGTAGACGGGATGAAATCCGGTCTCATCAGGTCACTAACAAGGATTCAGGGCTAACATCAGATTGGGCTAAGCCAGCAATAACAACACTTTTACATACGATTTCCTGATACAGGGAAGTTAGATATTTCCGCTATTTCATCTTCTATTTTTCTTAGGACAAACTGCTGAAAACTAAATTGCAATGGAATGCAGACATCTATTCTGATACACAATAGTTTATTGAAATAAACTGCACAGGAAACATTCCTTCCCTGTATGTATGTGTGATTACCACCAAGTAAAGCGACCAGTGTACACGCAGGCGAAGACACTTTGCTTAATAAACAGCAAGGTGATGCAGGTGGGATTAATTCCTGGTAAAATAATAGCCCCTTCAAAGTGCACTTAGAAGAGTTATTGCTGTCAATATAATGAATTTGTTTGGTTTATCACCATCACATGTTTCCACAGAGTCAAATCTTCAGATGTTTGTCTTTACTTGGAAAAGCAAAAGCCACAGTGAGGTCTATGAAACTCTGAGAGTCAGATCTGTGTGAATTCAACCAAAAATTTTTCTTTCTACCTCAAAAAAATAGATTTGCTACAGCAGTAGCAACAGAGAGGAAAGTCTGCTAGGGAAAAAAAAAAATTACACTTTCCACAAGATATCTGTTTCATTAAGAAATTGCTCATGCTACAGTCAGTTTCCATTTCTCTGTTTTTCTCCCCAGAGGTCCCTCATGTCAGCTACAGGCAGCTTCTGGTCACTTTCCCAAGGGAAAGCTTTGTGTGACATTAATGTCTGGAAAGGCATGGATTGAGAACAGCGTGAAAATACATGGAATATAAAGCTATAATGACAGCAATAGCATATTTTAAACTCAGGGTTCCCCAGGGTATTGCATCAGTGTCTCAGCTGAGACACTGAACCAAGAGAAGATTTCTTACATTCTTTAACTATTTGTTATAAAACAGCAGATAGCTGAAAATAGAGAAACATTTAGTTTCAAGCTCCTCAGCAGTTAAACCCTAAAGCCAAAAGCTCCCTGTATGAGCCCGCTGACCTCACGTTTGCTTATGCAGGTTTCAATGCATTTGGAGGGGAGAGAAGTCAGGTAGCGCAGCGCAAGTGCAGGGGTCCTGCTCAGCCTGCACTGGCAGTCCTGTCGGAGAGAAACAAATGCCCTATCCCACCAGCCCAGCAGCCGAACCTGCACACGTCGGGGAGCACCCCAGCCCTGCCACCCCTGCCCACGTAGAGCCAGACACAGCCATGGCAGCTCCACGCTCTCTGCAGGCCATGCGCAGGACGGGGTGGTTGGCTGCAAGGGTGCTGTTAGCTCTCCGGACAGCTGCTCCTCAGCTTTGAAAAAGGTAAGAGGCAGAGTTTTGTGTACCGCTTTGGAAAGATTTTGTGTCCCAGTAGTTCTACGCATACACTTCAGCAGCTCCTGCTGTCATGGGGTCATTTAGGTTGGAAGGGATCTCTTAGGTTCACCTAGTCTTACCCCTGCATTCGCTTCATTCACTTTCCCATGGAGGTACCACAGACCCACGCATACAGGACCCATTGACCAACCACACAATATTACTAGCTACAAGTTGAAAGTTTATATATTTTTAAAAGATATGCATTTGCCTGCGCTGAAACAGTAACCGAAACACATCCACAGCCTACCTGGACACTTAAGTACATGTCTTACCTACCTAAATTTAAACCAACACTTAAATCCACAGCTGAATAAAAAATGACGCACTCCAGTGCACAGGAGTTCATTAGCAGGTAGGAAGGAGGTCCTGTTTATTCAAGTGCACACATCAGTTGCGGCTAAAAGTTGCAAATGCAACAGTAAGTCTGTGATGAGAACATTTGTTACCCGGAACAGACAAGCTGGATTTAATTCAAATATTGGATAGCACTTAAACAGCTTCTAGCAGCAAAGCAGTAACCAAGACCAACCCAAAATGCTGGAGACAGGCTGTGTTTGGAGGTGTTACAGCCACGCAGAGATGTGTGGCACTTGCAACCTGCAACAGGCACTTGAATGACTACGGATGTTCACTTGCTCTTACATTTCCACTTGTCCCTTAACTATCGAAGGTTTCTCTGGCTTACGCACGGATTACAGAATAGCACTCTATCTTAGTTAAATGTCTTTCTCTTGAGAGAGATATGGTTTTCCTAAGCAACAGACACTCCAAAATTTCGACTGGAGTCAGCGAAAACAATGGCAGCGGTTCATTATTTGTGAAAGACAAATTGAGGACTTCTCAGACTTCATGGAAATATTTTAAAAGTCAAATTTACTATCTGCTCTCAGACTCAGAGACACAAAAAGCAAAAGCGGTTATATCTTAATATTCCACATTCAAAATACACTAATTTCATTATAGGGCTGCTTTTTCTTCTGTGCAAAATTCAATAAAGTGTGGTTGTGCATTAATGAAATATCGAAGAGGAAATGAAAAGTAGATTCAGTCAAGTTTCATTTTCATGAAAACATAAATATATACAAGCAGGAATATAAACAGTGCACACTGGAAGCCTTCATTATTTAAGTTGCATGTAAGCACTCCGTTCGTCAACAAAGACTAAAGAAAGCAGAACTATGCCTCAGATCATTTTTGTTTTTCTTCAGAATTAGATAGGTAAAGATAGCAGACTAGAATTTATTAATAAGTGAAAGGGGGCCTTAAAAATCAGAAGAAATAATAAACTGATCCGCCCAGCTGTAACTCCTCCAAGTTATTCTGTCTCAATCCAAACACCTTCAGCAGTGGTCCTCTAAAAAGACCTTTTCAATCTTTCCTTGCCTTTTACAATACACCAGTGTTGCTCAATTCATTTAAGGCTTAATTCATGAATAAGAAACCGCATTTACTCCATGCTCCTGCTTGGGATCTATCACACAGCTGGGAAGAAAGGGCCTCGATTCAGAAGTTGCCAGGAAGCTATGTCACAGTGGTAGCAGGTCAAAGTTTAGGCCAATACAATGAAGCCCACAAAAATTTGAGTAATATGCACTTCTCATCACAATACATGGGAACTTACACTTACTGATTCCCACAAAATATTCCTTACAGATCCCAAAAGTCTCATTAAAGACAAAATATGAACAGAGGCTGTGGGCATGAAGTATTTCTCACCCTAAGCTGAAACTGCTGGGATAAAGAAAAAAGGAGATGGCAATTGTAGCAGAATGTAGAGCAGAGCACTGTCCGTTCTCCGGTGCTATGTGGCTGCCGACCAAAATAAATAATTGTTTTCCTCACCTGAATCTTCAGAAACACTTTGGGGGATCATATGCGTGTCGCACAACATTTAGAGATAGCAGAAAGGAAAGCACACTCCAGCCTTGGACAGGAGAGGTTGTGAGCAGCTCCCAAAGCCCACTCACAATGCTCAGGAACACTAAAAGCATCTGTGTGCCTACCTCCATTGGGCAGCAGCCTCCCTCAGTATGCAGTTCACATACAACTTTACCTCCACAAGAAAAAGAAACATTCAGCAAGGAGGGGAAAAAAATAATCCATTAACGTTCCAAAATATAAAACATTGGAACAGAGTGTTTGCATCTTACAGAGTGTTTGCTATGAAATTCTCGGCTGCTAAATGAAATGCATCAGTGCAAAAAATAGCAGAGAAATACCAAAAGATGCCATCATGTCCAGAACCGCAAGCATTTCCTTGTATTCACTATCCCCATAGCTAGACAGGGAGGTTCCTCCACCCAGTGTGACCGTAACTTCCCTTATAGAAATACCACGCGCGCTCTGAGTAAAGCATTGAATGTGGTTTTTGATGCTGATGATTCAGCTCAGAAGTGGCACACAAACAGCCAGGCTCGCTGGAGCTTCATTCTGCATTTGCAAGCAGCAGCTAGAGAAGCTGGGAGTACCCCCTACAATTGTTAACCAAATAGAAGGATCGCCCTTCATCCATTTCAAGCTCAAGCCACTACGCAAATCATCACCTTCTCTCGTCAAAGCAAGTTTCTGCCAGTGAGATGCCATTTACAGCTGAATGGGAAGCTCTTGGTTACAAAGCGAGGAGCACAGTTCCAGCGGCAACAGGGCTGTCCCTACCTACACCTGCTGCTGCTTTTGGAAGGCTGGGCTTGATCCTTCTGCAGAACTACATCCAGTGCAAACCGAAGACATGAAAATGAAATCTTGATGCTGCTTGATCCAGGGAATAACTGCTGAGCATTGCTCAAAGCAAAACTTCTCAGCTCATCTAATGGTATCATACCCCAGTTTCCATTCTGCCTCTCCTCCTGATCTGTGTCCCCGTCTTTTTACTTTGGAATGCAGGAGCCTCTCCCTGGCAAAACTCCAATTCTCTTTGCAGTCACAACGCCCTTTCTCATTTCCCTTTTTGCCATCTTCTAGCTCCTCTTCAGCTTCTGTATCGAAGTGTTTCCACATACCAGGCTCCTTATTGCAATCCTACTTCTCTCTTCAAACCCACATCCTTCCTCAGACCTTTCTTATCAACTGTCCTGCTGGCTTCTCATCATATTGTTCTTGCCCAAATTGTTCTAGCTTTCAACACCCTACCACTAAACGTTGCTCCTTTTCCTAAGTTGCAACTCTAATACATTAAACTAACATCCAGATTCCCAGTCTCTATGTCCCTTCTGCAGCCCAATCAGCTTGTTCCTTTATACTGTGCAGGAACAACTCTTTAAGGGCAAAGAAAATAAAATCTCCCTATACACTTGTCCATGTTTAACATGGGACACAGCAATCTAGGATTGCAATTAGATCTAGGAAGATCCCATTTAGCTGTGGACTTGAGGAGCCCGAATACATTTGGCACATTTCAAGGAATGAACTAAAGGCAGTGTGACAGATCTCTAATAAAAAAGAAGTCATAATTCGATGTGCTCAAGTTGGGGGAGGGGATCTTTCCCAGAAAGTCTGCAATCCTGCCAAATTTTTAGATAGTAAATTCAGTCCAAACTTCAAGCATTAGCACACTCAATGAACCAAAGTAAGATGATCAGAGTATTTTTGACATGAGTGACCAAATGTAATTTCGTTCTCATTCTGAGAAACATCTGGACTCTTACTGTAACATCCCTAAAAATCAACCTAAGGTTGTTACTCCAGAGACCACATGTAACACAAAAACACACTGCGCTTTGCCCAGGCAAAGTACAAATGAGCTAACAATAAAACATGTCATAATCACTAGCATTTCTACAATCCAGGGTTTTCAAAAGCCCTAAAGAGAGTCAAGTTAAATTTCATAATGCTCTTGGAATGGATCATACATCAAATATTATTGGGGTAGACTTTCAAAGGCATAAAGGTTATCAGAGTAACAAGCTCCCCATGAAAGCCAGTGGAAAGCAGGGAGTCACGTGCAGGAAAGGGGTAATTAAGTACTGCAAGCAGGCCTTGAGCAAATTTGTGAGAGCAGACTGGGAATTTTGGAAACCCTTACCTTGCTACTGGTGCCTGAGTGTCACTCACACCTCAGCTTTGGATATGACACATGCCATCATCCAAAATCCTGTTCTGCACCGACACATGCTGAAGACGTGTCGTCGCCAAGTCCAGCCTGAGTCCAGACATCATGTCTTTTTATTTGTTTTGAAACTTCTAGATTATAAATTATATATTCATAATATATATTATTTTATAAATTT
>Ga0181612_103139_pt1 | contig 15125 bp, 8 predicted proteins | sample HoacroProtozoa21_FD_119630 | JGI IMG/M metagenome (GOLD analysis project Ga0181612, IMG submission 119630) | Hoatzin crop microbial communities from Cojedes, Venezuel. Combined Assembly of Gp0051906, Gp0051904, Gp0051908 | reverse complement strand
TACTGCTAATTTTCTATGCCGTCACCTCTTTTTACTTCTCCCCTTCCCACCACAGTTTGAGTTTTCTATGTATCACAGAAGGAATGTGTTAATACTTCTGTGTATTAATCAATGGCAGATAAAAGCATCTGCTTTTATTTACTTTCTAGTTAGCTATAACTAAATTATCTCATTGAAAATTTGTCATGTTGGGATGTGGTTCAAAGCCCTGTTCTCCCACACATGTGTATACCGAAGGTGACATGGTGAACTGCAGAAGTAAGGCTTAGTGGTATCTGAGAAGAGGCTTTTGGGGAACAGACTCTGGCCCGTGGTGACTGAGCTCCAGAGGAGGGGCACAGGCTGAAGCTCCTGGCTGCGGAGAGCTGCTGTGTGCAAGATAGAGGAGGAGGTCAAGTTGGAGGACGTGGTCTTTTTCTAAATTAAAGCATGTCTGGTTGTGAAAGAAAAGCAAGTGTCTGATAGTGGTGAATTATTGCATTGTTTCTTTTTTTTCTGTCTCTTTTTTAATAGATAACTGGGCTAGGGGTGAAAGGAGTCCCACCATATCCGTTTGCAGGTTAAATGTGCTCTCTGCTGAACGGATTAGAGAGAACTGACGCAAGCAAGACAAGTCGGAAGGTGTTACTCTGGTCTTCAGCATCTTTTGCTTTGAAACCATAACACAGTTACAGTATCTCATCAAGAAAGGATGAAAAACTACTGAAATACATGGAATATTTTAAAACTCATCTTTTGTTCCCCCTTTAAACTCTGTTACTCTAAATAGCTGATGGTGCTTTTTCTGTTGTGCTGAAAAGATTCTCACTCTAATAAACTACTGAATATTGTAGCATTCTTTTGTGATTAAACAGTATGTTTTGATATCTTTTCTTCTTATTGTTCATTCTCCCGTCTCATTTGCAACTTATGCTATATCGATTAAACTATTTGTAATGTCTCTCTTTTACATATTTTCAAAGTTCGTCAAAAAATACCCGTTTGTCGTCTTACCGCTGCTTTAACTGGAACTTCATTTATCCCATGATCTTCTAAACACCCGGAACATTAATACCTGTCTCTGTGTCTAAGGCCTCAGCTGTGCTTGTGCTTAAATCAGCTCTGATCGGTTGGAGCCGATCACCATCTCTCCCCAGTGCATGTGATGATGTTGCTCATTTTGTTAAATATAAACTCAAACTTTTGGGATCCAGAACCCTCTCTTTATCCATCCTCTGAAGATCTCAGCCCATTCTGGGACGATCTGTGATGACAGGAAGGCCTTGGGCGTTCCTGGCCGTTTGTGTTTGGAAGAAGCCGGCACCTGCGCGTCCCTCCTGCTGTACCCACCGCCCCGAGCAGCCAGGGAGGCAGGAGGGCCCTGCGTGCCCAAATGGCCGCTGCTTCTCCGAACATGCAGGGAAAGGAAGTTTTACTGTTGTTCCTTTGCAGCACCTGTTGTAGATGGCAAGCTTATTCTTGGACTGGCTCTTTTTGCTGGTGACTTCAGGCCTGTCTGTGCGGAAACGACTGTGGTGGAGCCCGGGTGGCTTTTAAACAGGCTTTGTTCTCGGTGTGTTGTGTGGTCCCGTGTCTGTCACCTCCACCTGCAGGTGCAACAGCTCCCGTCCCTGTCCTGCTGTGTGAGGCTCTCTAACCACGGCCGAGGGAAAGTGTTGGAGTTGAGGGAGATGGTGAATGTGGCAAATTTAGGACTCTGATCTTGCTGAAGTCATGAACCCGGCGATAACTGCAGCTCGGGAACCGTGCTGTGGAGCTGCCGTGGCTGATCGCTAATGGACGTTCCGAGATGCAGCGGAAAATAGGCAGCCATAAACGCAGATAAGCTCCCTCTAGTCCCACGGTCGTGTTGCAGAGGTTCCTGCACCGTGGGGTTTTGTACCTGCGCTCACCCTCGCCCCGCCACCATGGCAGCAGGGCCATTGCCAGCGCAGTAGAGGGCACCTACCCATCCCTTTTCTTCTTGTTGTTGCTGTGCTAGAAAGGTAACAGCAACAGCTCGTATGGGCGTGAAAGATCTGGCCAGAGACTGGCTTGTCACCGCCGGCCCAGAGGCACCCAGGAGACAGAGAGAGGACGTGGCTCCTGGAGCTGCTCCTCCTCCGTGCTGTGCCTGGGTGGCCCTGGGCAGACGCCTGGGGCTCGCGTGTCTGTGTGAGTGGGAGCAGGAGCAGGTAAAATAAGCTGCTGTAGAGATTTTACGAATAAATGCCACCGGCTTTTACCATAAAAATATATGGGCTCCGTCACGCTGGTTTCACGGGCATCACGGGAGCAGGAAGAGCCACCTCTGCCAGGACAGCCATGTTTTTAGCGCTGCCGAAATGCCCTGGAGCGCGCGCCTGGCCCCAGCCTCCGGTGCGGAGGCCGTAGCTGCTCCCCGCGCCCCAGCCCCGAGGAGCCCAGACAGGCGCTGCCGGCGTGTTTTGACTCCGAGTCCCATGACGGAGCGCCGGATCCAGCAACCCCCAGCTGAGCGGTTGCCAGTTCCCTCAATTAGGAAGGCTTCCTCCCTTTTGTTTAATCCCTCGCTTATTAGTGGTGCTCCCCTCTTTGATCAAAGACTTGCACTGATTTTCATTAGGGTTGAGCAAGAGCCCAGTCCTAGGAAAGGCTGTATCAGGAGAAGCAGCTGCTGTGCCCTGAAGGGCTTCTTCACCCTCGTGACCAAAATCTATAGTCATAGGTGAAGTGTATTTATTCCCAACCAAGCTGGAGAAAACTCAAGTAATCCTCTGCTGGTGAAGTGGCTCTGCTGAATTAAAAGCAGGCGGCACTGGCTGCCCGGGGAGCTCCCGTTCTTCCCACCTCGAGCAGCGGGGAGGGACCAGGCCCTTCCTACAAAAGGGCGAAGCCACAGGAGGAAAAGCCTTGGCGTCACTTTTGGACAGCGCTGTCGAGTGGGGTATCGCCGGGGTGAGTAGCTGCACCCGCGCCTGCCTGGGGTTTTTAGGAACTGCGTCTGCATTAACTCTAACCACGTCCGCTGTCGTCTCCAAGAGACAGACAGCTGCAGAGGACGACTCTGTCTGGGTGAAGAGTGACGAGATCGGGACAATCGCATTATACGCAAAGTTGAGTTTCTAGAGTAATGAGAGGACCCTCAAGGGGAGTAATGACAGAAGTGTGATTTGGGGAGTTGCGAAAAAGGGGCGAGTGACGGATTTACAGAATGTTTGCAAAGCCGTAGTAACAAACTCAGAGCTATCGCCTGAACGCATGCCTGTAGGTAACAAAAGACAAATACAGTTATTTAAATACCACATGAATATATGTGGTGTGCTGATGCCTTGATACGCTCTCCCAGCTACACTATGTTGATAAAAAATAGGGACTGTAAAAAAAGGAGATGAGAGTTGCATGAGAGGAGACCAAAGCAGTGGGAGAGAGGAAGCCACCCCAGCAGGAGACGCTGCGGTGGGGCATCAGCCAGAGGTACAGTGGCGTGTGGCTGCCTTTGCCAACTCTACTTTAAACTTCCGCTTCGCAACCCAGCAACGTTAGAAACAAAGTTACACGGTGGGATCGGGCTCTTTAGGTAGTGGAAATAGTTAAAAGAATAGCTGGCTGGCTAGGAACAACTACACGCACCTGCTGCTGCGGGGTTGCACTGCTCATCAGCAGTGTACACAAAGCCTTTGAGATGCGTCTCCTCCTAAAGGGACCGACCTCTGGAAAGGTAGGCACGGAGCGGGGGTTGAAATGGCATGCTGAGGGTGGGAGATCTCATGTTTGCGCTGGTGGTCTAGGAGTCGGTGGGGTAGGAATATGAGATGGTGCAAAACACGGTGGGGGCATCGCCAGAGCATTGCAGCCACCCAAGTAAATCAGAGAGATGTGCTCCGGTAGCGTTTTCCTAGCTGCTGTCTCGCCTAGCGCCGCTGATGATCCTCGCCAGGAAAGCAGCACATGCTTTTTATTTTTCATTGCGGCGAGGTGAATGCTTCGTCCCTCTGCCCGACTTGGTTTTACTGTGCCTGTGCTGAGGAAGTCGGTCATGTCACCAGAAGAAAAGAGCTGAATGGGAAATGTGATTTTCTCCACCGAGATTCCTTTAGAAAAAATGCTTTGGGAAATGTTTAGCAGAAAAAAAGATTACTCTTTTTTTTTTTTTTATGCACCTGAGAATCAGTGGCTTTTGTTTTTATATGAAAGTGGTTTAAATGATCGTAAACCAGAATTTTCTGTTCAAATACGTCTTCCAGCTGAAAATGCTGGGGAAAAAAAAAAAGCATATTGTTCTGCATGAACTTCCCTTCAAAGTTATCTTTTAGGTTAAAAGAAGGAAAGCAGAGAGTAATGTGAAAAATGTTATGAGAGCAAGCAGAGACCGAGGGTTCGTGCTGAAATGCGATGGAGCCAATGACTGGGGCTGGGAGGCCAAGGAGGGCTGAGAAGGGTCCTCCAGGCACCCACAGCCACTTTGCTGCCAACACAGCGACCTTGGCAGGAGTTTGACTTGGAAATGTTATTTTTTCCCCGCTTACTGCAGCGGGCTGGGCCCGGGGAGGTGCCCTGTCACCGAAACGCTGGTAGTGGCTCTGCCCGGCTGCCCAGCTTGGGCTCTGTCCCAAGGGCAAGCCTGCCCACGTCCCCGCCTCGCTGGACCAGCCGCTCGCTCTGCAGAGCGGGGCTGGGTGGGAGAAGGCGCTTGGTATCTTACTCCCTCGCCTCCCGCAGACAAAAAAATGGCAGGTACCAAGGAAAAAAACAGCGAAAGTCTGAAAAGCCAAGCCAGATCTCACCACCCCGCAGCGTCCGTGGCAGCCATGGCGGAGGCTTCCTGGGCAGAGCCCTTCCCCGGGCGTGCTGCGGGCAGCAGCCCACCGCTCTCCGCCGCGGCGGGGATCGGGCTTTGCACGTCGGAGGTGAGGAGCTCTGCGAGGAGAGCAGGTGACTTCGCACAGGAGAAGGTTGTGGCGCAGCTGGGAACAGGAGCCAAGTCTTAATAACGCTAATATGCCTTAATTGCAAGGATGTTTTTCTTTTCCTTATCGTTTGAACTGACGTGTACGGCGAAACCCTCCCCTGCATCTTTTATTAACCTCCCCTTTTCAACACCCAATACGTCCATTCGCCCCTAGATTCGGGACGACTGGGCTAGCCCTCGGGGCGACCGAACGGTGCAGTTTCTCAGCTTCCCTCTCCTGTGCTCACAACAGGAGAAAAACACTGAGCAAGGGTTTTTCCCCTATCACATGCTCTGCTGCTGGCACCACCAGCCAGACCATTCGGCAGGGCTTTGGTCCGCGCCTCATGTGACTGCTGACTGAATCCGAAACGTGAAAGGTTACCTGCTGGGCGCAGATAACATCAGCTGTTGCACATTTTTAATCGTCGCCGAAAACAGCAGCCGGTTTCGTGGGAGCAGAGCTGGAAAAGAGACATCAAGCCAGGTCTCGCAATGTTTTCCTCAGCGGGTGTCTCCTTGTGATGAACTGCGGAGTTCGGCGTAGGTGTTCTCCGGCTGGGTGTAAATGTTCAGCCGTTCGACTGAGGGAAAAGGGTGCTTAAAAATGCCTCGGTTTACACAGGCGGTTGTTTCGCTGTATGCGCATTAAAAGCTTTAACTGTCTGCCTGCTTATTCAAGGCTTCGGCTTGAAATTAAAAATTAAATTATATGTGCTTGCACCGGGGAGAGAGGGAGAAAATAGCAAAGAGCTCTTTTAAGGCCAGTCATTAATTTGTATTTTACCTGTATCTGAGGGGTGCTGAAATGACCGACTTTTGTGAAGATCGTTTGAAAAGGGATGGGGACTGGGGGTTAGAAAGGCTGTTTTCAAATAGCTGCCAGAAAAGGGTTTTGTTCTTGACAGCAGGCTGGATGTTTTTACATTAGTTTTGCATTCCTACCAGGAAATTTTTCTTACCTCTCCAATGTCTGATAACCTTAAACAGTTTCACTTGGAAAATGTTTCAGTGACCCTTGTCAGCCCCTTGTTCTCCGTGAGGGGTTTAGGCACGAGTCCAGGAGGCTGAAACGCCAAGATGTTGCAGAGAGGATATAGGCAGGGTGAACGTGTGTTGTTATCCTCAGTGATTTTGTCTGGGGAGAATATGGCAGGATTTGGTGCTTTTTGCTTGGAGGTGCTCCTTTTTCCCCTGCACACCCATCTATGATGGGTCAGTGCTGCGACAAGCAGGGTACGAGGTGCTGCAGAAAAAGGTGCCAGATGGCAGGGTGCCTGGGGAGTGATGCTTTGAACAAGGCTTTTGGGGGTCATTTCCTCATTTTTCCCTCTGAGATGCTGTATTCTGTGAAATGCTGCTGCCACATAGCTCCATGGGGTGCCGGCAGGGAGGGCACGGCAGGAGGTGGACCCCTGGGACAGGGGCCGTGGGGGGCTGCATCCCTGCCAGCTTGTGGGGCTCTTTCGGAGGGCAGCGCTGCCTTTAGGGTTGGACGACCCTTCCTGCTAAAAGCTTCCGTTTTCAGCTGCTTGTCAAAATTAGCGAAACCTCGTCCGGCAAGGCACAAAACTTCTCTTCAAGTTGCCACCTTCTTAAAACCAGGGGGGAAATTCAAGCCATAATATTCAGCTCTTTGAAAAAAAAACAACCCAGCTGGAGGGACATGTGGAAGGTGTTTCTTTGGTGGAGGGGAGAGACGCAGAGGCTGGGGAAGGCGGACATGCATGGAGGCTCGGTGGGACAGGGCATGTTCCTGCAGCATCGGGGACGTGGGGGACATCAGAGGGGTGAGCAGGCAGCCGGTGCAGCCAGGCTGGTTTCCCCGCTGCCTGCGCCTCGCAACACAGCTGGTGACGGCATGATGGCGTACTCCTTGTGGGGTGGCATTTACGCTTTAGACCGATGCTGTTTGCCTGTGTGGAGCAGCTCACTACCCAGCCTCTCATGGCCATTTTTCTTGGAAGGGAGAAGGATAAATTTGATACATGGGTGGTTTGGACCTCACCTTGGGTGGGTGACTCCTTGCCATGGATGCCTGAGGTCGGGGAGCAGGGAAGCTCACTGGTCCCCAGCCCTGACATTTCTACTCACGGTGATTACTGGCTCTTCCCACGTACTTTGAAGCATATTAGTGCTAATTAATTATGTGTAAACCTTATCACCTACTCAGAAACAATGCCTGCTTGAAGACAGTAATCCGTAGGAATAGAGTTATGTCAGGGACTGGCTGCCTCCCAAGAAATATCTCTCCGATCTGTGGAAAAAATGTGCTGAGGCCGGCGGGTGCAGCAGCATCGTTGTTGTCGTTGTCTCCATTAGCGGTGACTGAGGCAGCGAGGAGGCCCCTTTCTTTTGTAAGAGCTGAACGGCAGAGGTTATTGCTCCGGTCCCACATCCCAGCAGGGGCAGGGCAGGCCCAGGTGCTGAGCTACCTCTTTTGGGGGACATCAAGGGGCTCTGGACGCAAATGTGAGTGACTGGGCACCCTGTGCCGGGGTGATGGCTGAGTGCCGGTGTCCCTGCGGGCGCCCTGCTGCAATGGGGATGGGGCACGGAGCAGCCGGGGCATGAACACCCCCGGCAGGAGCAGGCACCCGGGACGAGAGCTTCGTAGGCGGCTTTGCCCTCGAAGCAGTGACCGGGGTAATTAGACCCCACAGCCTGGCACAGGGTGAAATTTGGAGTCTGCGGCAGGGGTTGGAGCCCTGGCTGGGGCAGCGAGGGGGCCGATGAAGGTGAAACGGTTGGAGCGAAAACAAAGCAGCAGGGTTTCAAAGGCAGGAGCCTTCCCCGCTGCTTGCATATTCACACTGACTTGGTGTGGGAACAGGCCCTTGGTCTGCAGTGGCCCCAGTGGCAAACCACAGTCGGTGTTATGGGCACGTATACATCTTCCGACGGAGCAAGGTGTTAATCAGGCACAGCCTTGTTTTTCCACAAAAAAGCTTCTGACCCATTGGTGCTGTTGCCTGCCAGTCCCTCCTCAGAGTCTGGGGGACCCTTGGGATCACCGGTCCCCAGCCGACAGCTTGGTCCCGGCTCAGGGCCATGTTCCCAGCGCTGCCTTGCCTGGAGGCAGTTGCCTCATCAGCGGCTCTGGTTTAAAGACTCCCGTCTAGGAAAGGTTTGCTAAGGAGAAGCCGTGGTACCTTGAGCTCAGTTCTAGCTGTGAAGCCATGGGAATGTCACAGGAACCTCCTAAATTACTCTGTCATGTGGGATTTGGAGGGCTTTACCATTTACAAACCCTGCTTTTAAGCACTGTAGGTGTGAAAAATTCACACAATGAGAGCTTTTCATGAAATCTGTTATTGACCCTCTTCCCCGCAGACCATGTCCTCCTCCATCAAAATCGAATCTGTCGTGAAGGAGAAGAACAGGATGGGAGAGTGCCCGGTCTGGGAAGAAAGGGAGACTGCACTCGTCTATGTAGACATTAACTCACAGAAAGTTTGCCGCTGGAGCCCACTCACCAACGAGGTGCAGAGTGTGTCTGTGGGTAAGAATCTGTACTCACAGCTTCATCTTGGCAGTCTTCTCTGTCCACCCCTGTCCATCCCTCCTGGCAGGAGTCCCGGACCATGGTGGTCTCCCTTCTTTCTATGGGGCCACACACCCTCTGATCCTCCCATGACATGTTGCTGAGCATGGCGTGGCCTGAGACAGCCAAGCAGAGGGGACCTTGCTCAGGTGTGGAGGGCCATGCACAGGTTGCTCTTGCAAAGCCTCAGGAAGGCATGTTTCATTTGGGACCTGCAGAGAAAAAGGTAGAGTCCCAATGGCTGTGTCTGCCCAGAATGTGGAAAGATCTGGAGAACACAGAGCCAGTGAGATGTGCTAACGATCCCAGGGGAGAAGGATCTTAGCATCACCTCTGCCTTTCCTGGGTCAGGAATGTTGCAATCAAGCCCAGATGCCTGAGGTGTGGTGGGGAGGGGTAGGGTTGTCTGGTGGCCCCGGAGCTACCTGCTGTCTCTCACTTCCTCTCACCCACAGATGCCCGCGTTGGCTCGGTGGCATTGCGGCAGTGCGGGGGCTACGTCATCGCCCTGGGGACCAGGTTTGCCTTTCTGGACTGGGACACTCAGACAGTAACCACCATCCTTGAGGTCGAGCAGGATAAACCCAACAACAGGTTCAATGATGGGAAAGTGGATCCAAAGGGGAGGTTTTTCGCTGGTAAGTTCCTGGCAGAAATTTCCCCCGGAGCAAAGAGAAACTAATTGCAGTGTATTTTATATAGTGTATTTTGTTATGTGTTCTCGATTCCTCTCTTTAGTTCCCCACAAAAACCACCGTCAGAAGCATGAGCTGTCTCGTGAATGCTCTGCTTGGTTCCTGCCCAATGGAGGAGGACAAGGGACCCCGCATCCTCTGACCTAAATGAGGACAGAGGCTGTGGACAAGGGCTGTCCGGCAGGAAGGCTCCCCTTCTACTTGGCAGACGGTGTTTATTAAACATCTGCCTACATGGGAGGTGGAAAGGTGGTGAAGGGCTCATGCAGGTGGGAAGGTTTCCGGAGGTGTAGAGGAGGATGCAGCTCCTAGAGCAGAAGATGAGCTGTGGCTGGCACCGTTCACGTACAGCCTACCCCGGTCAGCCTGTGGGAAACAGGGATGTGGGGAGAGATCCTTGGCCTCTTCAAGGCAAGAGGGACTTTTGCCACTGGTTGCAATACAGCCAGGATTCCCCTTGCGCCTGTTCTCCTCCCATTAAATGACGAGCCAAGCACAGCAATCCACGCTGGAAGTGGAGAGTGACTAATGGGAGTGCAAATGGCTCTGTGTTTGTTTCGCCAGCCAAATTCTTCTTATTTCAAATTTGCCAAAAATCAGGAAATTCATTTGTCTCGTGGTGAGGCTCGAGGGCTGATGTGTCACTAGATTTAAGGGCAAGAATAAGGGAGAAAAATGTGATTTGCACACCTGTCCCTAGCTGTTCATGGTGGATCAATGCTTTCAATAGGGCTTTTGGACAGCCGTTGCAGAACAAGCTCATGAGGTCTTCTAAAAGGAGAGGCTAACAGAGACAGTCGATCACAGTTGAAAGAAGGCATAAATGCCACGCTCAAGTGCTTCCCATCCTCGTTGGCCAGGATCACCTCCACAGGAGTCAGCTGCTCCTGACTGGCTCCTTATCTTCCTTCTTATCAGCCTGATGGGACCTAGTTAGTCCCTTTCTCCCTAGAACCTCTTAGTAACACTTAGAGGAGTATTTTGATCAAGCTTCTGCTTTCTAACTGGTGCTCCCATTTCCCTGCCAGGTACGATGGCTGAAGAGACAGCACCGGGGGTTCGAGCCAGGCAGCAAGGCGCTCTCTACACCCTTTTCCCCGACCACTCGGTAATAAAACAGTTAGACCAGCTGGACATCTCCAACGGTCTGGACTGGTCCCTGGACCACAGGACCTTCTTTCACATCGACAGCCTGGAACACGCTGTGCATGCCTTCAGCTATGATGTGCACACTGGAAAGATCGGTACACGTGCTTTTCTAAATTCGGTGACGAGTAGTGCTATTGCTCTTTCTGCAGCAAGACCTGGGCGTGTAATATGCAGTGATTTGACAGCTCTCACATCTTCTGGTTACAGTTTGTCAGCACGCTGACTGTGATTTTTCTCAAGTTTAGTTGCAGACCAGGTGTATTTAGTGAACAAACTTTTGACAATCGTTCAGCTTACTTTCACCTGGATAGATGGCTTATATTTAGACCGGTTCGAGGAGCTGCAGGAAAAAAGCCATTTATACTGCAGAGTGAGAATTACCGTACAGGATGCTATTTATTCTTGAGTGCCATCTACTGGAATGCTGCAATTGTACTAGCTCCATAAATAACAAATACAGAATGGTGCATGCATGTACATCACAGAAATGCATTTAAAGGATCAAGTTATCATTGTGACTGAAGTTTCCCAGTTCTAAAATTAAAATTGCTTTTAGATGTTTGGTAAATTTCACTTAAATTCATTTTCTAGACAAACATTTTTTATTATGATATCTGCAAAAAGTGTGAGCAAAATGGATGTAACCTCATCTCAAAACTCTGTGAAATATTTTTGTGCTGTGTCAACCCGTTACACTCCATGGGAATTTAAATCACTGAGCTGCCTTTGCACTCAAATCAGTGTGGACTTTGTGTAATCATGGGTGAAATTTGTACAAATAATTACAGTTACTCAGATTTCATTTTGCTGAGAAAATCTGTTCCTACAGATTTTAGGAGAAAAGATTTTTAAAGAAGATTTGGTGCTACTTTTTCTCCCCCAAATACAAAACTGTAATGAGTTTGAGTTTCCAGGCCTTGGCTTTATGCCAGTGACTGTCTCTTTCTGGGTGGTGTAACAGCCACAGGGGCTGGGTCAGGGCGGGCAGACTGCTGCCCGTGGCCACCGCTCCGTGGTCTGTGCCTGTGCCCGGTGACCTGCCCACGCTGCAGCCCCAACGGCTAGCGGCTGGTGTCCAGGCTTAGTCAAAATTGCTGCCTTGCTTGGCCGTTAAAATAAGTAAAGTTCTTAATCTTTACGCATGAAAGATTGTTCATTACCACCATTTAAATTCAAGTCATTGCTTACGTGATGTGTTGCTCATAGAAAGACATCCAGGCTGCCATGAGCAATGAAAGCCCAGGAAAAGTTACTGCGCTTGCAGCAGTGTGGCGGTCAGCTAGCGGGTTAACAACAGGGACAGCGGCATTTTGTTCCCTTCTTTGGTAAAATAACAGGAGCCTTAATTCAGTGCAATCCCAAACCACAATGGCTCTACTGGGGGCTTGCTTCTGCTATGCCAAGTTAGGCTTTTAACGTATCTGCCAAATGCAGGTGTGATATAAATTTTGCAGCACATCTTTGTCACAGAAAATGAACTTCTCTGTTTCCAAGAGTGCAGAAGATGTTAGACTGCGATCTGACACAGAACTGGTATCAGCCCACGTAACACTGGCTTCGTAACTCTCCCTGCAGCCTGCCCCAGAGTTTTGTACCATCTAGAAAAGGAGGAGCAAATGCCCGACGGGATGTGCATTGACGCAGAAGGGAAGCTCTGGGTGGCCTGTATTGATGGCGGGAGAGTCATTCGTATAGACCCAGAGACAGGTAAGGCCTCCACCAGCACATCCATACTGAGTGCCACCTACGTGCCCCAGACACGAAAGGAAAGGCAGCCAGGAGGAACGGTTTGAAGGGGAGGGAAGAGGGTGTCGCTTACCGCCCATCTCTGACCCATGGGTTGCCATGAGCGTCGCTGGTCCGGGCCCCGATCACGTGGAGAGCGCTGCTCCCCGTGCTGCCTCCCAGCATCGCGTGCCCCTGCTCCCACGGTCTGCTGATGCAGCACACCCCTTCGTAATGATGCCACTCTGGGGAAGAAAAAAATTAAAAAAAAAAAGCAAGCAAAGCACTGCATAGCTGTTGCAAGAAACATAATAAACCTACAATTAAAAAAGAAAAAAATTCTCAGCATTGAAATGTTTCACTGTGAAATGCTGTTAGGGAATGACAGCCACCCCAGGCCCGGGTGCCTCTGCCCTTCCTGGCTTCACAGACTTTATTGTTTCATTTTGAGAAAAGGAAACTAAGCCTCGCAGATATAGGGAGAGGCTGAAAAATGGTTAGAGATGAGGCAGATGAAAGAATTTAATTTCCCCACAAATTGTCCTTTAGGATATCTCCTGTCTGAAGGGGAGATGCCTTTTGAGTAAATGCCACAGCTGCCCCATGTGCACCAATAGTACATTCACATTTTCATGCTTCCTAGAAAATGGACATTCTGAAACAATAACATATTTTTTCCCAGGAAAAAGAATCCAAACTGTGAGGCTGCCTACTCCGAGGATCACCTCTTGTTGCTTCGGTGGAAAAGACTACTCAGAAATGTACGTGACTTCTGCATACGATGGACTGGATGAGACCACCTTAGCCAAGGAACCTCATGCGGGGGAGATTTTCAAGGTGAGCAGATTTTATTTCTGTTTATACGTCAGACCTGCCAAGCCTTGCGCTCGGAGAGTGAGGTGCTCCCCAGCTGCCCTCGCTTATCCCACTTGCCTGATGTGCTGGTCCAGATATGTTGCTTGTCCCCTGGCCAGGCACAGCTGCTTTTGCACAGCTGCTCATGCATTTGGAAAGAAGGTGTGGAGAAATTTCTAGTAATAATGTTGATATCTTGGTTAGCCAAAATTGGTATCCGGCTGCCCTGTATAGCATATTCTGTGACACACTGTAAGGAATTGGATCTTGCTCCTGTATCTTACTATACTTTCATCAGGTTTGGAAATTTTGCTCCTTTGATTCTCGTTTTTTAATTGTACCACGGTATGTAAATATTTACAACACAGATTGCTCCTTTAAAAATTAAATAAGATCACCAGGGCAAAGCTTTGCATCCCAATCCCAAAATTTTGGTATTTTTTTTAGTCTGTTAAAAGTGGGTGCTATGTTTGGAGTAACTAATAATCCACATTTTTGTCCAGGGCTCTTGAACCCAAAACTTGTTTCTCGCATCATTTTTTAGTCCATTAGTAAAAACTACATCAGGAAAATAAAATGCAGTTCTGAAAACAGCAATTGCCATCATTCTCTGAAAGTTGACCGTAACATGAAAGGGAAGGGTTGTAAATGAAGGGAAATGGAATAAACCAACCTGTATTAGCAGTTTGGCAATAGGATGAAGACATGTTCCAGGAGGGATGGGAAACTAATCTGGGATCTGAGACCTTGTAGTTGAATGTTTGGAACAGATTTCCCATGGCCAAGAACTGATAGATTTCTCAAGCAGCGGAGTTTAAGAGCCCACAGAAGAGTTAAACACCAAAAGATAATTTTGATCCTTGCCTATTCTATCTCTCTTCCTCAGTTCTCCAGTTCTAGAAGGGAATTGATATTTTCCAAACTCACATTTGTCTTGCATGGGCAAAGCGCGTTACAAGTTGCTGTGACTTGTTTGGTTAATACAGAGATAAGGACCACATGTAAGGGCACACAGATAATGTGCAAATTGGCAAAATTATTGAGAGGTGCTTGATAATCTTAGAGAATTTAATCTTAAAGGGTTGTAAAGAACTCCATGTAATGACTCTTTTTTGGCTCCTCTTGAAGTAGGGGTAGGTTGCTACAATATTTCTTGTACAACATTCAAATGTTGTACTCAGATGGAGATTTACCTTTTTCCTTTCTTTTCTTTTTTATTTTTTCAAACAGATAACAGGCCTGGGCGTGAAAGGGATCCCACAGAATTTCTATGCTGCTTGAACATTGATGCTAGATAACAAAGAATAAATGCTTGCATCTTATAGTAATTCTGACAGGAAGAAGTCCAAGGAACTGCGGAATTCACCTCTGTGAGGATTTCTAAATCCACAATTAAAAGCGTGCTTGTTTGGAATTGAAGACATTCCTTGTTCTATGGGCCCATGGCATAATGCAATAGGTTAGAGAGGTGAAGTTAGGTGTGCTACACCTTGATAGCTTTTGTGACTTTCCATAAACCTCTTCAAGCTTGAGCTTAGTTTTGATGAACTTTCTCACGACCAGCTCTGGATTTTCAAGTCTGCGGTTCTCGAAGCAGAATCAGACTCCTGTTTTGTCTTTTCATGTTACAGCGATGCACCAGCAACGATATGGCAGATGTTAATAAACATTTTAAGACTGAGACTTGAACTGGACTGCTCTGCTGTGGAACTCCTCATGAGGTGTTTTCTTGGTGATCAGACTTACTCATAGTATCCAGACTCCATTTCTACATCCTTGCTAGCCTGTTTCCATTTGCGTTGTCATGAATTCTTCTGTCTTGTCCTTAGGACACCATTTATGCTGTTGAAAATAAACTATGCAACCATATTTAAAATACGCTTATGGACTTTTTTTTCTTCTGCATTCAGATATTACCATGAAAATGCTGAGCGACAACACACGGTCAGAGTACAAACAGGCTGTGAGCTACCAGGATGGCCTGTGATACTGAAAACCAGTGATCCATAGAGTCATCCTGTCAGGGGTTGTATTTACATATAGACACATGGACTTCCCTTTGCTTTCTGTATCTTCTTATTGCATATATGGCTTCACCTTCTTGTTGCACGCATGACTTCTCTCTTCCTTTCCTGTTTCAAGTCTTTTTCTCCTTTTCGCCTTTAAATTTCCTTTCCCTCTCCTCTCCTCTCCTCTCCTCTTCTTTCCTTTCCTCCTTTTTTTCTTTTTCTCTCTTTTTTTTTTTTCT
>Ga0181612_135629_pt1 | contig 15126 bp, 9 predicted proteins | sample HoacroProtozoa21_FD_119630 | JGI IMG/M metagenome (GOLD analysis project Ga0181612, IMG submission 119630) | Hoatzin crop microbial communities from Cojedes, Venezuel. Combined Assembly of Gp0051906, Gp0051904, Gp0051908 | reverse complement strand
TGAAAAGTACATTGTTGTGTATTAATGTAGTGAAAAATATAAAAGCAGTAGGTCTGTATTACTCTGCCTCTGTTTTGTGCCATTTGATTTCTAATTCTTCAAGTAGATTTTACTGATCTGTAATAGTTCTACTACATTTCATGGGAGTAATGTATCTGCATACATGACAGTTAATCAGTCTGTTACTGTTTCAAACTATCTCCTGCATGATAAATTAGTTGTTATTTTCACAAGGTAAGGGAGTAATGGTTTCTTCAGGTGCTGGGAATAATAGTGTGTAATTGGCTTTGCAAGTGTGGCAGAGAGATTAAGTTGTTGTGCTTCATTAATTAATAGTAAAATAAAGTGCCAGCTACATACTAGACTGATATAGTACTGTTGTTTGGTCATTGTGGAATTTCTTTGCAGGTGGCTTCAGGTTAGCTGTGTACAAACAGAGTGAAATTGATTTTTTAATGAAATATAGGATGCTTAAAATAAAGCTTGAAGAGTTTAGAGACTTGGAGGTTATTCCCTGACAGAAGAATTAATTCATTCCTTTGTTCAAAACCTCATCCTAATTATTGATCATCTATTAGGCAGGTGGTGTAAGTTTGGGCTGGGCTGGTTTACTATTCATGCGTTAGGACTTATGTTCTTAATACATGCAGTCACAAATGGTAGCAAAGAGAGTGTTTTTTTCTCACATCCCCATTCACAGGGTCAAGAAGACATCAGTAGTGACTTCTAGGTAGTGCCTGGTTATTCAAAGAAGAGTTCATTGCACAGTGTTTTTCCTTTTCTTCTGTAGGTAAAGACACAGGAGTTGCTGACACCATCACACGAGGGTAATTTCATAGCACTCAGAGTAAACAAAGCACAGCTCAATAACCTAATCACTAGAGCCACACACTGAATTGATTCTAGATATGCATCATATTTTTCTCACTATAAGCTAACATCTCATTCTGAATCCTGCAAACTAAACCCCACAACCGAACAGAAATAGTATACTGATTCTTGCTAAATAAAAATTAGCCACCAAAATGGGGTGCATTTCCCTTTTTCTCCACAGGCTTGTAGAAAATTTATAGAAGTACATGTTTGATTAACTCCAGCTTTATGCATAATAGGCTATTATTTTTGTTGTATGGCATGTCATATTCTATATCATATGAAAATCGTTAACATTTGTTCTGAGTGAGAAAACTCAGAGAAAGTTAAAAACATTAAGTTTAGGAATCTTACACACTAAGCCCAACTCTCTGTTTAGAGCTGTTTTAAGGAAGCTGTAGTCAGTTATTGTATTCTTTACTCTTGAACACTGACAGGTGAGATGTCAGTTTTCTTTGGTGGTGAAAAACTTTCTAAGTTAATCAGTATTATCTGTCAATATGTAACCAATAGTTTTGGTTTATGGATTAGTAATTCCTCTGTCATGAGGTAGATGGTTTAGATTTTGATATTCTAAGCTAGCATTATCCTTAATGTAAAGAAAACATGTAATTTACCTGCAAATTGAAACTGTCTTCTTCATATGTTAAATTTGCCATGAGTTACTGAAAAGGTATCTACAGAGATTAGTAAGTAACATTGCAGACAGTGTAGTGAAGATTTCTTTTCTCTAAATAGAAGTACACCACTATAGATCATTTGCCCTTCAGTAATCTTCCTCTGAATAAGACCTCTTATTCTTATGCTCACGGTTTGAATTTCAGTAGAAAAGTCAAACATAACTTAGCTCAATGTGAGTAAAACGGTGAAAATTTAGTTTACTACTGTCTATCATTAGAGTATGTACCAAGTCTTGAAATATTTTAAAAAGAAATTCTTGCTCAAACATGATTAGTAAATTAATCCTTCGTTAATTCTGCACATGCATGTCTTTCATTTGTGTTTCAGGTACAAGTAAGAAGTATAGATATATATCCTTTTTTCAAGAGACCATGTAGGGCTCTAAGTTAACAATCTGTGGGATTGGGTAAACATTTAAGACAGTGACACAGAAGTATTTGTATTCTCTCAGAGCAGTAAATGACCTGTCATCATTAATAGCCAAAAGAAAGGGCTGGCAACTCAACCAGAGTAAGTAAGAAGAGAGCATGACAGCATGTCATTGCCTAAAGAAGCTGAGACATTAAAGGTATTCAATCCTAGTGTTTTACCAGTACACCTGGACTGTCTTTAATAAAAGGCATTTATTTGATGCGTAGTAAGGTATTTCCAGTAACGGAAGATGATTTTCCCGATGGAAAGTGGATTGCAAAGGACCAGAGGAAAAATAATACTGTATTACAATATTGCAAGGCTCAGACGGTGAGTGCTGGTCCTGCACATTTTTCTGCACACACTCAACTTTGTGTGTATGAGTAGTTCAGTTGTATGCTACATAAGATTATTCATGTACTTAAAACTACTAGTAAGCTTAAAATAATGGAGATTGAATTTTGGCTGTGTGTGATCAATCCACGTATATTTGAAAACCTGTGGGACATGTTTCTCAGGTACTGTTTCACTGACAGAAAGTTTGTTGTCTTCAGTGAAAACACTTTCATGTGCTTCAGAGGGGTTCTGTTCTAGACAGAAATAAATTCAAATAAATTAGGAATGGCTCTTGAATTTTCCATAGGTAAAGAAGGGCAGAAATTAATCCCATGAATGATTCACTGTGAAGTACTCACTCAGCTCAATCACACTCATGGAAATTTGTAGTCAAAATAATTAATTATAATTCCATTATTTTTTTCTTGCTTATTCAATGTAAGAAAAATATATACCCTAGAGTAGTTCTGTTCAGAATCTCTTTATTTGGATGCAGCAGGAACTGCTAGTGTTGCATGCTCCTGAGGGGATAATAGAGAAACCTGACAAGTGGCAAAAATGGGGTTTTTCTGATGCTTTCACATGCACTGTGCTGAAAGGGGTGAGGAAATACATCTTCATATGAAAAAGGAAATTGTATTCAAAGAAAATGATAACTTTAGATTTCTGTATAGAAACGTTTCTCTTTTTTTTTTGCAATTAGATGCATAGATGAAAAAGAGTAATTTTGTAATTATTATTAGTTTACTTTAACCACCATTCTGTTTTGAGTTATTTACCAGGAAGTAGAGTACAACTGTGTTTAAAATTGGGATAGTGACTGTACTAGAGAGACAGTTGCAAAAGCCATCTTGAATTTGCATGTTTTTTGCATACATATGATAAGAGAATGCAATATTCAGAAAAATTTTTCTAAATGCTCTATAAAATGACTTGTTTGCACTTTCAAAGTCAAAAGATGGTGATACAGCATCATCCTCATGTCCCACTTCACTAGGACATCTTAGTTCTCAGACCTAAGATGAGAGGTAAAAACTGACTTGTCTTTTAGTTTTTGGACTTCTGTGGCTTGTAACGTCTCTGGGTTTATCTTGTCATTTTATCAGCAAGAGACAGATAATTCCTGTCCACAAAACCCATTTCCTATCAGAAAATGTTGGTGGGAAAAAAGGAAAAAAAGAAGAAAAAAAGAACAATTTTAGCTTGATTTATATAAAGTGACTCCCCTTTCCCAAATAAAAATATTTGACAATAACCAACGACAAAAAGATTATGATAAAATTACCTTAATTTGAAAGTGAGTTTTGTCAATATAGAGATTTAAAACAAATAGCAAGCAGTCTCAAGAGTTTAGACAAAAATAAAATAAACACAAATCTTTTTAATCATTAGCAGACTTTGCTGATGGACTATACAATTTGAAATATTTTGTTATACCTCTAGCTTATGAGTTATCATATGTTGCATCATTAACAAAGTCATCATTTTTCTGAAGCCTTGCTATTTTTTCTTTAGGACGGCATGCTTGCACAAGCTGTTTGCAGTTGTCTGCCAAATTTTATTAATCTGCAGCAGTTATTGAAAGAAGGTCAAGCTGTTGCTTTTAACCCTACGAAGATCTTTATAATAATGTAAAATTTTTTGAAAAATTACCTGGGTAAAGTAACCATTTGAATACTAGTTGTGAGAAAATGTAGAGAATGTATGTATTAACCAGGTGGATTGCTAACAGGAACTCATACTACTGGTAACTGACCTTGCCCAGAATGTTTACTGGAAGAGAGGAATACCTCATTTCATCCTAAATACCCTGCAGGGTTAGCTCACCTTATAAGTTCTAGATTATTATGCCTGCTACACCAAGTATTGTTCCATGAAACACCATTCTTCTAACGCAAACCTTCTGCAACTGTAATTATTAGCATAATTTGGTAGGTAATAGTTACTTTAAAAATCTTCATACATGTTATATTTTCAGTTCATGAACACAACAGAATTTTAGTTGCCTAATAGCAATGTATACTACTTAGTTCAAGTACAGTATAATTTACAGCTACAGAGCATGCATGTTTTCATTTCTTCAAACTGACTAGTAAAGTTTGGGAGAAAAGGTACTTTCAACTGAAGAAAAATTTAAAATAGATATGAATAAGAAAATGTACGCTATTGCTACTTTCTCCTCTGTTCTTCTGGAGTTTGTCTTGTAAGATTTACTAGATACGAAATTTGGAGAAATAATATCACATCTCAAGTGAGTCTTTATGTCCTGCTATAACACCATGAATGGTCTTAGTAATTTCATCATATTTAGTGTGATGTTGATTCTTAATATAATACTTTTCTGTCCCCAGAATAGCCATATCAATAGAGTTAATATATAAGACAAAATTCATTATTTTATTCAGAAGTAGGCCAATTATCTAACTCTAAGGAAAAGAAATCTCTTATTAACTTAGAAAATTAAATGAGAAATTAAATCAATTAATAAGAAATACAGAATACCTTTGATTTTCTTCTAATGCCACAATTCCTACTTTTATTCCTGGGTGAAATGGTTGGTTTTGTAAATGAGTTATCAGTTATGAGTTAATGAGCTTCTTTGTAGATTGGTTTAATTCTGTGCATACTACATTGATTTTGGAAAACTTTGTGGGAGAATATCATTTCATGTCAGGTTACTCATTGTTTATACAAGCAACTCATTCATTTACTAACCTTGGATTGCGCAGTTCAGGAAATGAATTTGCATGCTGAAAGGCCAGCAAGATTTCTGGAGTGCCTGACATACAAGGCGAAGCTGAGAGAGTTTGCACAGTTCAACCCTAAACGAAGACAGTGAAGGCAAAACCTTAGTACTGTCTATAATGGCCTAACAAGAAAGTGTAGTGGAGATTGAGGCAGACCCTTTTTGGAGGTGTACATGAAAGGACAATAGGCAACGGACATGTATTTTGAAACAAAGGAACTGCCATATGGATAGTAAGAAAAAAATTAACAAAGAGGTTTAATCAAATATTGGAACCAGTTGTCTAGAGAGGTTGTGGAATCTGCATCTTTTACCATACTCAAAACATGACTGGATAAGAACCTGACCAATCTGATGTAAAATGGCTGGGTTTTGAAAGGAGAACTGGACCACATGACATTTATAATTCCCTCCAGCTTCGATTATTCCCTGACTCTTTTTCATAATTCCTTTAAATGAAAAAAAAAAAGTTAATACTATTTTTCTTAACTTTATAATTCAAAAAAGGAGCTAACAAAGGAATAGGAAATTGTTCATTCATGCAGAATGTACACAAATGTCTGCCAGTTCCTTTTCCTGTTGTTCATCTGTTCTGCTTCTTCTGTTCAAAGTTCAATGAGACAAAGTGTGGAGCAGCTTTCCCTGCATTTTTCTCCAATGCTGATAACCCTTTATGTGCCTCAGCACTAAATACTTCAGGACTGTACTCAAATAAGTAAAGATCCCAGAAGTATCAAGGACAGTCTTTTCATTTACCTACTCTGCTGAGGCTCCAAGATGCCCTTTAGCATGATATTTAAAGTCTATCATTATTTTCTGTTTTAGTGCAAGTCATCCTCTCTTTCTATCCAGCCTGTTTTCTCTTCCTCTCAATTTCTTCAATATTTCAACCTGTTCCCCTTTTCCTCCTAGCTAAGGCTCTTCCTCTTCTCAGTTGATTCATTCCTTGATTTTAAAGTAGTTCTGTAATGGCATTATTTTGTGTTCTTGTAGTGGCTTTGTCTTCTTTTCTTGCAGCTTCGTTACATTTGATTATCTTCTTTTACAGTTAGTATGATCTCAGCAATTTATAACTACTGAAGAGATTTGGTGTGTATAATCTCAGCCAAGTTGCAGAACTTTCATATTTGATGCTTTTTCCTTCCTTTTTGTACAGATATTTTAATATCCCAACAAAGCTGGAATATGTAAGTTTTTTGATTTACTAGTGACTATTTCAAGTAGTCTGAAAGCTCTATACGCTTATTCTTTACCTTAGAGCAAATTTTTATCTGATGTGCTCTGCAAGTAATTATTATTTTTATCATACAACAAAATGATGTTGATGCCATATTGTGTTCAACCCAAAATAGAAACTTGGTACATTTATTGCAGTTGAATGTCTGCCTGCTACATTTATCAGAGCAATATTGATGTTCCCCACAGTCCCTGCAGAGGCAAAAGAAGCGGCCTGAGAATAAACAGCTTTATCTGAAGACCCACTCCCAGAGTATTTTTACTACAAGAAGAGAAAAAGTTGATCTTATATAATCTAGTAAGGAACAAAAATTAAAACATCAAAAGAAACTTGATGAAGTATGTAATCAACCATATATAATAATGAATCATTGTATCTGGGTAATAAGATATCCCTATTGTGACAAGAAGGATATCCCACTGTTGTGACTTCCCAAGACAACTTCAATTAGGTATTTAAGATGGTTTTCTCAAGTTAACAATACTACTACTACTACTACTACTGCTACTACTACTAATAATAATAATGAAATCTATACATGGTTTTAGGTTAGTTTGCATATAGTTTTAGGCAGTTTGTCCAAGGACAGGAGTAGAAAAATATTTACAGATACTTACATGTATTTACTTTTCCTTTTTTATTTAGGAACATTTCTTGGAATTTTAAAATATAAACTAGACAATCTTACAGAATGATATAGATATTTCTTCCACCTTAACATTCTTGTCAGGATACTAATAATTTTGACAAGTCCACATAACTTAATTTCTTGCTGCTGGGTAAGCTGATACATAGATATGATCAGAAGTGTATTAGAAATAAACTAAACATAACTGAAAATGAAGTATATTTTAAAGTTTTTGTTTTTTCAGGAGCAAACTGGTAAACTATGTTGATGATCGCGACAACGATGACTCACTTCTAGCAAAGACACATGGGAATATTTTTCAATATACCATTAAAAGCTCCACTGACTTCTTTAAGCCAAATGATTGTACACCTGAGTTATTAGCTCTGTAAAGATGTTTCACTAGACAGACGTACCTTGTCTAGGTATTTGACGAAGGGGGCTGATGGGTCTCAGCATAGGTTACTGTGTTCAGAGATTTGCATGTCGTAAGCTCTCATCTCGACATGGAAATCAAGCCCATTTTTCACTGTCGTTCTTTCCACTCTGTGCTCTAACCCTCTGAAAGCATCTCCCCCCGGTGCAACTCATACCAGGCACTCACATAGTAATTATCTGAGCAGCCAAAAGCCTAGTGATTTATTGGCTTTATTCTAGCTGAGATAAAATGTAAATCTGGATAATAGCTGTCATTTTCAGGTTCAGAGCTGGGAATGTGAGATAGAGATTGATTTTTAACTGTGCATTTCCTTAGCTTAGAACATTATGCAGTGTTTCATTTTGACTTGTGCTGAATGTCTGTCACTGCAGACACAACAACATCTGACAACATCAGGGTGTCTAGCTCCTTCAAAAATTGTTTTTTTCTGACACCTTCCAGAGATTCCTCATCAAAACCAGTTTTCATTTGGGATTGAATGTTCTAAAGACTAGACAATATTTAATAGGTTGTGGGGATTTTTTCTTTTTTTCTCCTCCTTTCCCTCCACTGCCCCCAAGACACTGAAAATTTGAAAGGGCAACCAGTACATCATAGCATTGGTCCATGAATTTATTATTCACAAAACCTAGAAAACTGAGTAATATTAACACAGCTGATGATGTCTTGTCTTCATATCAGTATTTGTTTTATGTTCATGCTGTTTTACATGTGGTGATCTCAGTTCATGGTGGAAAACTTTTTTCTGTTTTACTGCATATTAAACAGACTTCATAATGCCATACTTGTTTATTCTGTATTTGAACTGCCAATATTGAATATAGATGATTATATTTTGACAAGATTTCTTTGCAACAATGTATATTCCAAACTGGATTTTACTTCAATAGGAGGCAATATGAAAAATAGAAGCTGTTAATGCACTGTGTCATACTGATGTCATTAATCCTTTCTGTATGAGATATATTAGCTAATGAATTCCATCTTTTTTCTCTGAAGCAAAATTCACCAGAAAACAGTAATAAGGCCTCTTTGTAAATGCACATCTAAGACCAGTAAAGAAAATATTTCTAAAATGGCATAGATGATACACCGTGCTCAAAGCATTATTGTCATCTTCATGGTTTATGAAAAGTCCTTGTTTTACTTCAACGAGAGTGGAGACTGAGTTAAACTCCTCCAAAAGTAGTTGTCTGATGATAGGACAAGTGTATCTCAGAATATGTTATTTTGTTAAAACATTCATGTTCATGGAACTAGTGAGAAACTGACTCTGCAACAAAGCTTATAGACTAGCAATAACCTATAATAATATTTAACTGCAAATATTCAAAATCTGTCATTTGCTGCAAAAAAATACAGAAATGAAACTACATTTATTTTCATTTGATTCAAAGAAACAGAATAAAACCAAAACAACAGACATTGGATGAAGAGTGAAAGAAGTTGCTGAAATGAACCACATCTATAAAGAAACATATATTTTCTGTGAATTATTAATGGGGAAAGTAGATCTTGAAAATAAGCTTCAGTGACTGCAAACATAAAAAATATTTTTGCAGGTAATTGAAAATGTCTCTATTCTTTCTTAAATATTTAAATTAAACATATTCCAAACCCTTTCCAAACCATTCTATGATTCTATTCTGTACATAGTAATGTGATATCTGGCCGTGTTTTATGTAAGAAGCAAAGCAGAGCATTTGTGCAAAATAAAAATAACTCCCACAAACAGCAGCAAATCAGAGTATATTACCTATTTAGTAGAATTTTTCTGTAATTGAAAAGAATTAAATTTTTCATAATTAAAGCTTCCCAGTCTCAACCAAGATACGCTACATGCATATGAACAGTCAAAATCTATTAAATCCTTCTTCCTTTAAACTTACCCATTCTTTTCCTACCTATCTCCATTTTGCATTATGCAGTGAAAATAACTGCTCCTGACAAGAAGTCTGTGCAGTCAATAGTATTCTAGTTGATACCAACTCTTTGATGACAATGTACATGTTTAAAATACAAAGCCTCTTTAGGCTTGCAAAACAGGAATAAATCTTACATAGATTCACATCAGCTCTGTTTTTAAAGTAAGAATTCATTTAGTTCATAGCCAAAATACTATTTTTTTTTTTTTAATTAAAGCCTGTTTGTGTTCTGGTTTTGAATGTGATCTGGCAAGTAGCACTGTTATAATATAGTAACAGTATTAATTAATTTATTCCTTACTACTAGAAGCAATTTAATTTCTAGTTGCTGGGGGAATTACTATTGTTTTAATTTGCTATCATGATTATATAGAACGATGAAGTGAACATTAGCATAAGTCAGATTAGCAGAAATTCTTTCCCATTTCATAGTGTGTGCCTTGATGTCACAGTGAATGCTTATTATTTTTCGTACACATGTTGAGTACCTCCTAGATGCATCTGAATTTGGTAATTTTTTGTTTTAGATGAAGTGGTGCTAGAGCTTACTTCAGTTATGTATATCTCTATCAGCAGTCCATCTTTTCCTTAGGAATAAGAATGTACTGCCGACTGACAATTCATTTTGCTCTCTGATCACCACCTGCAGAAAATTTGAGAAAAAATATCTTTCCCTGCCAAGTACTTTTTGTTTGGGTTGTTTGTCTGTAAAAGATCCTGTAATGAAAAATAATATCCTGTTAGGGTAGGGGGAGCTGATTGTTTAACTGTTTGCAAGATAATAATGAATATTTTATGACCAATGGCTTCAGTTCTGAGTACTGGCTCCACTCCTCTGAACTAAGGTTTTAGCTTTGCAGATTGATAATGATTCTGGTTAACTTTTCTTAACGGTAACCTTTGATCTTCCTGAAAGAAAGGTGAAGCTAGAATATTATTAATGTCTTTGCAGAAGCTGAGAATGCCATGTATGCTCTCTGTGGTGATACTTAGGAACCTCTACACATAGCTGTATAGGCCATAAGACATGAAATGAAATAGATTTTGGAAGCTGGCATCATCAACATTTGTCCACAGCTCCAACAGATTGCTTCCATGAGCAGATATGTTTTTGTCACTAAGCAGATTCATTCCTTTCTTACATATTTTTAGCTCTCTAGGTCTGTTCAAAAAATTCTGTTTTTCAAATGTAGCTTGAGCATTTCAGTTGCAAATATGGATAAACAGATGGGATAGGAAGACTGTGGATAAGATTTTCAGAATGTAATTTTTGTGAGAATTTACAGCTTTTCAGTCCCTTCCATTCAATTGTTAGGTGCATTACTTGGTTCCAATCATACTTAACAAACCTCAGGTACAATCTGTCACCTTTTTGAAGTGCTTCTTAGTCACAGATACAAAATTATATCAATTTCTTTTCTTAAGAACATCTCCATGCATAAATTGGAACAATTTGTTTCAACAATTTGTTCCAAGCTTGCAATCTCCTTTTTTTTTTTATTTGGTTAATAAAACAAGATAGGAATCATTACTGCCTAAAGTTTCACTCATTATGTTTAAATACTTATTTTGCTAAACTTATCATTTTATTTCTCCACAAATGGTCTGGACCACCACATGGTCTGCACATTTCTGTTTCCTCCCCTCGTTTTTACCAAGTTCTGTATTCAGATTTTTAGAAATATGAGCACACAAAGTATTTTAATCAGTGTTTTGTCTCTTTCAGGTGTCACACTTCACATAGTGGGTGAATACAAGGTAAAATACTCAGCCCCCCCAGGAGGATCCAACATTTTCCGCATATTTCATTGAAAACATGGTCTTCTTTCATGAAATTACAAATTGGATTCCCTCCTCATCTTTTGACTCCCTTGAGAAAAGTTCTGCCACATTGTCTGTAAGCCCAGGGACTTCAAATGCTCTCACTTCATGAAGCTAAAATCTTCTTTAAATCTGTTCTTCAACAGCATTTAGTGAGGTATCAAGCACTTGTCTTAACCATGTACTAATTAAAGTTAGTCATTAAATGTACACATCTGAGCTTAAAATATATATTAGAAAGCAATCTAAGCACTTTGAAAAAGTATTTGGAGATTAGAGAAGAATAAAGGTTCATTATCAGTCACATCAGAAATGTTGGCTATAGCAGTGTTTATACATTCAAGTTCACCTTAATATCTTATCAGTTATTGTGTTTGGAGTTTTTGGGATGGGGGGCTGGTGAGGATTTTGGGAATTTATTTGTGGGTATTTTTTTCTTTGACTTTCTACATTTTAATTTTGTTCTTTTTTTTCTGACTTATTTAGAATTACAGGATTGTATGGGTTGGAGGGCACCTCTGAAGGTCACCTGGTCCAACCTCCTGACTAAATCAAAGCCAACTTAGTTCAGTTCTTTCAATTACTTCTGAAAAATACCAACATTAAGTCTTTTCCCCCTTCCATTTCTGTTATGTATTTCTAATATTTATGTTTTTAACAAATGTCCTTCGGATTGTTCTTCAAGATATATCAGTTTTCTTCCAGCTTTCAGTTTAAATGTTGCTTCTTCTCAGCAAAACCTTATTAATTTCCTGAACCTGAAGATCCATCTTACTTTCAAGTGGTCAGAGCCAGAATTCTCTTCTTGCAGACTTATGGCGCAGAAGGAAAATTTTATCTCCCCTCAGAGACTTAGGGAAAAATTTCTGTAAAATTTAGTTGTATAACCTTTTTGCAAAGTTCAGAGCTATAAAATCAGTTCTAAATTGATAAACTAATTTACACATTTCTTTGTAAATAATACTTCTTACTGTAGCGAATGATTAATGAACCAACTGCCCTAGGACATTGCTATCTCATGGTAGGATTTGATCCTATGACAACAGGGCTTTTTTACACCAATTTTCTTGAAGTAAAGAAGTCAAAGTTCAGTAAGAATAATTAGAGAAATAATAAACAATGTGATGACATCAAATTTTTTTTTAAGAAGTGACATGAGACTTTTGTACTTGGCATAATTATAGACAAAAACAGACATGCCATTGTCTATAAAACGTCTTCTTCACAGATTTTTGCCTCAGTCAGTCCTAACAAAGTGTATCAGTTTATGTATAATGTTAGTTGACATAATATCCTACCCAATCTAAGACTGCATTTCTTCTGGCTTTCATCCTCTTTTTTTTGTAGAAGCTCTAAATACCATAATAAGGCTATGTTGAGGACTGGGAAAATTGATCAAGTAGGTAATCTGACCTGTCTTTCATTGCTTAAAACAGAATTATTATGAAAGAAGAAACTCTAAAATATTTTTTTCCTGAAAACTTGCATGCCTTTAGGTAGACTTGTGAATATTTTTTAAGCAGTAACCTAAATTTAAGTCCAGCACGGCAGAAGTTGCAGGTCTTTAATAGTCTTTGTTCATTGCCATATAACATTTGGATAAACACAGACTTTGAATGCTAACAGACTTTTTTGTGTCCTGATGATTCTTTCAGTCTTATGTAACAGAAGTGTCCTAGCTCACAAAAATATTTTACTAAATATTTCAGGAGCACAATACTAGTAATTTTTGTTTATTTCCCTGATCAAAGTACACATAATTGTATGATAGAAGTTATGGAAATAATTATTATATCAGTCTATCTATTTCTTTGCCATTTCAGGATTGTGTGTTCCCTAAAGTACCTAATACAGTAGCAATGAGCAAATCTAGATCTAAAGAGATGATACAGGTCTGTGGGGTAACAGTTATCAGGTGTGGATACAAATCACATCTCAAAACTGAAAAGTTGTTCAAAACTGAAGAGAAAAAAAAGCAAAAAACTCATCAAATTTGAAGAACATTATTTTCAGCAGGCTTCTTTGTGTCAGACTAAGTATAAAGTGTCAAATATCACCTTAAAGGTGACATGACATGAAAGATTTTGTTGAAACTAATGGCAAAACTCAGAGTGAATTCTGTAAGATTAGACTGCATATGAAGAAAAAAACCTGAGTGGAAGAAAGAAAAATAGGAATCTGGATTATTCCCTTGGTGACCTGTGCAATCAATATATTTTAGCCAGAGGAGAGTTGGCAAAAGGTAATACACCAGATTTATTTTTCTGACTCCTGTTTTCCCTTAGTAGAAACTTGACTTGTAATATTACTTCCACTTTATGAAATGTTTAACGTATTAGTATATTTTTAAAGATTATTTAGAATAAACCAAAATCTTACAAACCAATATTAACACAATAAATTCTCTTGTGCTGAAAAAATTTCCACTGGATTAAAACCAATTTAATATATAGCAAGAGAGCAAAAAAGCAATAGTATCTGCTTATAACAGGAAGCTCCTCTGATTCATCTATACACAACTGCACTCTGTCTGATCTGGGAATAGAAACAAGAATTTCTCAAAATTTTACCATTTCTGATAGAGTTCTTCCTCTGGAAAATCTCTTAATTTCATAAAATAAACACTGAAAAAGGTCTACTAACATATAATGCATTTCAAGTGCAAGATAATCTATTTATGATCACATATTTTTTGAATATCTTAATGTCACATCAGTTTTTATAACAAGCATAAAGAATTAAAATATTTTATTCATGAACACATATAGATTTCTTCCCCTCCCCTGACATTTTTACTACCTTTATGTAATTTGACTTTTACATAACAAAAAGCCAATTAGAATTTCCAAACCTGGAAGCTTCTTTTCCAGTGCTAAATATCAACCTTAGATATCAGAGAAAACTGGACTGGATCTTGAAATGTACATATCAAATGGAGTTTTAACTGAGAAGAGTGATCATTAGGGTTCTTCATAACTGTTTGAAATACAACATTTCAATAAAACAAAATGATACACATTTTAAGATTCTGTTAAGCTTTCACCTTGGAAACTGAAATTCAATTCTATAATAAAATATACTGTTTTGTTCTTTACATCCTTTATAGGCCCATTGTGTACTTATAGAAAATTAGCATTATGGTTTTGTGTCTAGGCATTTTTTTTGGTGGTTTTGTTTTGGTTTTGTTTTGAAAGAAAGAGTCAGTAGTACATAGAAGACAAAGAAATGTTCTCTAATTTTCTGATCCTTTTCTTATTTCAGCTTTCTTCTGTGCAGTCTTAGCACATGATAGGGCATTCTATATTGTGTGTGGGATGATGTTACTGAGGTCGAAGTATAGTTGATGGAATTTGTCATGATTTCATAGAAAAGAAATGTGGATTTCATCAAAATTTAACTATTTTCCCACCTTACTCCTAAGACACTAATTTAAATACTTCAAACATTGTTTAAATAAAGGTGCGTTTACTTAGAATATAAAATTAATGGAAGAAGAAGAAAAAAATATACATAATATTAAAAAATCTGGAAGGCAGATGGTTCTATTCACAGTAACATTAACAGGTGATAAAAATGGTGCTTGTGAGTCCTTAAACACAATGTATGATACAGAATAAAAAAACCACTTTTATAGAGCTTCCATATGTCTGTTTGGGAAATTCTGTGGATAGGTACATATATGCTGTAAAGGACATACACTACTGAAGCACACTTACTAGTCTATTGCATAGACAACCAGCAGAGGAACACTTTCTGGATAAGCTGAACCCACAACTTATGTAGATCTAGTTCAGTGAATGTTCAGTAGATTCCAAATGATCCTGCTGGATTCAGAGAGCAAGTGCTGTAGTAAGTCTCTTAAATATGAGTCTCAGATTTCATACATATTTTTTCCCCACATGAATGTATATTATATATAGATTTCTTACCCAATGACTTTGGTTCTGATCTTCTGGGCTGAGAACAACAATTTTATATCATGTGCCGAGAGGATTCTTACCCTGCTGCTGGTGTATCTGCTTTAATTTT
>Ga0181612_142912_pt1 | contig 15127 bp, 7 predicted proteins | sample HoacroProtozoa21_FD_119630 | JGI IMG/M metagenome (GOLD analysis project Ga0181612, IMG submission 119630) | Hoatzin crop microbial communities from Cojedes, Venezuel. Combined Assembly of Gp0051906, Gp0051904, Gp0051908 | reverse complement strand
TCACTAGGGCAGAGTAGAGGGGGAGGAGAATCTCCCTCGTCCTGCTGGCCACGCTCTTCTTCATGCACCCCAGGATCCCATTGTCCTTTTTGACAACCAGGGCACTCTGCTATCTCATGGTTAACCTGTCGTCCACCAGCACACCCACGTGCCTCTCCGCAGAGCTGCTCTCCAGCAGGTCCTCCCCAAGCCTGTACTGGTGCATTGGGTTGTTCCTCCCCAGGTGCAGGACCCTGCACTAAGTCTCCTACTGCTTGGTACTGTTTGAAATATGTATCAGTACTGTTTGAATGTATCAGGCATGCTAGTTCTGATACTGAGCTTTTCCAAGGTGAGGTTAAATTTTTGGATTACTAGCACATTGGTTCTATTTTTTGAAAAAAATCTGGTTTGCAGGAAAAAGTATACGCACAAGAAGAAAACCAGCACACATTATATGCCTCCTACAGTGTGCTTTTTCTCCCATCCTTTCTCTCTAGCTTCCCCTTTTTGAGCTATCTTGTCCATGTTTCACTTTTAGCAGTAGCTTTTGTGATCCTGGTGATCCTGTGTCTTGGAGACAGTTGTTCTCTTCTAATGGCAATTTGCCATTACATGGTGGCAGTGTAGTTCCTGAACAGTTCCAGACAGTTCTCAAGTTCTGCGTTTGTGCTGAGAAGTGGAGGGCAGGGGATGTGTATGTGAACATGCACATGGGTTATTTCTGTTAGATGGTTAAGTTAGACATTGTTTGTCCATTATAACGTGTGTTGAGTATCTTACAGCGCCATGATATTCTGCAAAATAACTGTCAGATTTCTCTGTATCTTTCATACCAGTTTGTATCTTCAGAAAGGCAGTAGATGATACTGTCATTTCATAAAAGCTTCTTCCTTACAAAAATCAGTGGAGAAATTAGGTCAATACTGCTAGAAGATTTTTCAGTTCCAGATTATAGGCTACTGTAATCGAGAAATGCAGTTTACAAGTAAGTAATATCCTCTTCATCAACACCCATTTAAGTCTATAGAAGCACAGTAGCATATTGTATGTTGATGCAGGTGCTGATTTCTTAATAAACAATTCTGTTATCCACACACGTATTAACCTGGTAGTATTTGAACACATTTTAATGATTAAAGAAGCAACCAGCTAAAGGATATGTGTTTGGATGGGGAAGACCATGTCTGATGATCAGTACTCTGTCTAGATGATCTTAAAGGCACGTGGTACCTCCTGGAATTTTTGGGTCAACAGTCCTTGTCGGCCACCGACATTTTGTGCAGACTGCTTATGGTCTGTTACTGTCATATGCCGTACATTAACTCTAAGGTAGTCTGACCTAGTTGAAGAGTGAAATGTCACACGTGCCTGGTTTCTGATAAGTGACTGACACCACTTGGAGCAGGGCTTTTGTTCCTTTTTCTCCTGACGGTAAATGTAAAGCTACAGAGTTCAGGGGAGCACAGCCTAACGTATTCTGGCCTGTGAAAGATTCCAATGACTCTTGTCGTATTAATAACATTGTTATTTGTTTTACTTTCATGCCATTAGAATTTCTCATACATTGAGTCCACTATATTGATATATTATTTTGCCAGGGTAGCCATTATAGAAGATTTTAAAAAGCAGATTAACCAACCAACAATTCCATTCCCTCTGACCCTCCGAATGAATCCCTCTTTTCCTCGTAGACTCTCAATTTAGTGAAGTTGTTGCTCAGAAAAGGTCAGGGGTTTTCAGACTAATAATAATTTCAGAAGAATATGCACTTAGCCGTGGAAGGACGTTCGAAAGAAAGGCATTTGTTAGTGTGGGTTTGAAACCATTCTTGCTGTTTGTGTACTGCTGTGTCTGTGGTTGTGCACATTTCTCTAGATAAATAAAAGCTGTAAGCTTTCAGGGAGGCATAACAGCTGTTTGGCCAAAAGTGACTTCTGTGGCTGAAAAGGTAACTTTCCTCATGTTAGCCTTGCCCGGGGAAGCACTAACTGTTTTTGAGTCTGGTATGGGTTTTAGAATTATGGACACCTGCCCAATAGATTGACAGTGAATTTCCTATAGTAAAACATCTCTTATAGGTCTCGAAGCATGTGTCAAACACATTGCATATTATTCCTGACTTGCTTCTAGTTAAACTAGTGATCTGATGATTGTGAGCCCTCTTGCCCACTTCTAAATGTTTTAACTATCCAGTAAGTTGCTAGCTGTGGCCCTGTGCACAGAATGAAGTCTGAAACATGTGCCTACATCTCTCCATTTATGGTTATGTGGCAAATGGCATGATGCTATTAAATAATCCTGGAAAACTAATCACATCTTTTCTGCAGGCATGTAGAGCTTCTGTGTTCATTTCTGAAAACTGTAGAAGTTATGTAGTGATGAAATAACATGCTTAGACAAAGTAGACTGACAAATTGAGCTTTCACTTCCCAGGGAGAATTGAAGAATAATGTCTTGACTGATGGCAGGTTTTGGGTTTTTCTTTTGCAGCTAGTGAGAGAGTGTAAAGAGGTTCTGAAGGGTGGCCTGTTAATGAAGCAATATTACCAGTTTATGTTACGGGAGGTGTTAGATGACTTACAAAAGATTGACTGCAACATTGATTCTTTTGAAGAGGACCTGCATAAAATGTTAATGGTAAGCTTCAAAAAGGAGAAAATATTTGGAGTTCTGCTAAGCGTATTAATCTGAATACTGATAATAGAAATCTGTTGTCCCAGTAGGGTATATGTCTTGCTAATTTTTTTGTTGTTGTGCTACTTCAACATTATTTTATTGTTTTAATGGACTTGTAAAGCTAACACAGTAGCCATTGCCATTGTAGCAATGATTTTACCAATACTGATTTTTGTTTACTGGACTATGGTAGCGTATACTTGTAAATTGCCTGTATTTACAATGAAGTGGTTCATGAATAGAACTGTAAATTCCATACATTTAAACGAAACTTTTTATAACCTTTTAGTATTGAATAAAAAAATAATTGTTTCGTTAACATCATGTCTTAATATCTTGGTATTGTATTCATCCATTAATGTTATCTTATTTTTAATGTGTATTAATTATTGCAAGAAGTTAAGCACAAAGAAGTATTTTCAGGACACTTGGCCTCTGAAAGATACTAAATGAAATAATCTTTAGTGAATTTAGTATTAAGTTATTGTTCCCTCGGATATGACTGGTTTCTATTCTTTCATGCATTGTTTGAGCTTTGTCCTCACCATTCTGGGGGGAAAAAGCCCTCGAGATACACCTCAGTACCTCATCACTAGTGTTTTGTCAGTAGAGCTGTTGGTACCATCTATTGTTGAGTATGCATGCATTTTCCTGTTACATGCTTTTGATTGCCTACGGTCTACCGTGGTGGAAATGTACTGTTTTACTCAAACTTGTTTATGTTGCATGTCTGCCTTCATCTTCATCTGAAATTTCTAGAAATTTCCAGCAGAAGTGACCTGGCTAGATGAAAGGGAGATGGTTCATCTTGTCCATTTTGAATTTTCTTCCCTTTTTTTTTTTTTTCTTTAGCTAGCTGTAATGTTTTTATGCTTTGAGGCAAGAGCTTGAACTTTGGCAGGAGTTTGAAATGCGTGAGGATTTTGCCTTTTGTAGGCCTTCAAAAGGGACGGTAACTAGACTGTGAATAGGAATAAATATATCAGACTTCAAAGAATCACAGTTTGTGCCTATTCAAAGTTGCAGGTTACTGTAGTGTCAGGAGCAGGGGGGAAAGGCTGGATCAATGGTCCTGATTGCCCAGCTGTCCCATCTTCTGACAAAGAGAGCTGAAGAGATAATCTGGACTAAAAATAGGAATAGGGAAGACTTTTAAGAAAGCAGAAGGTTAAGACAGGATTAACGTGGGCTGGGAGGTTGGACTTATTCTTTGTCTTTTTCTGTGGACTCCTTGTATAGGCAGGCAAGGTATCTAAGAAGAGTACTGGACAAGAAATTAGGCTGAGAGTGAAAGGCAAATTAAATAAAGTCAAGAATGGGGCTACAGCAGTACCTACCTAACCCAGAGTAGAATTTTAAGGCTTTCCATAAGTACTCGGCTCTTGTGAGACCCCACCTCGAGCACTGTGTTCAGCTCTGGGACCCTCAGCATAAGAAAGACCATGGACCTGCTTGAGCAAGTCCAAAGGAAGGCCATGAAGAAGATCATCAGGGGGCTGGAGTGCCTTCTCTATGAGGACAGGCTGAGAGAGTTGGGGCTGTAGAGCCTGGAGAAGAGAAAGCTCCAGGGAGACCTTATAGCAGCTGGGAGTTCTTAAAGGGGGCCTACAGGAAGGATGGGAAGGGACTCTTTATCGGGGAGTGTAGTGATGGGGAGAGGAGTAACAGTTTTAAACTGAAGGAAGGTAGATTTAGATTAGATATTAGGAAGACATTCTTTGCTGTGAGGGTGGTGAGGCACTGGCAGAGGTTGCCCAGAGAAGTTGTGGCTGCCCCCTCCATGGCAGTGTTGAAGGCCAGGCTGGATGGGGCTTTGAGCAACTGGGTCTAGTGGAAGGTGTCCCTGCCCATGGCAGAGGGGTTGGAACTAGATGATCTATAAGGTCCCTTCCAACCCAAACCATCCTACAATCTTGGCGTTATTAATGTGGTCCAAAAATACTTGAAACCGATGGGAAGTGCCTTAACCATTTCTAAGGAGGGACAGTGGTTGATGTTATGGATTATTGAACTAAAACATGGTAAAATTGCAGCTACTTTTTTGCATTCCGCATGATCCTGAAGGGCAGATGTTTGAAGAATTGTACTTACCTGTATTTTTGTATTGGTTTAAAACAATAATAATTAAATAAAGGTGAAATATAAGACTTCATATAAAGAAACACAAGGTATACTGTAGAATCTGAGAAGCCTGTTCGCTGCACTTATCCATGTCCAGGAGGATATGTTCAGATAAAACCTTTTGGAGTAATCCAGTTAATGGAAGATTTAGAAGATTTCAGTAGTTCAGCTTTTAAAACTCTGGCCACTGTGGGTATACGTACTGATACAATGGTGAATAGCAGCACAGCAAGCAAGGTGGTGATACTGTCAATATTTTCAGGAAAGTATAGTGAAGACATTGCATTTAATACTCCAGTAGCACTTTCTGCTTGCTAAGCCATAAATTGCATGTTTTGTGTGGAAACATATAGCTTGTTTTCAATCATAGCAAATAAAAAATGTTGTAGAAATGTTTTCTACAAATTGTATAATACTGAGTTTGTTTGTTGGTATGAGAAGGTATAGTCCTTAGTTACCCATTGTGTAACAATTTCTGTTTAATTTGTCTCTTTCCACGTACAGGTTTACTTTGATTATATGCGAAGCTGGATCCAAATGCTACAGCAGTTACCTCAAGCGTCTCACAGTTTAAAAAATCTGTTGGAGGAAGAATGGAATTTCACCAAAGAAATAACTCCTTACATAAGAGGAGGTGAAGCTCAAGCTGGAAAATTATTCTGGTAGGTTTTATTTAGTTACTCTGCGTATGGTGTTGATATGTTACAGATACATATTCAAGACAGCACTTGTTTGTGTTTCCGAGATTGGGCTTCTTGAGGTCTGAATGAGGGGTTGATAGCCTTTGTGAATTTTTCAATTATTGCAAGAACTGTAGCTATAGGATGCAGGAAGTGCAGATTGCTCTTACTCTAGCTAGAACAGGAATGACTGCTTTTATGAAAATTCCCCATTCCTGCTAGCCCTGTGCATGTAGAGTAACTGAGGCCCCCCAAGATGCTGCTTGTTTCTGCAGGCGGACTTGGCAACATGGCTCTCTTGCATTGGACAGAGTAGGAGGAGGTTTAAGGTGCCATGCTACCCGAGTAAGACTCTGAAGTTCCACCATTTCTGTTGCTACAGTGATATTGCAGGAATGCTGCTGAAATCTACAGGAATATTTTTAGATTCTGGACTGCAAGACAGTTGTGATGAATTTTGGGCCAGTGCCGATGACAGTACTGCATCAGATGAAATCAGGTATTAAGCCCTTTGGCTTAATAATAATAAACACACTTATGTTTCTGTAGCCCTGACAGGTACATGCTGCGTTTTATTTCTTAGAATGAAAACTTTGTAAATGCAAGACTCCATAGACATTATTGCTGATATTTCTGTATGCAGAAGTAACAAACCATCATTTTGTCTGTCTGAAACCTAGTAACCTTCTTTTTAATTCAGGGCATGAGAGATTGTTTATGTAACGTTCTTTAAATTCCATTTTTATATCCTTACCAAAAATGTGCCTGTGCAAGTTCAATTTATTTCAGTCAGCTGCTTCTAAATATTTATCTTTTCGGTGCTCTTTCTATTGACATACATGTAAATAATTCTTATTTTCTAGTAGCTGTAAAAAATGCAATATGATTTTTTTTAAAACATTTTCACTTCATTCTTACCAATGTTTCAGGAGGTCTGTTATAGAGACCAGCCGAGCACTCAAAGAGCTGTTTCATGAAGCTAGAGAAAGGGCCTCCAAAGCTCTTGGTTTTGCTAAAATGCTGAGGAAGGTAAGTTAACAGTAGAGTTTCATCTTATTTATATGCTTTAAAGAAATTTAGTCTGAGAGCATATTCTTTTGTTTTGTTACTACTTGTAGGACCTTGAAATAGCAGCAGAATTTGCATTGTCAGCCCCTGTGCGAGATCTTATGAACGCCCTGAAAACAAAAGAGTATGTGAAGGTAAATTCAGTTCAGAGGCATGAAAGTAGAGTGGAGATGCTAAGTGAAATGTCAAAGGATATTTATTGGCGTACTTTCAATTTTTTAACGTGGCATCTGTATCTCAACGGTTAAAGTGTCTTGTATTTCATATTGAATTGTGACAATCAAATTATTTTCTGTACCTGTGTTTGTGTGAGTGAAAATACTAGTCTATGTTTTGGGAAATCAGTGTCTTAATTCCTTGTGTTCACAAAGATTCTCTTTGTGACTTAGGAAAAGCCATTTTGCTTCAATCATACTTACTTGTTTGTGAGAGGGGAGTGATAACACTTAGCGGGGAGTGTTATGAAAAATGAATGCTTTAAAGTTTATGAGGTAAACAGATACATCAGTAAATGGATGTGTTTAAGCAGATAATCTCAGACTACGAATCTGTGTTTTTTGTGTGCTTTTATGAAGCAAAAGTATTACAGGGGAGGGTTGCTCTCGCTAGCTTCCTTGAGAGTACTAAATATGTGAGAAGTGCAGGCACTGTGTTCTATTCCAGAATAACCATTGCTAGAAAACTGTTGTACAGTGAAAGCAGATTAAACTCCTGGTGCCCAGTATTTACTGCACTATAAATTCCCACATTTGTGGTTTTGCATTTTATTCCTTAAAAATTCCTAGGTCAACAAATCTTTATTGTAGTTTGAATTTAAGTAAATCGATTGCTCTAACAGCTTAAATTTATTTGGATCTGGTATTCTTTTTTGTCCTTCCATACATTTAATGTATATAATTCCCAATTGGGAAATAATCTACTAACTTTTGCATGACAGAATTCATGTTAGATTTATGTAAATGATTGCTAAAAGTAGAAATTGGTTCAAGAGGAGACCAGTAAATGCATAGGAGAGAAATTCATAAAGGGTTGTTAAATACATTGATGAAACATGTGGCTCAGCAGGACCCTGGTCTGTGAATTGTTTATGAGTGGGAGAATAGTCAGGGAAATCAGTATATGTTTACTTTTTAAAAATATTTTTCCCCAGATATCCATTCTTGACTGCTTTAAGACACAATATTAAATTTGGTAGATCTTTCAGTTAAAGATAATGTCATTCTTATGCACATGTTCAGAAGAGAAAAATTGAGTTTGAAAAATCTGTGTAAGCACATGGGTTAAATAATCTAGATAGATTATTTGGATCTCAGGATTTATCCCTCTGTATGTATTACCTCTCCCCTTTTTTTTAACTCTCAAAATGACACACATTTTAGTGATCAGCACTTCAAATATTGGCCTCCTAACATCAGGTAGGGAGTTTAAATTTTTAACGGCCTTTTCAATGAGATGCTCATTAGTTTTGGGAAACTGTTTTAGCTTTCAGTAACAACCATTTAGTTTTTACATAAACCTATAGATTACAATGGTTTTAACTATAAGATGTGTCTGCCTAATGGTAAAAATGTTGAGTGCAGTGTTTTGTCTTAACTTGGTGACATCAGACTCTGAAAAGGGAGAATTAAACTGCACTGTAAGTCAGTTACTTTATGTCAGATCACAGGAATCAACTATTTTACTGTGTTCACGGTCTGATTGTGATGCCTGACTTGGTTAAAATATTGTTGCTAATGTGACAGATATAATCCAGAAGTAGTTTTTAAGCACTATAAGTAGTATTTTATTAAAAGAGAACAATGTTATTTAACTTAATTAATCTCTTTTTCATGAATAGTGGAAGAATACCTGATATTTTTTAGCCATATTTTTGCTTAGTCTTGTCTTCTGTAGCCATTGAGAAATGCTACATGGACTCTTAGAGATCCTGAAGGAATTTTTCTTCTTTTAATATTTCCGTTTTTAAAATGTGTGCTTTGTAAATCTTAAATTAGTCTTGACTAATTTACTTTTTAAAATCTGTGTGTATATATTTTATACATACATTAGTAAATACGTGAAATCAGACTTTTTTGTAACAAGATTCCTGTAGAAGAATATGTAGAAGGATCAATTGAAAGTGCAAACAAAACTGTTGGTAATCTAGTGGATTTCAAGATAAATACTTTTTTATAATGCATTTTGACTTTTAGTGCAAAAATGGCTGCATGATGTATGGTTTTAGTATGTATATTGTACAACTGTTTAAGATGAAAACACTCGCTGTTGCTTAAATGAGATGACATAGATCTATTTTATCTATTTAATGTATAAAAGAAGTGAGTAAAGACAGTGAGATTCACTGATTCAGTATATATTTATTTTTTTCTACAGGTACAAATCTCTGGACTCGAGAATTTACAAGTGTTTGTACCAAACAGTATTGCAGGAGAAAAATCTGTGATTTTGCAGCTCCTCAATGCAGCTGCTGGGAAGGATTGCTCAAAGGATTCAGATGACGTTGCATATGAGGCCTACTTACTAATGACCAAACACAGCGATAAAGACCATGAATTAGATGACAGCTGGAGTGCATGGGGGGGTCAGCCGGTCAAAGTAGTGCCACAAGTAGAAACTGTCGATACACTGCGAACCATGAAGGTGGGTTTTGGGGTTTGCTTGTTTTTGGTTTTGTTTCCCTCTTTATGTATTCTCCACACTTCTGCGAATGCTTATCCTTTCAGATTAACCACAGTAATTTAAGTGAGGCACATGTCCTTTTGTAGGTAATAAAAAGTTTACTTCAAGGATAGGATTAGTTGTCAGTTGTGTTAATGCAAGTATTAAATTCAGTGGGTTTTAACATTTCTTAAAAGGATTAATCTACAATGTGCATTTTTCGGGGTTGGATTTTTATAAGAAAGAGATACTTTCAGTATCTAGTTGGGTGTTCAGTATCAGAAGTGTGAATAGGACTTGAAAACTATACATTTTATTAAGAAGTCACCAGTCCAAGAATGTGTAGCGCTTGTGTGCTTTCCACACACTGAGGCAAGAAATGAGTTACTTTCGATCTTGGATGAATTGTGACATTTAAAGTTAAATTTCTGTGGAAGCTACTGGATGTTCAGCAGTTCTGCAGGAAGAAATCTTTCCAGTCACACTTTCCTTCATCCCAAGCCAACAGGGTTTCCCTGCCAGCAGTTCTGCTATGCTCTAGCAACTGAGCCAGCTGCAGCTCCTTGCCCCTCCTGTTCTCATATCCTTATGTTAAGCTAAGTGAATTTTCCTTTTAGTATGTCATGCAGTTGCTTGGATCCCTACCATAAATGGGCTCTACTGTCCACGAACAGAGTGACTTTCCATGTCACTCTGTCTGGCCTCTGGCATTCAGAGGGCAGTAGCAATTGCAGGCAGTTGAAAAAGTCACTCTTGTACATACTGCTGTTTTTAACGTGCAAGCATGTTACTTCTTGCTGGTCTGTTGTCCAGAATTAGCAATAAAAAAAATAGCCTTTGATTAAGTGCTTAGAATTTTATTGGACTTCTTTCAAAGTTGGTATTTCATTCAGGAAATGAGAGCAGCAAAAGGTGGAATTTGGTTTGCAAGTGGTATTCTCTCTGACATATGTAAGTGCACATACAACACGTGGGTGTTTGTATGGGTATAACGCTGTTTATTATTTTTTTAAAATCCAATATTGGAAGGTTAGGCAGTAAAAAAAGAAAAAATCAGAAAGATTGTGTCGTGTTTTTAAAAACATGTTTTGATTGCAAACTACAGAAAATGTAAGATGTTATTTTAAAAATATTCGTAAAATAGAAGAATCCCATCAACACTTGAAGGATTTGGAGCATGAAAATATTCTTTGGGGATGAGGTATTGAATATATGGATGAAGTAGATCTTGTTTTTTGAGTAAGTTGTTGCAGATGCATTATCTGTGGTTTGAAATCAACAGAGCTTAGTATATGACTCATAGCACCACAGCAAAGGCAACACCATCTGTGACTGTGTACTTTTGTAGACTTCTTCAATATCAGAGCTCTGGTTTCTAAAGCATATTCTTACGTTGTAATGATTTTCAGAATTTGAGCAAATACTAGGTGGTAAACCTATGGCTTTCCCTGTTTAATAGTAGGTTTTGTCCTGAAGTGTGTTACACTACTTGGATAAAACCCTCTTATTTGTGTGATGGTTGTTACCTCCATCCGCTTTGAGAAAATATAATTATTTTTGCTTGGATGCTGCCTTTCTCTGTATAACTATTCTGAAGATAATTTTAATACAGTGTTTCCCAAACTTTTCCAGAAGTGAGTATGAGTATATTCCCCTTGAAAACTTGCTGTGGCATTTGTCCTAATCGAGCTTTGCTCATATGATGAGAGTTTGTCAAGTTCAGTTGCCAGCATCAAGCTTTTCTGTGTGAATTAAAGATTTTCATGAATAGCAAAGATAGAGGTCTTTCATATTTTAGAATTAAAAAAAAATAACCAGTTGGAATTTGCTGATGGAGGACATGATTTTATAGAGAGGATTTTGTTTATAAAAACTAGTGGTATCTTGTCTTCGTAGGTTGATAACCTCCTTCTTGTAGTCATTCAATCTGCCCACCTTGTAAGTCAGAGAAAAGCTTTCCAGCAGTCTATTGAAGGGCTCATATCTCTGCACCAGGAACAGACATCCAGCCAACCAGTCATTGCCAAAGCTCTACAACAGCTAAAGGTAAACAGTTTTCAAGATTATCTCAGTCAAAATTGATAGCGCTTTGCTTGCTGATAAGTAAAAATGTGTAAGGAGACTTCATTGCAATGCTAATGACATATTCTGCAACTGTAATTTATGCAACTGTAATTTCTGCAACCTCTATGGGCTTTACTTTCAGTACAATTTTCATTCTGTTTTTGCAAAGGATTTGTGAGTGTACTTTTCACCAATACTGGTGTAATCATTTTTGCACTGGGTAAGTGGGAAACAAGTCCATAATGCAATAGAAATATTAATAGCAACAGAATAAATGCATCTTTGTATGAGAGAACTATTGAATTGAATGAAAGTGTTTGATTTCATAAAAATAAATTCTATCAAAATCCATGATCTGCAAGAATCAATTTTTTTTCCACTGTATTTGGAGAAGGTGGCCGCTTTGTGATGTAAAAGTGGGTAGGTCTCTCTCGGTTTTTTTGTGCTTGTTTTTGGCATGGTGTTTTTTTGTTGTGGTTTTTTTTGTTGGATGAGAGTTTTCTTTAGTGGTTTTTTTTAATTGATTGGTTAGTTTTTTGGAGGATGCAGAAAAGCAAAGATCTGGTAGGCTGGAGTTGCAATGTCAGGTCCCTACATTTCCCCCTGAGTTCAGTAGAAGCTTTATCCACATACAGTGGTGAAAATACAACCAGAGGCTTGGTCATGTTACAGGCAATAAAAGTCATTTTCTCTGTTCTTATCTGTCTGATTTTGGTTGGGTGTTTTTGTCTGGGGTTTTTTGGTTGGTTTTTGTTTTTTCCTTATTTTAATTTCTTTTTTTTTAAAGTTAATCTCACTCAAGCAAACAATTGTAATGCTTAGTTTAATTGTAAGATATGTTTAGTGCAACTGCTGCTAAGTGTTTGTTTTTCCAAGACTGAATGAAAATAGTGTAACTGTTAGATTCATGTTTGCCTTGGTCTTGTCAACTGTAGAGTGTAAATAATAATTTGATGCCCCCCCCCCAATCCCTTTATGTTGTTACTCAGAGTGATGCATTACAGCTATGCAATAAGATAAGCGGTGCCATTGATAGAGTTGATCACATGTTCACATCGGAGTTTGATGCTGAAGTTGATGAATCTGAATCTGCCACTTTGCAGCAATACTACCGGGAAGCCATGATTCAGGGTTATAATTTTGGGTTTGAGGTAAGGAAACAAACACTTAATGATGCATCTGGTTTGTAGTTTTGGTAAGAAACAGTTGAAACTTCTAGTTTTGCATTGTTGCAAATAAAGTAACTATAACTCTGTGGAAATATGAAGAATTCTAGCAGAACATTGTAAAAAAGAAGTGTTGCTGCAGAGATCTTATGTGAAAATGGTTGACAAAGAACTGATAGATCTGTTAAATTCAGAGTCCAATTAGCAATGTCTGGAACTCTCAAAAGCTTTAAGAACTTCATGAATTTAGGTATAGTCTTGTAGGCTCTGCTACTTAGCAGCATTCTAGATGAAATCAGAAATATCCTTTGATATTGAATGTCATTGTGTAACTTGGCTTCTCACAGTTTTTCTGCCAAAATACCATAATACTGTAATATGAGACGTTCTTTCAGAGTTTACGGTGGTTCTTCGATGCAGTGAATATAGCTTTTGAGTGCCTTCCTTAGAGTGCTGAGGAGGAGATGTCATGTTCAGATGCTTTTAGTGTATTGTTTCACTATTTGATTCCTGTGAGCTTGGTACTTTTTTTTTTAAGATTGTATCATACCTTAACATACTTCTAAGCACAGTCTTCTGAAAAACAGCTGGTATTTCTGTTTAATTTATTAAAAGTACCTATATAACTCTTTCATCCACTAATGCTACCTGCAGTATAACTGAAAGTAAACATTACTTAGTGGTTGAATCTTGATTACAGGACTGAGCATTTATGTAGGAGTTTTCTTAAATGATGTGTACACTGCTAAACTTCAACACATACCTGTATACACTCAAGAGTGCAATATGGCTCAAGTGCTGCCTCTCACTACATGTTTTGTATCATACACTTTTTCATTATTTTTTTCTACAGATGTGCAACTGCTGGCGTGAAGTAATTATGTCAAAGAATAGGATGTGACTATTACCATACTGTAGAGTTTTGTTAGCCTGCAAATATTCCAGTGTGTGTTGCAAATGGTATTTTCATTGTTCTTATTAATATGTGAAAAGTAATCTTTAGTTTCTTACAGTACCATAAAGAAGTTGTTCGCCTGATGTCTGGAGAATTCAGACAGAAAATTGGAGACAAATATATCAGCTTTGCCAGAAAATGGATGAATTATGTGCTAACAAAATGTGAGAGTGGCCGAGGCACTCGACCCAGGTAATGGCCAACTTGTTACTGCCATCATAGTTTATGTTTAAACACCATGCAGGACTTCTCACACTGTGGATAACGCTTTATGGTTTAGAAGTAGTTCTCCTGAACTATTGATGTTTCTGGCTCTTACATTTTGAAAGTAGTGTGAATAGTAAATGTGTAAAGTCAAATGAAGACTCGGCTGCTTAGCAGAAAATTTTGTGGAACATTGTCTTATGTTAGGTGACAGAAATTGGAAGAAAAAGTCACCAAAAGAGATTGGTGGACCCAGACCATTAAAAGACTTAGATCTAAGGGTCATTAGGTTGGAACAAAAGCGCTGTGTGACTAGGAGTCAATGAAGATCGCAGAATATGCAACAGTCATTCTCTGGGCATTCTACAGAGCAAGCAGTATTGTTTTGTTAGAGTTGTGGAAAGGATGTGTGCATGGAAGCTTTAGCCTCCTGTAGAAGTCCTTCTGTTAGTCCTTTCTGAAAGCATCTACATATGGCCCACAGATGAGGAAGAAGTGTTTCTACTCTGCTGAAAATTCTTCAGTTTTATGATTGCAGTAATGGATGCATTTGTGGATGTTTTTTGTTGTAGTCTGAAGTACTTTCTGTCGACAATAGTTTTGTGACCAGTGATCTCTCAAATTGTGCTTACAGTCAGCACTATGAAACTCTATTGCTAGGCACTAATGCGAGAAGTTACAAAATTGCATCACTTTGAGGGTGTAAACAGAGGAACTGGGTAACTGGCCCAAGTAGAATGATACCATTACTTGATTGATTTAGGTGGTTTTGCAGCCGGTATATCAGAAATTTAATAGAATTCTTTTGCATTAAAAGAAGTGCCTTATATTGATCTGTGCTAGCAGATTACACATCAGTGAGAGTTTGTTTACTTAAAGTGTAGGGTGATCATTCTGTCCCGGAGGTGGTTTGTTGTGCTTGCTGGAAGGAGGAAAGAGTGGGTAGGCTGAACCATGTGTGGACAGACTACTTAGCTTGCTGTGCGAATCTTAAAAACAAAAGGAAACAAACGCCCCCTCAGAACCAAAACAACTTAGAAGGCCTTTTAAGTATGTTGGCAGCAAAAGGAGGACTTAAGATGATATTCCTCCGTTACTTTATGAGATTGGTCACCTCACAGATAGGGACGAAGATCAAGCAGAGACATTTAATGCGTTCTTCGCCTCTGCCTTTAACACAAGTGATGGCCCTGGGACCTCTGGAGCCCTGAGTTGGAGGACCACGACTACGGGAGTGATAAGCTCCCAGTTGATGTTCAGCTTTTACAAGATTTGCTGCTGCAATGGAATGCACACAAGTCTATGAAGCCTGATGGAATTCTTTAAAAGGTACTGAAGAATTTGCCGATGTTACTGCGAGACCTCTCGCAATTATTTATCAATGGTCTTGGGAATCTGGAGAGGTTCTCCTTGGCTGGAAGCTAGCAAACATTATTCCAATTTTCAAGAAGGGCAAGAAATAAAGACCCTGGTAATTATAGGCCTGTTAGTCTCACTTCAGTTCCTGGTATAATTATGGAGAAGATTATTCTGGGAGTTACTGAAAAACACTT
>Ga0181612_115891_pt1 | contig 15127 bp, 9 predicted proteins | sample HoacroProtozoa21_FD_119630 | JGI IMG/M metagenome (GOLD analysis project Ga0181612, IMG submission 119630) | Hoatzin crop microbial communities from Cojedes, Venezuel. Combined Assembly of Gp0051906, Gp0051904, Gp0051908 | reverse complement strand
TTGGAAGGGACCTTTAAAGGTTATCTAGTCCAACCACATCTTCAGCTAGATCATGTTTCTCAGAACCCTGTCCAACCTGACCTTGAATATTTCCAGGGAAGGGGCATCTACCACCTCTCAGGGCAACCTGTCTCAGTGTTTCACTACCCTCATCATAAAAAAATTTATTCTTTGTATTAAACATCTTAATATATCAAAAGAACATTTAAAGTCTCTGAAGAAATATTGGAATGAGTGCTCATCTGACTACACAGGTTACATAATGGTTCAGATAATTAGGAGACAAATTCCTTTTTGAAGCTCTGATCGCAAGGGAATTACCGTCTCAGATATGGAATATGTGAATAGAATTATGGTTGGAATTGCTGTAAAAGTTGAACCATGGGTTTTACATTTTTGCCCCTGGTTTGAATGCTATAGCTTGTACTTTAGGCAAAACACTTGTGCTGTAAGGAAGCAAATCATCACGACAGGGAGAGGGTCCCCAGTATCAACCACAATATCTTTCTAGTCTAGTATCTTCTCTAACTATGACAACTTGAAAAAATATAAGAACAGGGCAAAACTATGGTGCTATTTCTCCAGAATCTTCCCTGTCTGGGAAACTTCTTTTCAGGTGCTTCTTGATCCAGATACAGCCTTCATTTTATGTAATGGCCCTTGATTTTTTTCAACATGAGTTTTCTTCATCGCACTTTCTACACCCATGTTAACTTTTAGCATCTGAAATGTGTGGTGGCAAGGAAATCCACCACTTAGATATAATAACAGTATAAAGAAGCACCACCTCCTGTTCATTCTGAACTTGCTATTTTCTAATTCTAGCTGATGTCCACACTTTATCATATTTGAAAAGACTACAGACATTCCTTGCCTTTCCTATGCTACATGCAACCTTGCCATGTCCCTGCTTCTCCCTTTTTATCTTTTCTAGACTGGATAATACTAATCTATTCACTAGCTTCTTTAATCATTCTCCAGGTGGAAGGCATTTTTACCTATGATTTTCTTAACAGCAGCTCTCTGTATTTTTTCTTGTTCTACAACATCGTTTTTCAGATAGGGTGAGAAAGGAATGAGGAAAGAGATGCACATCACACTGACCACATGGTTTCATCATAGACTGAATGATCTGTAAAGATGCTTTTTGTTTTGTCGTGTGTTCTCTTCTGGCAATTCCGCACATTAGGTCTGTTATCCGAAGAGCACATGAGCGCAGAGGGCTGGAAAGTCAAGTCCTCTTGGGAGGTGGACCCCATGATTATTTTGGTAGTGTGTGTCCCTGCACCAGTGCTCAGGCATCCTCACTGATGCAATCTCAAAATACAGATCTTGTTCTAACTCACCTCAGGCTATGCTACAGCTGCTGTTTTTCTGAGGTCTTTCTCTGTTGAAGAGTAAATTAAAATCTTCTGTTTTCTTTTTGCCATTCCTCAGCCTCTCATTTTCATAGCTTTAAATGACAGAACTCTTAAAATATCTCAGTTTCCTGAGTCAATATTCTCTCACTAAGAAGGTATTTTCCTCTGGACATTTTGGGATGTCTTTCCTGCAGCCTGTCCAAAACCTTTTTGAAAGATGAACCTCCACAGTCAGCAATATTCCCACTAATAAAACCCCTATTCAGAATTAATGCTTATTAATTACTGATTTTGGAAGCTTGTCAATTAATTGCATGGTTAACAATTATTTTATTATTTTTATTCATACAGTCAAGCATAATTTGTTTACCTCTTGTAGTAAGTCAACACAGCATACATTTACTGCTGTAAGTTATCTTTATGCATTAAATCTATTTTGTCAAAAACTGTAATGAGATTGTTGAACCAAATCTGTTCTACATAAAGCACTGTTGACTGGCATGAAGTGCCTCTGTATAAGAATTAATGCAGAAAGAAAGATGGAGGGGCAAAAAGGGACATCAGAATGAAGGGACGAACAGAGATACTTGGGATCTCTTAGCTTTTCAAGCAAATATGTAGCTTAGATTTAAACTAGAGAAAATTATTTAAATAATGCATTTGTAGCTTGTATTTATAAGGCTAACTCCATTTATTTCAGCAGAGTTTCACTGCTTTACAATAATTGATTATCTAGCTTTAAACAGTTAGACTTTGTTCTTCCTCATGATGGATCATTTTGTTGTTGTATTAAATCATAATATTTATAAAAACTGTCTTTGTTTGAAAATGGCAACCAGATGATAGCAAGTGGAGTTTGTAAATTGAAAGTGTAGTCTGAGAATTTGGAAAAAAAACCCAAACCAATGAGGTCTAGTTCTAATTTTAGATAGTAAATTTTCCTAACTGAAAACATATTAAGCGTACATATGTACATTATTTATAATTTTTAGTAAAAATTTAGAATTTTCACTTGATAAAATAACAATAAACAGAAATGAAAACTAGTCCATTTGGATATTAGAATTCTTTCGTTAGAGTCTTTGAGTAGAAAACTATTTCTGACTGAGAGGCTGTGAATTTTTGCAGCAATAGTTTTACACCTAAGGTGTCATTTTCTTCATGCAGAGGCAGCAATGAAATCGAAAACAGAGACAACATAATTTTATAAATTTGAAGCAAAATAAGCCTTATGCTAATTTACCACAAAATGATTATTGTCTTAAACAGGATTCAGAGGTTTCAGAATTAATCACTGTATCACCAGACTATAGAATACTTAATGGGAGATGTAATTGTAAAGAATAATAATGAGTAAAATAAAAATAGTTGAGTGAATGTAATCTACATCTGACATAATAGGTATTCTGTAAAGGCAAATCCTGCCATTAGGAGAATCTCCTATGCAATTCTTCAAACCTTATGTTTGATCAAGGTAATACAGTTTTGATTGATTTTTTTCTTATTATATAGAGTATTGTTGGACTCAAGATTGTGTTTATAGATAGGATTTGTAGACAAACACGTATTTTTAAAAAACTCTCTGGTACCAAACAGATAATCATAGACATGGGGCTAAACTGGAATATTTTATTCTTTCAGATACTAGAGTTAGTATGACAGTGCTTGTGGTCTAATTCTGCAGCAGCTCTTCTCAGAGCACCACCACTGTTGAGTTTACTTGCTCATTCTTACACATAAAGTAAGTGCACCCCTACTTCAGCCTTTCTCTCATCTAGTTTTGATGCTCTTTTTAAATATATTTGATACAATTATATTTATACATTCTAACCATCATCTCCTTCCCACAGTTTCTGGCAGCTATATTTGTCTTAGTGTCTTCAGAAATGATAAAGAATTCCCATTATTCATTTACAATATTATCTTCAAAATGTTTATAACATGAGATCATATCCCTCACGTTTCTTCACTTGGTGATTAGATGTAATTCCCACCACATCCATTGGTATTTCCTATTTCCAACAACTATTCCCTTTTTAATTTGTCTCTTTAAATTTTAAAAAAAAACAAAAACAAAAACCTTCCATTTGCAGTCTCACTGCTCCCTCTCCATTTCAGCAATGTATTTTAGCATGATGCCTCCCTAGGCAATACTCCTAATTAAATGATTATGAACATTAACTTGTTTAACTAATGTTACCAAACATTTTCTGTGCTAAATTGCATTTTATCCTACTTGTGTGAATTTATTCACCAACTGGGGCTGATATCCCAGGCATCTAGTCTTAGAAGACTATCTTTTTTAGTCAATATAAATAAGGCTTCATGTATTTTCCATTTTGAAGGAACTACAGATATGATAAAAAAATAAATAAGCTCACTTTCATATTTTAAAGGAAAACAAATGGCTTTGGAAACATCTACAACTAAAGTAAACCAGCTCACAATGTCTGAACCTTACAAATTAAGAGTCTGTTTGATCTTTTTCCTTTTGGTAAGGCTAAGAAATGCAGACTTATGGCCATTATAAGCAGACATTTTGTGATTTTTTTTTCTTCATAGTGAAAACAAACAAAAAAAGGAAAACCTGATTTTTTTTCCAAAACAAAAATAACTAATAAGTAGGTAAATTCATTATTTGCACAGTTCTGCATACAAGAATTCTTTAGGGTTTACAAAGACACACCAGTGGAGCTGCACAAGTAAGTTTTTTCAGCTCAGTAACACCAGTCTTCAAGTAGCAGTAAAACCTTATTAGTGGAGACAGTAATACCATCCTCTTCAACAGGAGAAAAATGCCTACATGGGATGTTACTGCCTTGAAAGTCTAGCAGGAAGGATGGGTTGATGTGAGAGAAAATCCGTGATGGAAGCTTTCTGAATTGTGTTCTCTTGCCCACCAGAATCAATGGCATACAATCTTTGAGTTTACAAAATCTTTCAGGAGGGTATCATCTCTTCACTTCTTTGGTCTGTGACACTGATTGTATTTCCTGCCTAACCCATGACATTTTTCTGCTCAGTTTTCATAGGAAATAGAACGAGATTTTCAACGAAAAAGAAAAACATATCTGAAATTTTATATAATCTGATAAGATATTAGTTTGGGTGTTTTCCAAAGGGAATTAATCCAGTGTATCTCCCTTTCCCTCTCTAAGATTCAAAATTACTTACTGAAGCTTAAAAAGACCTAACAATAAAAATCAGAATTCCAGAAAGGACACCAGAAAGAAAGCAGAAATAGTGAGACAGGCTTTATAAAATCTGTGTTTGAGATACTGTTGCCAGTGAGCTGGCAGAAACATCTTTGATTGTCAGAAAAATCATTTTCTTGACAGGAGAGGATAACCACAGTGAATGTCATGCAGAAAAATCAGAGTTAATGGTGCACCACGAAATTTTTGTTTCAAAGGAGAATTAATACTGGCAGCTGAAGTGAAGACAGGGACTTGCGTAACAGATATCTCAAAAAGACAGCCTCTCTTTAGTGTATGAGAAATAGAAATCGCCTGAATTCACATATTTTCTTGCACAAATGGCCAAGTAGGTAAAACAAACAAATAGGATAAAGTTTTGAAATACTGAGGATGTAAATAGATAACAGAAAATATTGGGGGCTGTATTCACTCAAGAGACAAGTACAAAGTTAGCCGCTTGTGCACCCAGAGGTTTTCGTTCTAGGTCAAATTTTAGCATAAAGTATAATTATCTGATGGTTGCTTTAGCAGCCAAAGGTCCACTGCCTTGGAGGTGACATGTATCCCCACCACTGCTAAATGAGAAAGAGCATGATATGAATAGTCACAAAATCTAAAAGAAGAATTGAATAAGTATTAACTGGAAATTTAATGGGGCGTAAGTGAATTTCTGTTGCTGAAGTGAGATAAAGATGGATTGAGACTCTGACTTCACACACAGACTGGATTAGGTTGTCTTTTATTAGTTGCAAGTAAATGTGGGCCCTAAAAAACATCACAGATCAGTGATATCTCATGATGTCATATGGGGACCTAAATTGGGAACTTTGTTACCGTTTCTTTCCAGCAGGGTATAAAAACCCCTCAGCTTTGAACACCCAGCATTCCAGTGGGAGTTGTTCCTGAAATGAACCTATACCTAGAGCCTAAGAACTAGTAGATTTGGAGACTGCATTGATTTCAGACTTGTGGATGCAGATGAATGGTAAATAGCAAAGTTTTCCAAAGCTTATGAGCCAGCAAATGATCATTAACTTAACACTATATTTGATGCCTGTTTTCCAGATAGACAACAATACTAACCATTCACAGGTTTGCACATGCATTTTTCTGAAGTGAATCTCCTTGATGTATTTTTCTGCCAAATGCTTCTACACACACAATAGTGGAGGGTTCTTCCATGCACCACCTTGCAAAAAAGCCTCCATCAGAACAAAAGCATTCATTCACTTATTTTTCAAGTTGTTCTTGACTAAGTAGAAGAAGGAGAGCTATATTGCCTAATGACTAAAAAGCGCTGGCTAAACCATTAAGAAAACTGCCAAGAATTACACCATGCTCTTTGAGGACAGATGTACAAACCTGTCTTAATCCCTTGAAAGAGCTGATTCAAATGATGGTTGTTGAAGCCATATAGGCAGTTTTGAGCTCTGAGTGCCCGAAACTGTATATTTTGGACTGCTGTATTTTGTTTTGTCTTTGAGCAAGAATTCTGTTCAGTGAGAATAACCTGGGTATACACAAAGTATATAGAGTGCATGATTCGCTTCCTGATAAGGTGAACATTTGCACTGGCAAAACTGTTCTCTCACTAAAAGAGCATTGACAAGTGCAGTTGGTTATCTAAGTTGAGTGAGATATGAAATACAGGGTAATTTTTGATTTTATTTTTTTTCAAAGGGAAATATGCTGCTCTCTACCTGCAATCAAAACCCAACCTAAATATCCAAAAGTCCTTCCCAGTAACATTTTCTAAAAAGGAAGACTTTTCTTTAGGTGGGATTTGGGTTGAACACGCATGCAGTCTCACCTGAAGTTTATTCCTGAACAGAAACCAAGAGCTCAGACTTCAAATATCGCCTTATAAAAAACTTCTGATGGTCTTTCTAGTGGAAAAGGCCTGAAAGAAATAAAGAACATAAAATGATCATATGTATTGGACTGAAGGCAAGGACAGCAATTAGAAAACTCTTTTCATGGAAGGTAAATTTTACCCTGAGTCTTTCTGCACCACTAAATCCAAAAACAAGGTTTGCGTTGGCACTTTGTACTAGGCTGATTTTCATCTATACAAGCATGTGCAAAGAAGCAGAATAAAAGCAGGAAAATAGCTGCTCAAAGACATGAATCTCTTCTTTCCTAGTAAGTGTAGGCTTCTGCAACCTTACAGGCCCTCAGGAACTATTTTTTTTTTACAACAGAATCTCAAGCAGGTTCAAAGTGATGAACGGTTTAAGAGCTATGAATTCATTTAAATTGTGATGAACATTTTAAAAGCTATGAATTCATTTAAATTGTATGTGCATTTTTATCAGGGCCACCATCTTTCACTTACAGTTTTCACTGTGGCTTATATTTTCTGTACTTAAAAATGAGCTCTTGTTTTGAAGTTTGCAGAGTGCATTATGTACTTAATGGATCAAGATCACAGTGAAGTCAATGAATTCGACTCAAGGGAAAGTGATAAACATATTTTCAATAGAAACTGTCATTGTTAGCATAGTTCAAATTCTCTGAGAGGTGTTATAAAGGTCACCCATATCTCAGATAACCTGTACTTTGAAAGCACCAGTGCTTAAAGATTAAGTCCTCAGTAAATCAGTATTATAAGGTTATCAACATAAAAGCAGAAACTTACAGAGGTTTTGATAGATAGCAGGAGCAGACAAAGCAAGGTTTGATGGAGAAAAGCAAGAAGAAAAAGTTACTGAAGAAGAGGAAGGAAGCTGTTGTCAGACCACATAGGGGAGAAAGGGAGCTTTTGGTTAAGCTTCTGCTTTGATTACACTCATACATTTTAATCTTCACAGGTTCTAAATGACAGGTGACTCTCTACGTATAAGCACAAGCTAGAAACGCAAAACTGAAGTCCATGAATGGAGGCAATTTTCCATTTTTTGCACTTTAGGAGAAAAATTACATACAAACTAGCATTACATTATTGCATTCAGTAAGTATTTTGAGGAATCAACATCATTGCTGTAGGTGTTGTATTGATGAGATTCTTAATGTCAGAGATGTTAAGAAGGTGCTAAATCTACTAAGACCCATAAGAATAAAAATTATAATCTCTGTCCCTCAAAAAAGAGTGTTCTCTGTTCCTGTTGCCTTGGGTAGGTATTAGTCAGCATGATCCACTTTACCTCTTTCTGTTTCAGTTTCCCAATCTCTGATATCCTCTTTGAAGCTCTTCAGGATGCAGCGGTAGGAAGGGCTAGCTAGTATTGCTACCAAGCCCTGAGTTCTACTTGAGGAAGTGTATGGATCAAAAGAACACTATTAATAAAGAAGGAGTGTTGGGAAGGAGTTATTTCTGTGGTAGTGTAAATTGTAGACTTCTCTGCATTGCTTTTTATATATGGCTTACTTCACTTTCCTTCCTTTCAAACACTGAATTTTCTATAAAACAGTTTGAAATGTGAGGGATTTTGTTTCGTTATATTAGTGCTATTTCCTCTATTTTTCTCTTAATAGCTTAATCAGTCTAGGAGCTCAGGAAATTTTACAGAGGTGAAGGTTGCCTGCTGTAGATGACCCTGCTTCTTCAGGGGGGTTGGACTAGATGACCCACAGAGGTCCCTTCCAACCCCTACCATTCTGTGATTCTGTGCTTCTGCGATTCTGTGATTCTGTTGGGGTTTTTTGTCGTTTTAGTCTTGAACCTGAGGCATTTACACCTGAATAGCCAATACTGAAACAGTGAAGTGTTGCAGGATGTAGCACCGGAGATGCAGTACACTTTAATTAGGCTGAACCCTTGTGACAGATCATGAAGTAAAGCAAACATGTAAGTACGCAAAAAGGATACAATTTTCTGTTACAGTACTGTAAAGCACACAATGCTTAGTAGAAGACTAATCATTCCTCTTGCCTTCCTCAAGTCTGGAAAAGATGGAGGAAACTTGACAGCACTTCCTCTGCCCATTTTCAAAATAGCTGAGCCAGAAGTCAACATGCAACTTAATGCCACTAGTTTGTTTGGACTACCGTCCACACACAATCCCAGGAGAAAGCAGAAAAATCTTGCACACATTCTCTGGTATAGAAAAACTCAAATTGCCAGCATCCGTATCATCTTTGCGTATGAGGTTAACAAGATTTTTCATTCTGAAAAACTTCGGAAAACCATTTATTTTCCTTGGAGCTGTACGTATCTTCTACTCCCTCCTCACACTCTCACAAGGCCTTTACTTTTCTGTTTCTAATTTCACTTTAAGGGTTGAAGTGCCTTTTCCCATTTGATTTACTGTTTCAAAATTTCTAGAGCAAAGTATAGGTCCTCAAATAGACTTCCATTAATTTTCACTTAATTTCTCACCTTCTTGCCTTTCAGGAAATTGCAAATAATTTCTTTTATTACTGCTAAGCAATATCTTTCCTGAACTGCTCATTCACTCTATTGGTTTTACACCCTCATTGTAATCTTTTCCGTTTCTTGGGATACACAAGTTCTAATAGCTTTAATAGTTTTACTCAAAGAAATTCCAGGCCTTTCTCACATTCAGGTCCCTGATCACTTCAGTCCAATTGACTTTACTAATGATTCCTTCAGTTCATCAAAGTTTGCCCTCTTTTAAAATCCAGAACCTTAGTTCCCTCCTTTTTCCCCCTGTAGTCCGATTTGACCTCACAGCTGAATATGCCCTGTTCTCTTTTCTCTGCTTCTTATGTTTTTTGCCTACTTTTTGCTTTATGTCTTTGAGTTTCTTAAACTGATATCATGACTGACAGTAGTGTAAAGTGAGAACAAAAAGGGGTCAGTTGTCCTTTAGAAAAGTTTTCAAGGAGTGCACAGGGGAGTTCTATTTTAAGGGATCTTTTTTCAGGTGTCTATAAAAACAGAAATTCTTAGACTAAAGTTATATGAAAAGTCAGAAGTTATTTTCTGTTGTAAGATGCTGGTTTTTTTCTGATAACACATCTTTCCAAAGCTTAGTTTGTATGCCAGCCTCTTTGACATGGCACACCATGCATGATACTAAGTGTTCAACAGTGGGACAAGCTGTAGCATGAAGATGTCTCACCATATACCCTAATCCTGCAAACATGTCCTTCTCCTTTGTGAAGTTAGAGATTTCATTGTGATTTTCACTGTCAAATATTTCAGGAGTTCAATGCACACTAGTGTTCCTTGAGGTTGCATCTATTTCTGAAACAAAAATTAGCTCTTGTCTGTAAACTTCACCAAATACTTTTATCCATGACCTCCTGATTACCTCTAAGGGCTTAATTCTGATCTCCTTTGCAAGCCATGCTCCTCAGAAGAAAAGTTTTTTGCCTCTCTGGCTACTTGTCTTTCTCTGGTATGTTTATACAAGTAGTTGGCTTTGCTTTCTCGAGTATTGCCCATTCCAAGGCACCACTGTAGCCGGAAAAAGTAAGTCTTAGCAAAAAAAAAAAAAAAAGAAAAAAACTGAGTTAAATCATCTGAACAAATTAGGAGTCATACCAAGAAACAGACTAAAATATATGATTTCTAGGTATAGCTAGAAGGTGGACGCTGTTGCAGTGATGGATTTTAAAGGCATTGACATGTCTTAGCTGAAATGTAGTTATCTTGTCTCTAAATTTCTATATAGTAAAGAGCTTGTTAAGAAACTGTTGTTTTCTCAGTAGTAGCCTTTATAATTAGACTAAAGCTAAATGGGGATGAATTTACCACTCTTGGGATGAAAGGTCCTTTTTATTTCATTACTATATTACCAAATAAATAATTTAAGACTGTCTTACTGATTGTTTCTAGCTAGAATCTCAGAACATACAGTAGGAGTCTAGTTATGCTGAAAGCCATTGAAAGCCCAATTTCAAAATGGTCTAAAACTGCCACCTTCTGGCTGTTTTAATTGCTTCTTATACTAGTCAAAAGCAGAGCTATATTTATTCTTTCACCACAGCTTGGAACCCTGATTGCTGTCAATGTAAATAGTACAGAGAGTGAAATACGTAAGAATAAAGCATGCTTATTATTTTTACTGTTGGGGAGAGAAAATAAAAATAACATTAGTCTGTCAGATGACCATCCAAGAGTTAGAATCTCCTTGATGTTCAAAATCACAGGATATAGCATAGTATCACAGGCTATGAAGCCAATTTTCTTTTACTATGTATACTATTTCACCCTCTAACCGTATTAGTAGCGTCCATTTCTTTCTGTCTGCTTTCGGTGTGATGCTCCTTCCATCATTTCTGTTCCTTCATTATACTGGGCTCTGTGCTTTTAGGGACTTGTCTTCAGTTTACAAAGACAGTAAATGATCGAACACATTGTACTTTACGCAGTGATACCAGAGCAGGTGAGTGAAGAAAACAACGCAAAGTACATTCTTTCAGAGGTGTTTGGAATTCTCACAACTGTTTCTAATGAGCAGACACAAAGGGTTCGGGTGTTTTTTTGATTTGAGTTTTTGGGGGTTTTTTTGCTTTTTTCTGCACAGATAAAATTGGACCCCTAGCAGCAGTGGAATTTTCTGGCTCAATGTTGGGGTAAGAACATGAAAAAAAGATATCATTAATCATTGCCTTTTATCCATATCAACGTCACCTTAACCTGATTAATGAGTTACCCCGTAGTCTAAAACAGAGGTTCAGTTCCCACCCACAAGTACATACTGAAGATGCCTGGGCAAGTCAGAACTGCTTCTGCATTAACATTTTCCAAGATTAATATATCTACCTACTTTAAGTCTTTTTTTCTTAGTTTTTGGAAAGGCTACTGCGGTTGCATTTTAATTTTCACAGATCAGCTTGCTGTTAATAGAATACTAATATCTGGAGTTGCCTAAGAAACATAAAGTACTACTGAACTTAGCAAATGACTGCAAACTACATGAAATTGGCTGTTTTTTACAATATGCCAATGTTCTGCTGATTCTCACAAAGAAGTTCCTCCTCAAGATGAAAGAGCAAAGAAAAAAATAGATATTATATTACCCATAGAGCTCATCTGCAATATATTAGATAAAATTCCAAAGGAAAAATTATCATATATTGTATTTTTCAGAAACAGACAGGTTTTTCCAGAAAGCTTCAAGGTTTTAAGATATGTATCTTCTGGGCAAGAAAGTAAGACATGTAATTTTTTTCCATCCAGGTATTCTTCTGTATTCTCCATTTAGCAATGTCTCCCATGTAGGGAGCTAATTTCTTCATTCACTGCAGTATAATTCCTTTGAAAAAATAAACAAACAAACAAGTGAACAAACAACCAAAAAAACCCGAAGAAAACCCCACAACCCTTTAGTTTTCTCCTGAAATAACAGTCTGCCATACTTCATGCATTTCTATCTCTAGACAAATATTGGGTGTTAAAGTAAAACAAAAATATCTATAAAATGGAAATATCTAATTTTTTTTCTTTGTTATGGTTTTGGGGGGCTTTGGGGTTTTTTGTTAGCGATCAGTCTGAAATTCGACAAACCTATTATAATATTTAACTTACCGAAAGATGGAGGGACCATTCTGTGATGAGGAACTCCAAAATACACATTGAGTTCCTTCTGTTTGAATTTTCTGTCAAAAAAAATAGCATGAATAGCCTACTGCTGAACACTGGCCACCTGTACGCACACATACAAACAAACAGTAACACACTAAAGAAAATTGCTTACAAAATTACTGTTTTTTTTCACAACATCCACTAATACACAAAATTCCACTGTAGGGAGGCTAATTTTACTGAATTGAATATTTTTACTGTGAAAATGCGAGTCACATTTCACAATATGAACATATATTCCTTCAGTCACCGAGGGATGGTAAATATTATGTCACTTCAAATCTTCTGTACAGCTCCTATAAAAATATTAAGCAATATAACAGTCAGTACAGAAAAGTATACAGTTCTTACAACAATCTTCTTTCAGGTGTTTGCAGCTTGTCTGTTTCCAGTTCTCCCATTTTTGTTTTGGATGACCTACCTTTGATCTTCGGTTGCAGGAGAAATGTTATTGTTCATTTTAGACCGTTTCCCAGATTTTCTGTGCAACAAAAAAACATATTCAGACAATGAATATTTAATTCCCTGCATGGTATATTAGTAGGGCAGGTCTTTCCTTCCTGTTTAGAATATTGTAACACTACAAAAAGAATAGAAAAGTTGAGCTTTTCTAGTTAAGCTAGACGAATAACGTATATACTATCAGTATTAGCATTGAATTAAAGGCATCAGATTCCATGGAGAATCATCACCCATCATTTGAAAGTTTACATTTTGTCAGACCAAAGTCTTCAGTAAGACTGAAAAATAACATTTAAAATTCTCTGGATGTATTATCTTCAGCAACAAACTGAAAAGCATTTTGTATTCCGCAAAACTACATTAAGATCTCGGCCTGGTCCTTGCTGAATATCATGGGGTGCTGTTGGACCCTTCCTCCTCTGTCCACCTCCATCTTAAAGTGGCCCAGCCCTTGAGTGTGTTGACCAGTCCCCCTTGGTGTTGTCTGCAGACTTGATACATGGGCCCTTTGTCACCTCCTCTGGGTCACTGGTAGAGTTGTCAAACATGACAGGTCCCAGGACTGACCCTACAAGAGCACAGCTGTAGGACACAATCCACTAACCATCACATTCTGACCTCAAACTTCCAACTATTTCTTTCACCTACCTGATTGTTGTCACAATCAAATTGTAAAATGTTAAGCTGGATACAAGAAGATTTGGGAAGACAGCGTCAAAAGCCTTACTAAAGGCAAGGTACAAGACATCCACTGCTATCCTCCCATTGACAAATCCTGGCCTTATTACCACAGAATGTAATCATTCTCCTTATTCTCTGCAGCAAAGAGAAAAACTCAACCCTGAAAGATCTCTCACAGGCATCCACCATAATTAGTGCATTCTTGACTGAATCTTAAGTGGATGAACACACCTTCCAGAGCTCCGGAGTAAAGACTTTTAGTGGTTTGGAATTAATATCAGCCTGTCACAAACATTTCTTACTAGCATCTGCCCACTCAACTTCTTGGAGGACACTGAAGTGACTGTAGGGAGACCTAAGGAGTGTTACAGAACTTTGGTGCTTAACTCAGCACCATCAGAGACCAAGTTTCTGTTAGGCTTCCATTTTTATTTTCCAAAAAGTATTAATGAGTAATTTATTATTAATCTATAAGCCCTCTTCCACCAAATACACCACTGCATCATCTGTGAGTACTAATATCCATAGTGGACTGTTTACCACGCTTTCACCAAGTATTGAGTTATCAGAATTTATCTAGAATTTACTGTGTCTTATGCATTCAATGATATGCACAGACAATAATCTATTGGGATGAGCATTCCTTTAATTAGCATGTCTGGAGAATGACAATATATATAACCTCCTCCACATGTTAAATCCTCTCAGGAATCCAAGACTAAAGCACAGACCTGATAGACTAGAAACGTGATAGATTCCAAGAACATAACAGTAGAGATTGAAATGCTTCTAAAATCTTTCTGATACAGATATTAGCCTGAACTGGGGAGATCTGTGTGATGTACTCTAGCTGGATGATGATAACTAAAAGAGACATCACGGCAGTGGCAAACACTTTGACTGAAAAGGACAGGTGAGTTGTGAAGCATGCAGGGGAAATAGTCTTTTAGATGCTCCACAGAAGACTACCCAGGGTGTCTGTCACTCAGTAACTTCTGCTAACTTGATATCCCTGAGCCAGGCCCCACTAGGAAAAGACACTATCCGGTACTTGTATTAATGCAAGGAATTTCATTGCTTTCTTTTTACTTTATAATTATTACTCATTATTTTTAGAAAGCACAGTTTCAAAGGGAACTGTTGTAAACCATTGCAGATTACTTCACTCTAACTGTAATAAATGATATGGAGTCCTACTTGCAAGTAGCTGGAAACAGTATGATATTAACTTGCAGAGCTTCTGCATTCTTGTTGCATTTGTGCTGTTTGGTTTTTTTTTCTTCTCTTTTGATGGGTGCTATGCAAGAAACAAACCTTTCCAAGAAAAAGAAATAAAAGTAAACATGTTGTTTTACTTCTTTGTTCTCTGTCTCAGCAGCTGAAGATCAAGTCCAAACAATAAACAAAGAGCTGTTGCTTCCTAACATATATACCCTGAGATAGTGCTACTCCTATAGCAGGAGAACGAAGTGCCATTCCAGTGTTACCTAAACAAAGACTGCCTGTCAGGTCCTCGTTTCATACCAATCAGCCTAACTTCAATTACTTTAGCAAGTTATTTAAGACCATCTAAGCATGGGGTAGACTCTGATTAGCCAAGTGCTGTTCAGTGCTCTTTCTGCTTCCTTTATCTTGTCATTTCCTGTGAGAGGTGCCTGTCTGCTGCATGAGTTTCTGACCCAGCACCTCCTATGCAGCAATGCACTTTCCCTGTGAAAACTTCACAAACAGCATTTAGCTTCAGTGATCATAATAAAAAGAGTAAGAAAGGTGTTAGCTCTGTTAAGGGCATTGTAGGCAGCTGGCTACAGTGGCCTCTTCTTACTAAGGTGTGATAGTTGGCATCTCACCACCCAAGGAGGATTGCACATGGCATATAAACGCTGAACAGATTAAAATGATCTCTTTTTTCCTCACTATATGGCAAACAG
>Ga0181612_107638_pt1 | contig 15128 bp, 11 predicted proteins | sample HoacroProtozoa21_FD_119630 | JGI IMG/M metagenome (GOLD analysis project Ga0181612, IMG submission 119630) | Hoatzin crop microbial communities from Cojedes, Venezuel. Combined Assembly of Gp0051906, Gp0051904, Gp0051908 | reverse complement strand
GAGCACTGGAACAGGCTGCCCAGGGAGGTTGTGGAGTCTCCTTCTCTGGAGATATTCAAGACCCGCCGGGACAAGGTCCTGTGCAGCTTGCTGTAGGTGACCCTGTTTCGTCAGGGGGGTTGGACTAGATGACCCACAGAGGTCCCTTCCAACCCCTACTATTCTGTGATTCTGTGATTCTGCTCTCCAGAAGTCTTTTAAATTGAACAGCCGCTTGATAAAGCATAATTTAGTAGATTCTTCTTTAACTAAAGAAACAAATATAGGCAGGAACTAAGATTAAATAGACCAAGCTTAACCAGGCTTCTTGTTTAAGGATTGCCAACTTGTGAAGTGAAAGAGTAGAAATATGAAGCTTTAAAGATATTTGTTAGCAAAATGATTACATTTCTGTTTATAGAATCATAGAATCATAGAAAGTTTTGGGTCGGAAGGGACCCCTAGAGGTCATCTAGTCCAACCCCCCCTCAGCGAGCAGGGACACCACTAACTAGATCAGGTTGGTCAGAGCCCTGTCCAACCTGGTCTTGAATGTTTCAGTGAACAGAGTTGCTGTGGCCAGCTACATCATTCAGACTGGTAATAGAATTGCTCTAAGTCATTTTCTGAGAGGAGAAAAGGAATTCCTAAATTAGAAGGAATGTTGAAACCACTCAACAACCTTTTAATTACTTTGACAGAGGAAAACCTGCTGCGTTTTGTTTTGTTATTCTTTGGTTCAGTAGATGCAATTTGCAAAAGGGCATGAGCACGCTGCAGTTGAACTGTCAGATTTCAGTTCACACATTAAACAGTCTCTTCAAATGTGTGTTATAAGCACGGTATAGCAGCCTTATCATTATTATGTGCCTGAAACTGAGCAGATGTCCAATAAAACTGCCAGAACTACCAGTGGTTCCCTAAGGTGACTTTTCTGCCGACAGGGAGAAATGTATTAAGCCCAGCTTTTCAACACTGTTCTGTGGGAAAACACAACTGCCTTAATGGCAGAAGTACAGAAATCTGAAATGCCACCAGAGTCAGCCTTTAGAGTCAGACTTTTTGCAGGTAAAATTAAGCTCGTAAGAAGCCGTCTTCCCTTATTATGTAAATGTAGTGGCACAATAATTGAATGTGTAAGATAGGGTCTCACACAAGCTTGCAGTACAGTTTCCAGCTGTGTTAAACCTCTGTCTGTGATTTGGGTTGCAATTCTTTTATTGAAATGGCATCCACGATCGCTTTGCAACCATCTTAAGGTATTCAGTAATTCAAGCAGGGTTATTAGGCAATTCAGACTAGGCAATGTGACTGTTCTGTCTGAAAGAAGATCCTCCTTCATCCTCTTTCTCTGTTGCTACTCTTATCCCCCTCACCAAACTCACAACCACTGTGCGTGCAATTAGTGAGATGAGTAAACACACTGCACTTTGTTCAGTGGAAGCTGTTGCATCCCCACAGCAGAAGGCAGCTCTTCTGCACCCCTTCCAAGGACAGAGCAAGCAGAGTGGGAGGGAACCTCAGCCCTGAGACGCCAAGTGGCTGAGCCAGGTGTCAAATCTGCACATGCTATTTCTGACCCCATCACAGTTCCACCGCAGCTCTGAGACAAATCTCTTCCTGTGCTGCAGCTTCTCATTTGAAATACAAGAAAGTATTCTGTAAAACGTGGACTTTTTCCACCACTGATGTAAAATTAAAATTAAAAAGCTGTCTGTTCTTCTGCTGGCACTGTGTGGAAGACACATTGATGGCATTGGATAGCACAGACACATAGCGAAGACATGCTGCACAGCACAAATCGTTGGCCTGCAGTCCAGTTCTTTAATTTTAAACACAGCAAATTACACACGATGGCTGCCAGATGGTTTAATATCATCTTATACAGCTGGTCAAAAAAACAGAATTCATACTCATAAAATTGAGACAATTTCTGCTACTTAAAAGTGTACTAAATTGGAAACTGCCCACTAAGTAAATTTTCTGCTAGCTTTCCTAATGGGATGGTGTGCGCTGAAGTCTTGTAAGTGCACTTTGCCTGTATGATTTTAATCTTTCTCCATAAGCCATTTTCCTGATCTTTCCTTACTCTGAATAGGGGGAATATCCTGCTCTCTTAAGTACTTTTGACAGTGCCTCTTTCATCCTCTTTCTCTGTTGCTACTCTTACCCTCCTTACCGAACTCACAAGCTCTCTGCTTGCAGCTAGTGACATGAGTAAATGCACTGCACGTTGTTGAGTGGAAGCTGTCGCGTGCCGACCGACACACAGACGTGTGAAGAGGTTGCAGAACTGGTAACAAGGCATGCATTGACACATTATTTCCAATGAGTTTTGTAAGGGAAGAAATTGGCCTCTGCTGTCTTTGAGCGTGTGCAGTGCCTGCTTTGTCCCCATCCTTAGCTGCACTGAAATTTTGGTTGAGGCAATGTACAGGGTGCAGGTGTCGAGGAGCTGGGATCCAGGGGCTGCTCAGCCCCTCAGCCATGATGGTGGCACCTTGGGGAAAGCGGGGCAAGGGCAAACTGCTGCACAGTCAATGAGGAGTGAAGGGAAGAGTGTGAGAAACAGCCTTACAGACACCAAAGTCAGAAAAGGAGGAGGGGAGGAGGTTCTCCAGGCACCCAAGCAGAGCTTCCCCACAGCCCCTAGAGCAGACCATTCTGGAGCAGGTATCTACACTGCAGCCCATGGAGAGGGCCACGCTAGATCAGGTGGACATGCCCTTAGGAGCTGTGGCCCTTGGAAAGCCCACACTGGAGCAGGTTTATCTTGAAGGATGGCAGCCCATTGGAAGGAGCCACCCTGGAGAAGGAGAAAAGTGTGCGGAGGAAAGGGAGGCAGAGATGAGCTGTTACGGACTTACTATAGCCCCCATTCCCCAACTCCTGTCCTGTTCAGGGGGAGGAGGTACAGGAGTCGGGAATGAGAGAGTGAAGTTGAGCATGGAAAAAAGGTGGAGCTGTAGGGAAGGTGTTGTTTTATTTGTCTTTCTTTCTCAGCATGGTACTCTATTCTAACTGGGAATAAATTCAATTAATTTCCTCCAAATCAAGTCTATTTCGCTCATGACAGTAACTGGTAAGCAATCTCTCTGTCTTTATCTCCACACGTGAGCTTCTTCGTCTTATTTTCTCCCCCATCTTGCTGAGGAGGCGGAATGAGAGAGCGGCTGGGTGGGCATCTGGCAGCTGGCCACGATCAACCCACCACAATCACTTACAACACAAATCATTACGCTTTAGGAGACACTCTTGGTAAGTACTCAGCTTGATTATTTTTACCAGCCCACATTACACGTGCCCAGTTACTATGTTTTGTTTCTGCAGACAAATTGTTACCCACTTGCTTCTAAAACTTTGCAGAAGTACAATGAATTCAGAAGCCAGGACTACAGCATCATTCAGAGAAGCTGCAGGTCACTTTGCTCCTGTTAATAAGCTACTTTCCTCTGGCTTCTGCATACTGCTAATTCAATTTAGAAAGGGAATAGCTTCTAGACACCTTTAAGGTGAAAGGCAAAGATCAGATATGTTCACGCAAAGTTTGAATTGCTTTCCCATCAAGGACCAAAGAAACACATAGATTTGTTTTCAGGGATCTTTTGATATGCTTTGCAGCATCAAGAAAGTTTACTACCTATGCATGATTATTGGGAGCATGTGTTACTGGAAGATGCCAGCCGTTCATCATCCAAAGCGCTTGTTTGCTTTCTCTGAGGTTTGTCACAGCAACAAGCTTCAGTTTTTCAAACTTTTCCAGGAAATGATCTACAGAATTAAACAGCCTGTTATGGTTCTTCTGGTGAGCTTAATTTTATATCAAAGGATTTGAAGCTTCTCTTTGTATCAGAGGGCAGGTTTATCAGTTGTCCTGGCCTTTTTCTCCAGTACTGCAGACTTCTTATTTTTAAATACTCCAATGTCACCTTTAAGGCATAGGAGGATAACTCAGCTGTGAAAATGACATTATTCACCAGCTGACAGTAAAGAGCTAGTTTGCTCATCTAGGGCTCCCATATCCTCCTGAACTTAATTAGTGTTCTCTCTCTATTTGCTTTTGTTCAGTTGTTGTTCTTTTACAAACTTCTCTTGACTCCTTTTATACACACATACAATACTCACCTCCTGAATGTAAACACTAACTATTTTGCTTTCTAAAGAAGAACAACCAAAGATTCCTCCTGAGCAATTAAAGAAGTCAGAATCCTGTTTTACTTCCAGGTAAAACATATTATCTAAAATTCATTTCTATTCCAAGATGATGTGCCACTAGATAGGTGTAATCATTCTTTGTGGATGCTACTTTCCAAGAAAAAGAGAATTCTTTTATTTATAATCTTGAATTTATTAACAGAAATATGTTTAATACTCCAGAGGGCCTTCTTAAATTATGTGAAGTGGACAAAAAGTTTAAGTCTTATTCAGAAAACCTGACCTTAGCTTTAGCTTTGAAAAATACCGTGGCACTGAAGACTATCAAAAAATTAATACAGAAAGAATTTTGTTCACTTAAATTTTTTTTGTGAATTTTTGGGATGTTGTGAATACATTGTTTTCTTTGACATCAGGCTGGAAAATATGGTCTCAAACTTCTAACTGCAAAACCAGGGTTGTTATCTTTGAGTAAATCTCCACGTTTAGACGAATTGCTCTAGGAGGTGTATCTTGTGTCTTAGACAAATCACATCAACATGGTGATTTTTAAGAACTGTGAGAGAAGCAGTATTAGTCTATTAAAGGTCAGTTTTCCAGGCTCATGCAAACAGCACTTGCTGTCAAGAATATTCCACATACTTCACTGTGATGTGCTTTTCAAGGGTGAGGCCTGGTTTAGTAAGGAAATTAACTTGGGGTACTCTAGAATATTTTTTCCCATCTCTTTCTCCTACGGAAAAGAACTTGGTAACTCTTTCATGCTCACTGTTGCATGCTGAACATGTGATATTTAAGGACTTAGATTTTTTTCTTGTCATCCCATATCTTCCTGGGACTTTCCACCAGTTCAGTGGATACTGTGTTCTCTAAGAAAATGGAAGCTTGGAACAGATTAGAGACATTCTTAAAATGCCATCTCGTGAAATCGGAAGATCAGTTGAGGTCTCTATTTCCACCTAAGTATACTAGCTGAGAGGAACCTACTTGGCTTCACAAACAAAATGTGTAACCTCCATTTCTTAAGCTAGAGAGCACTTTTCATTAAATTAAACATCTTTGGAACCCCAAACACTTTTTTTTCCCTTCACTTTGTTTCTTTTCAAATTCTGATTGCAAATCTGAATCCAGTTTTTCAGAGTTTAGAGTTCAAGTAGTTTACTCTTAACTGTGAATGCTGATATGCTGACCTATTACTTGATGATGAAAATACTTTAAAATGAAGAAAAAAAGTCTGTAATGCATCAGTAAAATTGTCTGGAAACAGTCATCTTTACTTTTTAAAGTCTACCAGATTTCCTGTGCTTTTATTTTAATTGCATGTACTGATTAAGCATGTACATTCCCCTCCTAAAATCACTGAAGTTGTGCCTTCCTACTCATACAGTGCAACTTCGTAGTGAAGACTAAATTCTCCAACATGTATTTTCATCTTCGTCAGTTTTTCAGACTGAAACATAGTTTGTCAATATTTTTTGTCAATGCTTGATGAAAAATCACTTGAATACATGTTGTGCTTACTGATATTTTTTCATATCTTGAAATCTGTAAAGAATTACAGTAGTCAGGAACTATCTTTGAGTTTGCTGTGGTGGTGAGAGACAACTTTGCAGCACAGTCAGTGCTGCATAGCACAGTGGTGATGAAATCCCTCTTGAGGAATATAAACTATAAAAGTTCAAAAGATTTTCCCACATCTTTCTTTTAAACTAAATTCCATGTTGGTTTTATTTTTGTGCATTGTCTCTCAGGATGTAATACCAAATGTTGATAGTACGATCAAAAGATTTCAGTTTCCGTTTTGTTTTCTTTGTCTTACCTTGTTAACAGATTTGCTGTCAACTGTTAGGGGTCCTCTGACAGAAAAACAGGAGGGAGAAAACAAAACTTATAAGTTTTTTCAGTCTGACCTCAGTAATATAAAAAATCTGGCATTGTGGCTGTTAACAGGCTGGCAAAGGTTCAGATAAAACTTTTTGGATATGCTATGAAGTAAGTTACTGTAACCATCTGAGTCCGTTCTGCATCAGTTGCTGTTGACCAGACAGGAACCATGGATGTACCTTACAGCCCATTGTTTGCATGTCCTCGGTTATGGTTTATTAACCATGATGGCTTATTAGCTAGTAATTCTCTACACACTGATGAATATTTATTGTAGTTCTCAGCAGAAATATATTTTAAAGTGACTGCAGGGTTGCCTTATTCAGGATACAAAACAAAGCAATCTCTTTACATTTGAAAGACTATTCCATTCCATTTAAAAAGCAAAACAAAAAAAAATAAAAAGAGGAATATTCTGTCCCTCACTGCATCTACAAAGCAGAGTATGACAGCAAACTGCAGCAAAGCTGTGTGGTGCAAACACAGAGGTTCAAGGAAAACCTAGTAGCCTAAGGGGAAAGATGGCAGAATTACTAAAGCACCTTCACAGGTTAAATTACATTTAATTTCAAGTATTTCTAGTTATTGAAGAGAAGACAGAAAATGTGGCCTGTCCTGGGCTTCCAGAGTTAGTTGCATGTCCATCTACAGGCATAGATGCACAGAGGTGGCATAGATGCACAGAGGTAGCATAGACGTCCATCTATGGATTATTTGTAGCCTGGGAGCCGCGCCCTGGTGCACCGGAGCTGAATCTGCTCCCATTTCCTACCGAGTCCCTCTGCACCCAGGTTCTCAGAGGGAATGTGATGCTTTCTGTGCTGTGAATTCCTATGCCTGTTCGCTTAGCACTAATCTTGCCACTTAGATAATCCCAGACTCTATCTAACCCAGCAAAGACTGACAGATTAGAGGCAATTACTGCTGTCAAATCAATTTATGATTTATTTGTTAAATGTAAGATTTCTTTTCAAGGCCAGTGGTGCTAAGCATTTTATGTATGTTCTTCAACTTGAGCCTGTATAATCACTTTACAAATATAATTGATAAATGTTTTCATTAATACCTTTTGGTGAATTTTATAATATTTAATATCCTTCGGAAGGAGGAACAACTTTTATTTACCCTATCTCTTTTTCCCACTTGGAGGGAGGGAAGGAGGTAGTTGCCTTTGGCATTTTCTTTAAGATAAAGTAGTGTCTGTGTTGCATAAGAGCCCCAGAAAGACAATGAAGTCACCTCAATACTTTATAAAGGGCTTCACTGATTATAAAGAATATTAAGTAACCTTACCAAGCATCTAATGACATTTATGAGAATCATTGCAAATTAATTATTAATAATAATGAAAACAGTAGAAGAGCAAGAATTATGGGTTAATTTCCATCTACTAATCTCCTCAGTGTAGGCTATCACAACTCTTTCTGATTTTTGTTCTCTTATTAGCTGATATCAGTAGAACCCTGTGTTTGTCCCTGTATGCTTCATGACTTTGGTAGCAGACAGATTTCTGCATATGTATTTTTTTGTCACTTAAGAAAACAGATATAGGACATAACACAGTAATAAGCCACTAATTTACAGGTTTATTACTGTGTATTCAGAGAGGCATATTTTCACATACAAGGACACTGAGAAGCTTACAGGCAAATTAAAACAGAAAGGGCCCTAATAAGGAATCACTAAGATTGTGTGAAAAAATGATGGGAAGATGCAAATAGAAACTGCACATAAAAATAATTTACATCAATGCTTTTATGATAAATGTGCAAATTACCAATAAACTGGGTTCGCCTGCATTGTACCCAGACAACCATCTAAGACAGGACTTTCGAAATAGTGTCCTTTTTTCCAAAATGTTTGCTCTTCATTTGTTCAGTCTGACCACCAGCTGGATAAAGATAAGCCAATTAAATGCTCTTTGCATCGTGTCTGGTATACAAAAATAGCCATACTTCAGGTCAGGTCAAAAGTACTTCTGGTTCACTCTCCTATCTCTGGCAATATCCAGAAACGTGTGCCTAGGAAACGGGTACCCCTCCATTACTATCTCTGCTTCCAGCAGCCTGTGGCCACTCAATCAAATAACCAGTTCAATAAATGGGTTTGATGGGCTTTTCCTCCATTAAATTTACTAATTGATTTTTGAACTCATATTTACTTTTAGCCTCCATACCACCTTGGGGTAATCAGTTGCACAGTACAATTACACAAACATTCTTTTTTTTATTCCTAAAGAAATCTGAGTGATCCTCTCTCAAATTATTTTGGAGGAATATTTAAAAAAATTCCAGAAAGGCTGTCTTGAGGTTAAAGGAAAATAAGACTTTTCAGTTCCGTGACCTGCAATTTTTATGATCACAGTTAAGATCGTTACCTGTCACTACAGCAAAGAGATCAGATAAAAATTCTAAATGGTGATGTCTTCCCGCATCCTTAAAGTCCAAGCATCTTATTCCTGTGGATTGCAGAGACTGATGATGCTAATATATAACACTGAGAGAGATTTAGTGAGAATTTTGCTATGGGGAAAAAGCTGGGGTCAGAGTTTAGTCCCTTGAAGCTTCTCCATAAAACAGCTGTTAATCTCTCTGTCCTGATATCGTTGTCTTCATTGTCTGCAATTTTTATCTTTCAAATGCTTCATTACATTTTCCTCTATATTTCACAGCTTCATGCATAGAAACTTGAAACTTCCTAGATAAAGATTGCCAGAGCCTCCAAGGCCTTTATTTTATAACCTGCATTAGTAGCATTGAGTCACCTCCATTACATACGATGGCGCCATCTGGTACAATGATGAGAGGCTCCAGGTTACCTGGCTTTTTTTCCCCAGTCATGTTCAGAGGAAACTAAGCACATGGTATGTATTTGATAAAGGCACTACTCGGGCAATAGGTTTCTGTGTACAGCTGTTGATGCTGGATTTAAGTCTTTGGAATTAAATTCTGGTTTTCACTCTGATCCATAAGTTCAGCTTCTTCTTTCCAGGCCTCACACTTCTTTTATGGCAGAATTTTTTTTTTTTCAACCTTTCTTGAAGTGCTTTATATTCTCAAAGTCCTGTCAGTCTCTCTCCTATGTGTTTCTTTTCCTCTTCTAGCTGCTTTCCCTCCCCTTTATATTACATTGCCCGCAGACCTACAATGCCAGTTCTTCACTACTTCTGCATTCTCCGTCATTCTGCTTCTGGACTTTGCTTGTAAGGTCATACATGTGAAGAAATATAATCCCCAACTAACCTGGATGCACAGATATGATAAGTCTGAGGAAAACCATGCTTTAGCTAGAGAAGTATCTTTTCCTCAGAGTGAAACCAAGGATAGTATTAAATTGCTAAAAAGAACAGTGTTGCCAGCATAGCGCTTCTAATCTGTGTCTTCTGCAACACTATAATCCCCCAGTAAAGCTGTGCTAACAGGGACATGGCCTACATGGACTCCTTTAAAAGCAGCTTCTCCTACTTGAACTTTATTCTAGCTTCCATGTTTCCATTTTATTCTGGGCTAGTGTACTGCTGCTTCAAGTCTTCTGGGTGTTCTCTCTTAGTTCTTTTTGAGTTATAACCTTCAATGATAAGCACGTCGTGTTTGTTCATATGCTGATTTAGTCAAATGCTGCAGTGTAAAATGTAAGTTTTTTTTCAGATTCCTCAAACGGATGATTAAAATGTGGATTTCTCTGGCATTTTAACCTTGTCTTCTGTAAGGACAATAACAGGGTTAGGAGATTCTTCCATGCCATATGAAAGAAATATGCATGTCTTCATGGACTGAGATAGCTTAGTCTTTGATACACACATTTATGCTGTCACATTTTTCATAAGTACATTTGAAAATGAAAATGTAAAAAAAATAATTGTACTCCTGTATTTTCAAAAAAAAAATTGCCTATGCCTTCTGAAAGTTGAAATCTTTGATTCTTCCTTTGAACACCATTGTTATTTCTGAAAAAAATGGAAGTCTGAGTAACATTTGAGTTTTAAAACATTCCCTCTTTTTGTTGAACAAGAAATTTGGTAGGTATACACTTGGAAAATTCTGTGTTGGCGTTTTCAACCACTAGCTATTGAAAATTTATATTTGATGAACAAAGGTAAAAGACTGAAGATTGCTACTTCAAACTACCTTTTTTTTGCTTGCCATTCTTGGTTATTACAAATACAGCATTCTATGCCTGCTAGTGATATTTTGAAGTGGAGTTTTTCCAAATACCAAATTCACGTTTCAGATTTATTCTGGTGTTGTTCAGCGTTTTATGTAGTTAACCCCTGCTGCTTCTCAGTATTGAAGGCCTTGATCCTATAACTGACAGCATGTTACCAGACAGCTATTGTTGCCCTGGGCAGATGGTTGAAAGGGGTGCAAGAAAAGACTAGAGATTAGAAAAATCACCTTTTAAAGATAGCTAGCGTATATGTGGCTATAGAAGTCCTCCAGGCGTTCAGGTGTGTTTTTTTCCCCTTCTCTCCCTCCTCAGCAGCATTGCCCTGGCTGGCTGCAGACTCCGGTTTATGAAATGTATTTGTAAACACGTGCTGAAAGCCTGTTCCAGTCACAGCCCAGCTTGTTCCAGCCCTGTCACCTTTTGCAGTGAAGACTTGTACCTATTTCTCAGAAATATTTTGAAATTCTGTTCTTACAGGACTAGTGTGTCCCAACTCCTTATTTGCCTAAAGAATTAAATAGAGCTCAAAACACTGAATGGCCACGTGAGTCTGCATGCTGTGACATACAGCCTGCCTTAAACTCTGTGCTGCAGCTTGCCTGGGTTCAGTTACTCCACCCTCACTGCGCACACCCAACGGACACACCACTGCTCATCCCTCGTGTCACCTGAAAACCAGGTTTTGTGACGTGTCCAAAAGTACCATTCTGTTTTTTTGCAGATTTGAGAAGAAATTTGTCTCTCACGACTGTCGATACCGCTTTTGCAGCTGAACGTTGGCCCAGAGGAAAATTCAGCTCGTGGGGCTGTACGGCGCTCTGGGGCAGCCGGACTGCGTTCTGCTCTGCCGAGCAAGGCAGAAACGCTTCTCGGGTAGTGCTCGCTTTTCCTCTTGTGAGGCACCACCAGAGTGCCATCGGTGAGACAACACCTTTACAGTAGACTTAAGTGTAACAATTGTATTTTTACATTCCAACAGTTTAGTGTCTAACTACTGCGTGCCATATTATATGCTGTAAGGCTTAAATGCTATAAAACTGTAAACTGCTATGTACCACTATACAGCACAGACATTATGACATTACACTACAAGTTTCCACAGAAATTTAAATTGGCAAAAGAAGCAGTCCTGCACACCCTCTACTGCTGGCCCCCCTTTTCCACACCCGCTCAGTCTGTTCTCTTGTACCACCCAAGGTTTTCTGAGACTAGGCAACGCAAAATCTAAACGCTGTTGTCTAAAGCTAACTGTATTTGTGAGATCTAAATTTTACTGCAAGCTTGTGCCTGGATCTGTTCTTAAAGCTGTTCCCAAGTGCAACCACAAACGCTCCTGCTGGCCTAAGGGAAGGGAAAGCATGGGACTGAATGAGCAGTGGGGGAGCAGTTTTTAGGACATCATTGGCTTATGTAAGACTCGGATCCTTGTAGAACTTCTGTCTAAAGACATTGGCAAGCTTTTTGTGCTTAGTTATAGATGCTTTAGTTCTTTTCAGGCTATCCAAGTCAAATCATGTTGCAGTTTTGGCCTGCAAGGTAAGATTTGGACCACAGTACACACAGAAGTAATACTACAAAGCAGCTGCACAAAAGGCATCCAAATATAAAAATGAGGCTGAAGGTTTAGTTAAAATCTTGTGAATTATTAAAACAAAGGTTTAGAAACTACTCTCAAAGACCCTGCATGTTGTTTATTCAATATTCATCCAGTTTACTTAGTTTTAGCACCACGGATGCCAACGCAAGGTAAGAATCAGCATAATCGGTCCTCATGCCCTGCTGAGGCTTTGCAAACTGACTGTGCAGAAAGACTGTAATCAGCTGATAAAACCATGAGGCACTAAAACCCGGGTGCCAGCAGTCTTGCTAGGGTGCTATATTTACTGAGTCTATATTGGTAGTGATCTGTAAGCGGCTTAAAGTAGCTCTCAAAGGCAGAATTGATGTTTCAATGATCACTGCTGGGAAGCAAGAATGAACTTTTGGATGAATAAATACTGAAAAAGGTTACCTGGTATGTTTGATGCTATGGGTGCTGCTGGATCGGCGGATGACATTAATGCTATGGAAATTCACCATTGGTACACAAAATTTATGAAAGAGTGCCCATCTGGACAGCTTTGTCTGCATGAATTTAAACACGTCCTGGATCTACATGGACTTACTCCAGAAGCTAACAGCTACGTTGAACAAGTATTTCACACATTTGACATGAATAAGGTAAGAATTCGTGCTGAACTTCCTGGCTTTCTTATGGCTGTATCATTTGATGCATTCAGGGACTTGTCTCAGAGGGCTGGCAGTGCTCACTATTCAGAGGTAATGGAAGTGATTTAGAGGTGATGCAATAGAAAACTATGGGCAAATTAACATGAGTGGCAGGCAAACAATTTTGAATGTTCTGTTCCCAGTACATTTTGCCATTTTGAAAATTGTACACAGTCATTCTAATACAGATTGAGTAGTTTCTCATCTTTGAAACTCGGATTCTTCTTATTATTTTCAGTGTGTGTTTATAATTGGAAGTTTTATTTATATAACTCTGCTTGAAAAATGTATTTTAAAGCAGTAAGTGTTTGGCTGGATCCATAGGTATTAATGCTATAAGAACATGCAACATAGGCACAATATGATTCCTTCTGTGACTGTATTCATTACGAGCACCTTCTATGGCTTAGTTTGGTACCAGTCAATCCCCCTTTTCCAAAGACACATCTGTCTGTTTTTGACCCATCAACTCATTTTTACTGCTTAACATCTTAGGTCATTCGAAAGGAATCCAGCAGCTGTTACTCGCTTTGATGTCTTGCGTTCTTCCAGCTCGGTGTTCATACAGGTTCCTTCTAGCCATGAGATCCATCCAGAAGACTGTGCCTTGTTAGTTTTAACCTGAAGCCAAAATAACACTTTTTGTGAAATGTTACAAAAGAAGTGGAAAGTCATCTGTAATTCCTACCGAAGTGTTTGTCCTTGACTGAAATAAGGTTTAGGCTGGGTTGTCAACACTGCACAAAGTCTGCTTCCAGCTAATAGAACAGATGGGCCCATCATGGTATAAAAACTTTTTTTTTTTAAAAAAAAAGTGTATTAGTGTTCTCTATCCATGCCATTGATCTCAATGAATTTAGAGATGTAATGAAAAATGTGTTATTACATTACATGAATTACTTTAGTGGCCAGAATAAAACTGGTTCAAATTGTAGCCAGAACTACTCCAGACAGTTTCAATTTCCAGGAATGGCCTTTCTGTTCTTTATTATGAAATTAATTACATTTGTTTCAAAAAATGCTGAGAGTATTTTGTACTTTGTGTGTTTTTATATCCAAGCTTCACTTTCTTGTATGGTGCCCAGTAGACTAAGAATTCTCAGAGTCAGTACCTTTATTACACCATTTTCTTATTATGTGTATTTCCACACATACACACCCAATTCAGCTTGATTTTTTGGTATTATATAATTATTATCTACATAATCTTCAAGGACTGTTCCTATAATATCGGGCTTGTCACATGCTCTTTTCTTCGCCCTGCCAATTACCAGATGGTTAAACATACTGGAATTTGATTAAGTAGCATCACCTAACTCAATAAATGTGCTAGTTACAGACGATGAGCAAACTTTTAGTCCATAAACATGGAATTTGACTGGCAGAAATTGTCAACTTACTGTGTTCTTTTCAATTAATAAATCAATGCATTAGTTCCCCAGTAAAGCTTTATCACTGCTAACTTTCTTGGGTAACACACATAGACAGTGTCTTAGCTTATCTAAGAGCGTTTTCAGTTTAACTTTGATGTTTACTGCAAAAAGCCTTCGATGTTTCAGTGCTCTTGAAAAATATTTGGAAATATTTCCAAAATTTATTTTAGACAAATATTTTCAAAGCGACTAGTGACTCAAGGATGTTTCAGAAAACTGAGCCTGTAGCTGGTTTTAGTTACTCTTTAGAAAACTGGACCATGAAATAAACATCTCTGAAAATCAGGATTCTGTCAAGGTTATAGCATACCAGTGCAGGACCAGCCTCAGTGTTTGCCATGAGATAACTGAGAATGTGGAGAGGGAATAAGAACGTACCCTTCAAATAGTTTTGCATCAACAGAAATGCCTAGGAGAACGTGCCACTACTGCTGATATTGGTCTATATATTTGCAAATAACTACTGCATCCAGTACAGGCAGAGAGTGCAGAATAAATTAGATACAAACCTTCAGGGCACAGTTGCTCTTCACCACCATACCCCATTCAGATTTCTCTACTTTTTGTAGTCTTTGTAATGTCATGTCTAATCAAAACTGTAGCAGTTTTCTTCACTTGTTTGTATTACTTATAGTATTGAGAATGTGCATATGGACACTGACATTTGCTTTTTATATACTTCAAGCATTATAATACAATATGTTACAGCTGTGAAGCATACTTTTCTATATCTAGGTTATTTAGAGTACCTTTCCATAAGGAAAAAATATATTGCAGAAGCAGCTAGTCACCCTGCTTGAAGACAAGCCTTAGGTGAACCTGGAACCTGTGTAAACAGGGAAAGAGCTCCAAACCAAAAAGGTGGGGAGCTTTTTGGGTTTTTTGGCTTTGGTTTGGCTGGGTTTTTTTTGCGTAGGGGCAGGAGGTGTCTTTTGGTTGGCTAGTTTTTCACAAATTACTAATTGCAGGGCCTCCCTCCCAGTTCAGATAGCTTAGCACCCAGGGAGCCAATTGCTCAAGTTATCTGATTAATATTAAGACATATGCCTTAAACCTGTGAGGTTATACACATATTGGAGTTTGACTGCTACATAGTTCTATCCATCAATCTCTGCTCCCCTTCTCCTGTTTCCCCATAACTTTTTAATCAACGGGTAGCACGGGCACACCCAGAATGAATGCCCCACTCATGCAGAATTCAGCTTTTATTCATTGTTTAAGGCAACAGCTGGCTGGCAAAAT
>Ga0181612_166488_pt1 | contig 15129 bp, 6 predicted proteins | sample HoacroProtozoa21_FD_119630 | JGI IMG/M metagenome (GOLD analysis project Ga0181612, IMG submission 119630) | Hoatzin crop microbial communities from Cojedes, Venezuel. Combined Assembly of Gp0051906, Gp0051904, Gp0051908 | reverse complement strand
TGACCCTGCTTCGGCGGGGGGGTTGGACTAGATGACCCACAGAGGTCCCTTCCAACCCCTACTATTCTGTGATTCTGTGATTCTGTGATTCTGTGAAACTAGATCTGAAATACTAGACTGCCTGCAATCCTAGCTACCCACATTCAAGCAAGAAAAACCTAACCTAGAACTGGAATAGCGGTGGGGCTCCAGCTGTTATACCACCTGCCTGAAGAGAGGAAACTAAAACAGCTGGTTGTCCTGGCTTCGGCTGGGACACCGTTTATTTCCTTCCCAGTAGCTGCTGTGTTTTGGATTTAGTAGGAGAAGAATGTTGATGATACACTGATGGTTTTAGTTGTTGTTAAGAAATCAAGGATGTTTTCTCAGTTTCCCATGTTAAGCTAACGAGCAGGTGTGCAGGAGCTGGGAGGCAGCACAGCCAGGCAGCTAACCCAAGCGAGCTGACAGAAGTATTCCATACCATAGACATCATGCTCTGTATATAAATGGGAGTTGGCTGGGGGAAGCAGGAATCCGGGAGTTCCGTGATCGCTGCTCGGGGACTGGCTATGCAATCGGTCATTGGGTGGTGTGAAAATTGCATTGTGCATTGCTTGTTTTGCATATTCTTTATTGTTATTATTATTCCTTCCTTTGTTGTCTTATTAAACCATCTTTATCTCAACCCACAAATTTTACTTTTTTCCCATTCTCCTCCCCATCCCACTGGGGGCAGGGAAAGGAGAGATCAAGAGGCTGTCTAGTGCTTAGCTGCCGGCTGCCAGGTTAAACCACAACACTGGTGAAAAAACAAGCTTCCTTTCTTAGTTCAGGTTATGTTTCTTTACATATGCAAGTCTAAACAGAGACATGGTTGTAATCTGAAAAAGTGAGTTTAAATTGAACAACACAAGAACTGTTGCTCTAGACAATCGGTTTATCACAAACATGGCTCCTAAAATGTGGGATTAAGCTTCTTAATTATAGTCTTTTTATCATTCAGAATTTAAAGCTTTGTTTCTTTAATTTTAACCTGATGGTAAATGTATCATCGGGAGACTGAGCTCTCTGCTTTGGGGCTTATTGAATCCTGACACTTCATTTCTCACAGGAACGCAGCACTCATAGCGCATCTTGACTTTACCCCTTCTCTTTAATTATAAAATGGTATTCAGCATTGCCTTTTGCAAATCATGATCTTTTGTACATCTCCTCCATAATTATAACAAACTTTCTAGCCCCTCGGCTGACAAGCAACATTACAGGCCTGTCAGGTTTCTGGTGATAATGTCTTATTCTACAGTGCCATATGAAAAGCTGTCCTTTGAGGATCAAAAATGTACAATATGCACTGCTTCAATGTGTAAAGATAAGATTAAAGTACAAGGAAGGCAATTAAATGTTTAGATCACATTAATAAAAGCATTTCCCCTGTTTATCCTGGTGTTATCATTGCCTACAACATTGAGCAGTGTATTTGTTTTGCTGACTAAAACATGATCTGAAAACTCAAAAAGAGATTAAGGAACTTTTTTTTAAAGAATACAGTCCAAACTACTTTTGTTCAGTGCTTTTTTACCGCAATACAATGAAAAATTCTGCACTTTAAGGGACAGATGTCTGTATAGAAGAAACATCAATCTGCCTACAAACAAATCAACATGGATCATACTACTCTGAACTTTGTGGTTTCTGATGAAAACTGCAACTCATTTTATAGCACTAATGGTTTATTATTTGTTATCATAAAAACATATGAACTTATCAATACAAATCATATTTATTTACCTTCATTTGGCCATTGCATCCCATAATTAACCAAGTGAAACTTCTTGATGGAAATCAGAACCTCTCCAAGTTTAATAATTTTGTTTAGTACTATGCAAAGTAAATTTATATTATATCATTGCCCACAGACCACAACCAGAAATGGCATTATAAACTATCTGGCACTGCTCAATTATAGAGAGAGTTAGGGTTTGGGAGGTTTTTTTTTAGGCAAGAAATTAGCTGGAAATATCTCTTTGCTCTGGTTAAAAGTTTGAAGGTTTTTGACTTAGTAGCCATCAGCTTGTTACCTAGCAATATTTCAGAAAAGATATGACAGAGACTGGAAGAAGACAATTCAATATGCTGGGGAGAAAACAATTCAAAAAAGTGGCAGAAACCTGGAAGGCTTGCATACTCTTGCACAGAGCTACCCAATCACAGTTTTAGCAAATGCAAAGATGGAGTGGCAAACTGGAGTGATATCTGCAGACAGCACCTGATACAGCAAAGAAGGCAGAGCTTCTTTGGTCACAACAGCAGGACAGACCCATGTCGAGTCTGCTACGGTCTTTCCAGTACAGCACTTTTGCTTCTGAGCATTGGTCACATCACACAAGCTTGATGATTTACAGAGGTCATTTGTCTCAGGGAAACAAAGGACTATCACTTTGTTACATTTTTTTACATCGACTAGCACAACAAGCCCTGCTGCCCATCACAGTGCAAATAACACTAAGGATAATTAACAGCCACAAGTGACTTGCTCACTAAATATTTAAGCCTGTAAATTAGTCTACAAGGGAAGTGTGGTCCACTATTTGAGATATTTAAAGCTAGGATGCATAAAACACAAGAAAATGTTCTGTGTGGAATAAGCCTATATTTACAGGATCAGCTAGATTATCTATTAAAGCTGTTTCATGTCCCATAGATGAGTCAATATACATGAAAGTTAAAAATGAGAATTTACTCAATCTTCAAGCGTTTTCTGTTTCTGCTGAACTGTTAATATTGTTTTACAACAGAAACAAGTTTGGGAGTTTTGTTCTTCCTGTTTTTTTTAAAAAGAAAATGGAATAAGTATTACAAAGACTACACTGAATTTCTTTCATATTATGTGGAATGAGGTAAGAGAAAGGAAAAACTTTGTGGGCCAAAACATCCCATTTTTGGAAGGAAATATTTAGTTTTGGCAGACACTTAAAAGTGTCTAACAGACCTAATTATCACTTCTGTATCTGTATATATTAGCACAATTGTATTCAATGTGAAAGAAAATGGAACACAATCTTGTCAAAAATGCAGGCATAATGATGATACATTACAGAAATGTTTGCCTATTAAGATCTAGACCTTACGAGAAAGAATTCCTGTTTGTTGTTAGGATAAACAAAATATAAAATGAATGTATTGTTCTTCTATCACACAATGTAATTAAAACATCAACATACCCCATGTAAGCAATCAGCATACTCACTTGGAATTTTGTAACATTTTAAAGTCAGAGTTCTACCTGACTTCCTGGTTTTCTGTGCTTAACGCATGCTGTAATTTTTTCCTCTTTCTTTTACTAGAATCACGGAGCAATGTTTCCTAAGCAGTTACGTACTGACAAGCAATTACATCCAATCGTGTAACAGCAAAAAGCTAGAAGACTATTCATCTATGAGGAGAAAGATTTTTGTTGCAAGATTTTTAATATGGCTCACATAAATCCATATATGCAATTACAGCCACAGTGTGGCCACATGACAACTTGATTAAAACTTTGATTAAAGGAATTAAAACAATCAAACTTTACAGTGAGAGACACTGCAAGGAAAGCCTTCATCAAATCTCCATTTCCATGTGTCAGGCAACCTTAGCATCAGAGCTCTACCACGGCCATGCAGTTCTATAACACACTGACAATATCTCCATTAAAATTAGGATCTTCAAACTGCGTTAAGTAGCAGCATCCATTTCCATGGCAAGGAAATGAGATTTGCTTGGTAAGCTTTAGCACATGCTGGCATTCCTCTAGTAAGGATAATATGTTATCTTCCAGAGATCAGGATTGGTGGCAGAGTGCATAAATCCCTTGCCCTCTTTCAACTTTGCAGGGGCTCACTTTCAACAACTTGCAGACATGAATGTAATAATTAATTAGACCACAATTTTTTTTAAGCCCCCTCCATTTTCATTTTGCTACTATGCTGAAAACATACAGATCTCTACCATGTTACTGCTTTGGCAACTGGGCAAGAAATTACTGCACTTACCAACTGAACTAACATTGACCACTTTGAAATCCAAGCCTTTAAAGTGTAAATGGGCTTCCAGCGATGTAAATGAGGAACCATAAGAAGCTGATTAGTTAGTTAATGCTTGCTCAGAGGAGAAATAGTTACAGATTTCTTTACGTTCAGTACACACTATATTAGACCAAAATCAGTTGGAGAAATACAGGGCACAGAAAGGTCTCTTGATGTTGAGCAGGAAAAAAATAGAAACTGTTATTATTTTAAACACTACAAGGTCAATATAAAGAAACATTTTAATAAACCTGAATCCCTTAACCTACAAGATAGAGAACTCGGTCCAGCAAGTTTCATGAGCTGGAAAGCCAAAAGAGGCCACAGAATATGTAATTGCTAGTGTGCTTTCTATGAGAGTGGAAAGGGAAAAAAAACAAATCAGCTTTGAATGGGCACGTGGCTTCTGTTCATGCATACTCTTGTTGCAAAGTTTGCTTGCAAAAACAGGTTTGCACAGTTGCCAGCAAAACAAAACCACACATAATACCTACTGGAGAAACACTGTATGTTCAGCCTGCTCTGCCAGCTAAGCTCATATTCAGAATCATTAAGTGCCTCAAAGTGAACACAGCAAATATAATTCCTTATTTTGGTCACATGCAAAAGAGTGGTATAATGACCTACATCAACTGTTGGCATTGACGGTCAACAGCTGGTAGAGGTTTTAACTTGCTTTCTTACAGGAATCCAACTTAATAACTATCTCTTTTTTCTATAAATACAGAGCAGAGCCTGGAATTTCTGCATCAGTCATTAATGGAGCTAAGCCTGACATGGATTATCACAGAAGACTGAGAAAGCAGCCTTACATTTCTTCTGCCACAAACTTTGTGTAACCTTAACCCACTCTTCTGAAACTGAAGGAACATATTTCAGATATTTAAGATATTTCAACTTGCATCACACAGTGAATGCAGGACCTATACCTGTGATAAGGTACCTAAAATCAGTTTCAGCAACAGAAAGAGCTCACTGACTGGGACTTTCGTTGAGAGCAAGTTCATTTCCTGCAGTTTGATTAAGAAACCTAAATACTTAAAGAAGATTAGCTATGGACAACAAAATTAAAATCCAAATATTTATATCATGCAACATAGTGTATATAGTCCTACATTTCCCTTTGGAGCTCAGCAGAGCCACAGTTATGTGTCCCCCAGTTTCTGGAATGCTTCTGAAAGTTCATTGCTACTCTCAACTTTATTTTTTAAAAAGAGAGTGTAATTTAGTGTCTTCCAGATTTCATTTGAAGATAAACTTCAAAATGAACATTGATCACAGGGCTTACAACACTGCCAAGATTAGTTTTCCTGAAAATTATCGCTTATTCATGGTTTCTCACTCCCTGTTCACTTACGATGCTTATTCAAGTTCGGAGAACGGAGGTTAACAAATAATCTTCAGTGGCTCTCCTTAGCATTTAAAGGTCATTTAAGAATGTCTGATTGGAATGATTGTAACTGAGATTAGTCTTCAGCTGATGAGAAATAAAATGAAAAGGGCAAGTTGTTCCAGAATATAAAGGAGACATGACAGAGAGTATTTGCCTTGTTTCTATGTAAAGCAGAACATACTCTCCTAGGCACTGAGGTAGTGAATCTCTAAGAATTATTATAGTATACAACAGTTTTTAGATCAATTGTGCTCTCATTCACAGCCTACGTTCAAGACCAGAGTTTGTTCTGCTGCTTTCAGCAGTGTTTTCTTTAGAAATTTTAGAAGTGACTGCACATACAAACGTCTTGAAACGAAAGATTTATATGAGTAATTCCAGTCACCAACTCGGAAACTTCCGCCCATGAGCAAATGAGAATGCACATCATGTAATATATGACTACATTTATATACTATAGAGCCTGAATAACTAAGTTGTTAATTTCGTTAATTTTTCTCTTGCTTCCATTTTTGTAGGGCAGCGAATGTTCTGTCAGCCATTATCTTGAGAAAAATTGTAATTGATGGGTTCATTTTCATTTATGCCTAAGGAATTTTCACATTATCGTAAGCTGGAAAATATTAGATAATTAACATTGGTGATAGAACTGCATTCATACTGATTACCCTGTTCCACGTATATGTTTAATTGTCAACATTGCAATAGCTTTAACTGCAAATAGACATCGTCCATTAGCCTACCAGACTGCTCAATGAGAAAAACACAGACATTTTAGCTGTTATTTGGAGGATGAGAAGAGCATAATTATCATTTAAATAGGCAGTTTTAGTTTTCTTATCCACTTGGAATACTCCCCAAAAATACTTGTCTTCAATATTTGGGGGCAAAGAAACAACAGTGTTTACAATAACAGGGATACTGAAATCTCCTAATGCACTGTCCATCCAGAACTGTCACAGTATTTTGTAAAGATAGAAATGTATTCATTTCCATTTTTTGGAAAGGAGGAAGCAAACACAGAAAGGAGAAACAATTTGTCAGGTGGCTGTCAGTGTGCATCTTGAGTTACTGGACAAACCTTACTAAGGAGGTCTGAAAGAGAGAGAATATACACTCCTCAAATCCACATGTAAAAGAAATTTTTCCTACAAAGGCCATATCTATTCCAAGCAGAACAGGGAGACGGTGATCTCTTTACTGCACTGTTCCTTCTGCCTTGGATCCTAGCTACTAATATAAAGGAAAAAGTCAGATCTATAGAGCTCCCTCTGATGTCTTTGTGTGCAAATTTTCTGATTGGACTTATGCTTTTCTTCAATAAAGTGAGTGACAAAGGGAATCTTTTGACAGAGAGGATGAGACAAGAACTCCGTCTTTCTATGGACTCTCCCTCTGGTCACTCTAACACTGCTTGATTTTTGACTGCACCTCTTCCTTCACTGAAGGACCTCCTTCAAATCACAGAAGCCTCATCTGACTCCATTGACGAACAGCCCAACAGAAGCTGAATCAGTCTCCTAAGCGCAAAGCATTTTCACCCCAGTGCATTCAGTCCTAGACCCTCTATAGGTTCAGTTTAATGACAGAATCATATCAAGCTATTAAGCATTTGTGTTCACTCAGTCTAGTGTTTCAGCCTGCTCTATCTATCACTGGTGTTATTTCCCTGGATGGTTGTTTCATATTTTATTAGAAATGACAGCTCTATTATTAACAAGAAAAAAAATATACCATGAAAGAAAAATACAAGTGCTAGCTTTAAAATGCAGGTGCTGAAGGATGTGAAAGTTTTATCTGGTGACACATACGAAATGGCTGGATCTGTAAAATATTTTCTACTTGAATGGTTTATTAAAACTGACACTGGTACAACAATTACTAACAATTATTTTGTCAGAATGTCTATTCCATTCAAAGTGAGAAAGCTAGTAGCAAAAAACATACTTCAAACCTAAAAGTAGCTAAAGACAGTTTTACTAGGGGTCACTTGTTGCTCAAGAATTTGGTAAGGATGTAGAAAGGATTTTCTCTCCAGATTACTAGTTCAAACCCATACCTGATAATAATCATACAAATAAATACCAGCAGGTATTTTATGGTAGCTTGTATGACACTAGTTCACAGGCCAGATTCTCTAGTGGTCAGATGTCCCTAACATAAAAACATCATTATAATTGTTACTTTTCAGCCTATTACACATTCTACTTCCCAAGGGAAAAAGTAACCCGTTGGGAAACTGTACAGTGGGATAAGGTAGAAGCTCACTCTCCCAATCAGACTGTATATGTAATTAGCTTTTTCTTTATATCAGAAATCATAAAAAGAAATTTACAGTATGTCTTCATTTTAAAGTTAACTTGAATGTAACCATAACTCAGTTTACATCTGCATGTAGAACGCTCACCTTTTAATGCGAGATCCTCAGATCAAAGTGATGCAGAAACTCAAAGCTGCTCTGCAGAATAAATGTGGTGAGCATCTTTAGAGTATCATTGCTTCCTAGTACCTCCCTCCTGTGCCCAGTACAGATATAAAAAAAAAAAAACCAACCCACCTACACTCTGCAGAAGAATTGATCTCACAATTCAGTTTCCTACAGGTTTTCCCAGGCTGGGATGTCTGATCCTAATATTTGATGATGTAGAATATGCACATCAAAATTAAAGTACCTAGGATGCATTAGACTATTGCACTGGTGCTGTTCTGCCTCCCTGAATTAGCTCCACCAAATCATGGTGCCTTGGGTTCTGAATAAATGCCTGGAAACACTAGACAAATTGGAATAGTTCCTTATGTTATGCTTGGACAAAGTATCTGTGCAGGAATGATGAGGATGTCCAGCAAAACTGAAAATAAAGTAAACTTCTCACACAGCATTACTTTCATAATGATACACACCAAATTACTAATACTGACAGAGTTTCCCTTTGGGAAGGGTTCAGAAATTGTCTTCATAATTCAGAAGTGTGTATTCACATGAGCTGTATTATCATAACTATAGCAATACAGCCATAATAATAGAGTAATGCCAAAGTTTCCTTATCTAGTTAGCTAACAGTAAGTTGTGCTAATGGGTGAGAAAGTACTATTAAAATGTAGCAATTCAAATGTTATTTCATATCCTGCCTTTTCTTACCTCAAAGTAGGCTAACACAAGACAAGAAACTTAAAAACCATTCACAGCAGTTTTACATGAGTGGTGACATATTCTGAGTCAGTCTGTTTTTCCTTTCAATGACAAACAACATGCCATGTTTGGCAACAAGGGGTATATTTCCATTTTAAGTTTCCCAGTTGCTTCCTAGATGCAAAGAATGCAGAAGGAACAGCCACTCTTACAAGCTGCATGATTTTAATTCAATGGACCAAGGCTTCTTCCATATTTGTAAATATACATCATAATTTCAGGCCTTCTGATAATACAGGGGCTGCATTGGGAGTGAAAAACCTCAAACTCCTCTTATTCCTTAAATGGGTTAATAAGCAGTGAACCAAGAGGTTTATAACTATGTGATCCACTGGTTAATAAAGCCTTTGGTGCCAGAAGTTACATTTTGTGCTTGGGTCAAGGCTGTTAAGTCTACTCATATTTCAGATGTCTCCTGTAGGGACCACCAGGGCCCAAAAGAAATATCATAAGCTACTGACCTTGGGCTACTTCTGTGTTTAATACACATCTTTCAGACATATGAATCTGAGCACAGTGCTGCCCCTGTAGGGGAAGGACAAAAAAAAGCAAAGCCATTTCAAATTTGAACCAAACACAGAATAAAAAGTTACCTTATTTTGATATACAGAAACTTCAGGCAACACATTTTTACAACTCTCATTCACAGAATTTAAAGCCATAAGAAACCATTAGATCATACAGGCTGATCTCATGTATAGCACTGACTGTTAAATCTCACCCTGCTATTCCTGTGCTGAGCCAAATAACTTGTATGTGACTAAAGCAAGATTTTCAATCCTGTTTTGGAAGTATGAATAGAAAATCCACCACACTCCAGAGCTTCAACTGTCTATTCCAACGGTTGGTAGCCCTCCTTGCCCTTATATATTTTTTATTTAGCATCCAACCTGAATCTGTCTAGTTTCAGCTCTCAATCACTCATTGTTTCACCATTTTCTGCTGGATTCAAACAATTTTTCACTCATGGAGAAATTATATAGAGTAACTAAGGTATTTGAAGATTAAATCTCTAATGGTACAGCATTTTCACCATGCCTCAAACTGTTTTATCTGAAGAGAAAAGAATACGTTACAATAACCTTTGACTACTACCAGAACTGAGCACATTTTCTAATGCTGTTTGTAGAAAAAGTCACTCTATTTGTCTTTCTACCTAAAAACGGTCACAAAGGAACAAGCTTGAATTATCTCCATTCTGGCAAAAACAGACAGTCGAAGATCGTATCATATACATATGCTTCTGAATTGTTGCTTATGCACTACACAAGAGATTCAGTTATTTGAACATTGGATTTGTCAACCTGTGCACATAATTTTACACATGGTGAATAGGACTGTATGTGTTCCTCAGATGCTACAGGCTGACTGAAACCAGTTTCACAAGGTCAAATAAGAAAGATGGTACTTGATCAGGAACAAGAAAAATACAAAATAAGCTACAGCTAACGAAAAACTCACAAGAAAGCAAAGGAGATGCTGGAGAGAAGGAAACAACCAAACCAGGAAACAAAATTAAAAAGCCTGAGAACCACTATGGAGGATGGGGCTTGAGAAGGACATTTAATTAAGGCCATAATCTCATTAGCAGTCAACACTTCTGCTTACTCTTGGGGATGTCCTCAAGACTCCAGATCAAACAATCAGGCTTCTGCAGGCACACAACCAAAGCATAGATTTTTCCCTTGACCACAAAACAACTACCATGAGTGACATACTGATCTTTAAAAATGCCTCTGGCACCAACCAAAAATGTAATTTAACAGGTCGAGATTGTACTTTCATAAATATTGTCATCTGAAAATATTCATGAAAGAAGATGATAAACAATGAAAACTCATTTCAAAGCAGAAAATCAGAACTTGAGAGATACATTGTTGTGAAATGAAATATCAACCAGGTTTCATTCACACAGGCTGTGCTTGGAAAGCCCTAAAAAGCCAAGTGGCATTCTAGAGCAACAGACCTGAATTCTAGGATACTGGACAGTTGGGATCAGATTGTTGCCACAGCTAAAGTAAACAGTCTAAGTTAATTCCTTCTGGGAACTTCACTTAGATCATCCTCCAGCTTTCCTAGAAACACCACCACCATCCCGCAAAGTGCAAGTAAAACTAGTTTAACTACAAAGAAGAGTAACAGATAATGTTAGATAAAAAATGACAATGCAACATCTGAAATAAACGTAATTTCCAAATAAATAAATGTATTCTTACAAAACCAGGGACGAGTTAACAGACACTAGCACTTGATCAATACATCCAAAATTTCAAAACTTGCCTAAATGCATACTTTCCAATGAATATTATGCAAAAACAAGCCATTCCTACTCAGCAATGCAAAACTTAACAGGGCAGCAAACCTATTAATTTTTAACTCACATCTGCATTTCCTTCCTCCCTTTACTTCAAACTCTGCATTTATATCATAACAGTCCTTCAGTGAACAGTTTCATGCAACACCAAGTATTGTTACTGCTGCCATTCAAAAGCTAGAAGCTCCCCACTGTACACCAACCAATAAATACTATCTAACACTGCAAACATCTGCATGCATTTGCATCATAACAGAAGCACATTTTTCTAAAGAGGAAATGGTGAGTTGGAGAGTAGAAAGACAATACAACTGGTAAAATTATTGGGATTTTTCTAGCATTACTTAAGCCTATAGCATAATATGTGCATATATAAGACTTTATCTTAGATTTTAACTACACTTGGGACTCTACCACCATCCTGTTAAAATGAGTCTTCTAAAGTAAAGGGTGACGGCAGAAGAACTTACCGCTGACTGAATCTCCAATTAACCATTCTCCCAGCGGGTGTGGTTAGGAGCATTTCTGAGATATTCTTGTGCACATCAGGATTTCTCAAGCCTGAAAGTTCAATGCAAAAAGAAATGGTATGTTCTCGCGCCTCAACCCCTAATTTAGTTTGCATATGAATGCGAGTCGCCTGTTTGGAAATATAAAGTAACAATCTAGCCACTAATGTATGCAGAAGAAATGGAAAGCACCAACTGACTCCTGTAGATCTGGATTTCAAAAGCGTTTTTAAAAGACTGCAGTTAACAAAATCCAAACACAGGCATTTGGTAAAAGTAGCATTAGTCCAAGTTGCCAGTGTGCATCCTTCTTAAGAAATACTGCATGTGCTGTGTATGCCAGGCATCCTGGCGCAGCCTAAGTCTTTAGCAGGCCTTGCAATTTTTCCGGAGGATAAAAACTCCCACAAATTCAGAAGCGTTCATTAACTTGAAGTGTCTTGTTTATTGGTTGCTCAACTCAGGATATGCTGTAACTAATTTCCTGAAGTGCCTCAGACCTTACCTCTTGACCAATAGCAAATAATTGCCTGTAACATTGATTACAAAACCTCTCTGATCTTGCCAACCTCCCTCAAAGTTAGTATACTATTGAGTGTCACCCAGAGTTACATTCTTCTACGAGAAGTCAGAGGGAGATTTTGTGCTGGATATTAATGCTTGCTCTACATAGATTTCGTCCTCCAGGAAGCTTTCTTAGGAATACATTTCCTCAGGTTATGAACAGAACTGCTCGTTCAGGTGTATCTAGAGCAAACAAACTTTGAGTTTGCAACAGAACAACGTTCTAATTTACTTCAGGTTAGGCCAGCCAGTTTATCAAACAGGTTAAAGTACTTGCGTCTGTTAAGTTTACTTTGGTGGAAACACATTACAGAGCACAACCATGCAAAGATTTGCAGGCCATTTTGAAGAGGCAACAGAGGGCTATGATGATGAGCCAGGTGCAATAACTTTCTTCTTCACATAGTTCCTTGAGTGCACCACTGAGGATCGTTTGAGCTCATGAAGCTGGCACTGATTACAGCATATTAAGGCACATCCCCACTTGTGCTGCAAAAACAAATACATTCAATTGCTTCAGGTAGACCTGGACAAAGATGCATGCCTGCAGCCCAACTGAATAAAAACTGTATCTGCACATCCCACCAATGAAGGTTTGAATTTATGACTACTGGACATTGTAATGTGATTTCTGCACTGTCCCACTTTTTCTGTGACTTCTCAGCTGGTCCTGTGCACTTGCTATGCCAGAAGAGTATAGACTACCTCCCCACTCCCTTGCAGCATATATCCTCCCACACTGCAAGGCTGCTGTCCTCATGTCTTTCTAGACAAACCTGCCATAGGACCTTGACAGTACTGAACTTGAATATTGTCCTGATGAGCACTGATGGGTTGGATGAGTTGTTGATGTTATTTGGAGAACAAGATGGATTTGTGACAGTATATTGACAGCTTTAATAAAGAAAACAGTAATTGTGTGCCTATAATTTCACTGATTACAGAACACAGCTTGCAGCTCTCTAAATTATAGTTTACAGAGATGGTATCCTAAATCTTTTAATCTCTGTGCTTTCTAAGCATCCATTTGTATGACTTCTCCCTCCACAGCAGAATATGAATTTTCCAGTACTGGTTTTATGTAACCTAAGAGCTATCCTATAGTCTTGAAGTAAACAGAAAATTATTTTTTATTAAAAGGCATGTTCTTAGGACAGAGCACTCTCTACAGGAGGCTCAGCCAGTTTCAGTCTGTCAGAGTCATATACTGTTCTACCATCTCTGATGTAGTCAGGAGAATCTCATGAATCTAATAAGTATCGTGCAAAAAAATCTGGTGCCTTGCAACAGCATAAATTAAATAACAGTATTGTCCTGTTATGAATTAAGCAGAAACTAGCAGAGAGGTGACTAACTGTGCATTTGGCCACATCAAGAGTGGAGTTAAAAACACAGTCAAGGAATCCAACCTGTATTTCCTTATTCAAAGTATGAAATACAGTTCTGTTCTAAGGTTATCTAATGCATTCTGTTGATACAAATATTGTTCTACAAATCCATTTACTCCATAAAGAGACAAGGCAGCAGTATTAAAAAGAAAGCCCTTCTTTGTCTTTTATTTGGAACTGCAATGTACAAATCAAAGCAAACACTTTCTGAGTTCTGATACTTAGATTTCTTGTTTGTTTCTAAAAACGCATCCCTTCTTTGGATGGATGAAAGCTCTTTCCCTGCCTGGAAAGACTTTTATCAGGAAATACAGACTAAATATTCCATGCTTTACTCATCACTTATGGTAGCCAAATAAATTACAAAATGACATCAACCAAAAGAGCTTTCAAAATATGAATGCTTTGGTAGAAATGCCCTGTCTCTTGAGGCAAAATTTATTTATTTCAGTTCAAATAATTACCATGATTACAGATTTTGCATTGTCTCCTAACCATAAAGCAATGTTACTACAGAAAGAGGTTGTTGTATCTTCCTTCTACCATTTATTCTGCCTCTGCATTGTTCCTTCTTTCATTCCACTACAAAAAAAAAAAAAAAACCCAACACTTTTATGCAACAAAAAAAAAAATTATAATAAACCCCAGAAACTTTTCTATATGTGTCTTACTTGAGGTACATATTCGCTTTCAAATGTCCATGGGTTAGAGACAGCCAGCTTCCTCCCATCTCATCAAGATCCTGGACTGAGCTGCTTGCAGTGACTCAAGAAGGGTAACACTTCAGTAAGTACCTTATAATAAATTTGCTGCCTTTTTTTCAGGCAATTCTCTTAACAGCTTCTACAAACTATTACAGACCCCTACCAAGTGTACTGACTGCCACAGTGACCTTTTTCCCGAGGGGGGGGAGGGGGGGGAGCTATCAAGCCTATGAAGGAAAAATAGCTTACAGTGATAGATGTTTGTACTTGAACAGGAGACCATCTCCGTGTAATGACTTCTTAGATTCGCGCTATCATGTTTCTGAGTACTGACACAAAGATAGAAAAACTAAAAGCTTTTACTGTCCAACATGAAACAGAAATACTACTGAGATTTCAAACCCACACTTATTTCTTAGTTATATGGACAGATACCTGAAATGGTCATACACATCAATTTATGGTAGAAGCTATTGGTCGTAGCAAGAGCGATGCATTCTTACAGGTCCTGAGACCTATATTTCGGTTTCAAGCAGCCAGTCACATCTTCAGACTTATCATCTGGCTGAAGACCTGTAGGACATTAGCAGGAGAGCTTTTGCAGAGTATATCACCTAAATCTTTTTCAACATCTTCTCTTTCAGTAGCAAATGAAAATTCTCCATCCCTACTCTCTTCAGCAAGCTTTACTCTTAAAATTTGTTCTACCAGAGCTCCCTGGATAACAGAGGTCAATTAAGATTAGATACATTGTTTCAATTTTAAGGCTCATTCACCTCTATGCTCACTTCAGTCCTTGGTCTTTCCACTGTGAATCATTTTAGAGTTTTCAACTTATTTTACCGTAGTTTCCTAAATACATTCCCAAACTACACTAATTACAACATGAAAACCAAACAAGGATAAGATTTTAATAAAACATTCCAAAAATGTTGATAAGTTGCACAGAATCACCGAATGGTAGGGGTTGGAAGGGACCTCTGGAGATCATCTAAGTCCAACCCCCTTCCCAAAGCATGGT
>Ga0181612_149789_pt1 | contig 15129 bp, 11 predicted proteins | sample HoacroProtozoa21_FD_119630 | JGI IMG/M metagenome (GOLD analysis project Ga0181612, IMG submission 119630) | Hoatzin crop microbial communities from Cojedes, Venezuel. Combined Assembly of Gp0051906, Gp0051904, Gp0051908 | reverse complement strand
TAATCCAATGTTGAGAGAGGCCACAGCAAAATTGATAATTTTGTGTAAGTCCGGGAAAAGTGAGAAGTGTTTTGATTATGGCCCACATTTATGTTTGTTACTTTACCATCTGTCATCATTCAAATATTCCAAATACAAACATAAAGCATTAACAAAAAGATGAAAAATATCCCAAACAAATGCTTAACATTTTCAATAAGACAAAAAAAGGTTAATAGTTACAATGGTTTACAAACAAAGTCTAGTGATTGTGCTTTTAAAACCAAAAAAAAAAAAAAAAAAGATAAGCAGTGCATTACAAAAAATTAATTGCCAAGATCAAATAAAACTTCTTTTAAGTGGCACTTCTTCTTTAAGGTGAATTGACACAAGTAGAGGTCTGAGATTTGGGCCAGTAACAGTGAATGATATTACCCAATCATTATTAAAAATGTCCATTGATTTTCTTGCTTATTTTCATAAGCATTGTTGAAGCTGAAAATTAGAAAAAGTTTCAGATAAACTTGCTCATGCCATGCTTGGGCAAATAGCAATCACATTGGCTTACCTCTTGCCTATCCCAAAGGACATTTTTAATAAGAATGTACTTAATGATGAAAATAGAAAGACAAATCAAAGTACCACAGGGGATTTAAAATGAGTACATATTTACAATAAGAGCCACCTCATCCCAAATTAATTTTCCTTGCATTTGTAAAACTGTATCATCTGCAAAAGCTTAGCAAGAGACCGGCAGAAAACAAGACATGCAGTCTGTATTGAAACTGCAAGATACCATTTGCACTTCCTGCAGACTACAGTGAAACCCCTAGGATAAAAGAACGTTCTGCATGGTGTTCACTTTGGGGAACTTCTTCATCAACGCTGTATTACTTGCAATGTTATCGACGGGCTCACTGGCGTACCGGCAGCGTACTAGGCACCGCCTCGCGGGGGAGAATCCTCGGGATCCCAGGCGCTGGGCTCCCGTTCTGTTCTAATCCTGAAGCAGCAGCTGGCCCAAGTACCACGAAGAGCAGCTTACCTGCCTTCTCGGGCAGCGGAGGTGATGCACCGAGCGTTACGGAATAGGCAAGGGCTGCTCCTAATAAGGAGGGTTTACAAAGAAAGAGTAAAATAAAAACCAGCGTTTTGATGGTATGAAGAAAAATGAAAAAATTGTACACTCTGATTGCACTGAACATTATTTCTGGCGTCAAACATCATCAGACTTGAGGCATCTTAAGTGATTTTTTTTTTCTGATTAGATTTTAAAAGCCTGTTACAGTACATGTTGTCTTCAGCTTTCCGTTTCCTGTATTAAAAAAAAAAAAACAAAACAAGACACAAACGACTACATGTTAGAATTTATTATCTAAAGTTTGTTTCATAGATTTCTTAGAGATTTGTTACCTTTAAATAACAATTACTACTTTTAAATACGTGCAGCAACATGCCCGCATGTTGGACATCCTTTCTACAATCAGGATTTAAGTTGAATCATTAGGCAGAAAAAAAAGAAGGAAAAAGTTCATGCCTTAATATCTAATAAAATCTAGAATGATAAACTTTCAAAATATGTGAAAGGCAATGTCAAGGTGTTCTTAGATGCTCTAATGCTTTGTTTTCACTTTTGAAAGTGGACAATATAAAGTGCCCATTTAAATATTGTATTTCTGTGAGTGCTGTTGTTCCATAGGTTTAGTGTGGTGAGTTATCCTATGCGATGTATTACTTGTTTTTTATGTTTTTGACACATTCTTAAAGTTTCCTTTCTTGGATTGCAGGTAACATTAACAGACAGACAAATGTACTAATTTTTCTGAAGAGAAACATTTGTGGTTCAAAAGTGTATTTTCTTGGCATCTGTCTAAGCACAGAATATAGCCTTATTTTAGACATCTTTAATAGCACAGCCACAGTTACCTCCATCTCTTCTTCTTCCTCTTCTCCTTGTTCATATGCTCCCAGTACTTGCATTTCTGCAACATTCCTTCGGGCTATATTTGCTTGATCTGCCCTCTGTCTACCTCCTGATCCTCTTGATGACATAGAGCTGGAAGAGCTGGGGTCTCTAGGATTATTTGATGTTGGAAACGTTGGTCTAGAATATGGCAGGATGTCCTCTGTATAATTAAAGATATACATTGTTATGCTTACAAGCCCAGAGATAGTGATCCTAAAATGTCTGCATGAAGTTGATTTATTTTACTTTTTACGATCTGCAGCAGGTTTAAAGTGATGCCTGACAGGAATATGAAATACACTGTTTCCATTATAGCATTATAGAAGCTTTCTCAAGGAAATTTATAGTATTCATGTGGTAACATTCACCACAGAAAAACTATTTCATGATTACTGTCCACTTCATTTCAATTTCTGATCATTGTTCTATGTTCTAAAGGAAAATGAAGAAATAATAAACCTTGCAGTATATCTTTGATATGACTGAGTAGTAGGAAATAACAATACATGCACGATACTTGCAAGGAGCTCACGGCATCTAAATATTAGACCCTGTATTTCTCAAATTGAGTTTGAAACAAAAATTAATGGGCATGGTTTGAAATTTCAGCGTCATCCTCTTGAAGTTCTAATAACTTATGTCTATAGCAATCGACTGTAATCAGTACCCATCTGTTTCTAATGTGCCCTTTTAACCAACTTACTGCCCAATCACCCCTGATATTGACCCTGGATACCTGTAGGAAGAAAGGCCCAGGCATTTGTATGTCTCTGTGTTGAAAGCCTCAGTGAACACTTAGCAAATTCCATTAATCATGTTTCATTAATTAGTAATCTTACCAATTTCTATAAACAAGGGATTACATTGATCAGGTCCGATTCATATAATGCCATGTCAGTTAGCATTTATTACTAATGCATTATTACTGTGGCTTTCTTATTTTTCAAACAAGGCCAGGTTTACAAATAGACAAAAATGGGTCAAGCACCAATCCTTTGGTAGAAAAGTTCAATATCTGACTTACAGATCTAACATCTGACTTTACCCATTTCCCTTGTAAATTAGATTATAATTAGATAGATTAGACATAATTAGACTATAAATGTATGGTAGGGGCAAGGACACTGATCCTTACAGCTCTCGAGGAATATTTCTGTTTGGGCTTCCTCAGAATGTGCTTTAATACATGATGAGTGCATAAGGAAAGCAAGATAGAAAATTTATGTTTTTCGTAAGCTTTTGTTTCCATTTTGCCCTAATGAGAACCTGCAACGTGACCTGTATTAGCACCTATGATTACAATAAATGGTGACAATTCAGTAGACCTAACTTCACTCCCACCATTGGTGTGGGAGACCTGGCAAGGGCTGCCTCTTCCCTGTGATATCAAAACACGAAATACTTCCTTTAACCCAGAGCATGCAAAATAACCTTGAAGAAGATGAGTTTTTGCTGGTGTGCCTTCTCGTTTTGGTGCTTTATTTCCTCGCAGTTTCCCATCGGTTTGTGGTTCCTGTGACTCTCTCCGCTCTCCCGAATTTGTCCGCACGTCTGAATGCTGTCGCCCATCCACCCCGTCCCTCCCCTTGTAGCTCGCTCCTTTCCTTTCCGCAGATCTGTCTGTCCTCGCCTCTATGGAAGCAAGTTTTGGCAACATGACCGGCCGCACCTCCAGCTGTGATTTGGACTGGGCGGTTGGTGATTTTATAGCTGGAGGTGGCACAGGAGGGGGTGGCAAGTCTACAAAGTTGAAAAAGAATAATAATTATTACAATGACATCATACACTAATGAAATTAAGGAATAATATTTAACTTCCACTGAAGAAACAGATGCCCTATTTACTTTCAGCCCTCCCCTGCCCTTCTCTCTCCACCCCAAAAAGTATTATGTTACTGTTACAATTGCTGACGTGTATTTTTCCAACCCTGAGCTTCTTCAAAAATGTAAAGTAATGACCTCTCTGCCTTCTCAAATCACAAAACCATTAGAAAAAGCTGTAATAAACTTCAGGAACTTGGATATTAACATATCAGTTATGGATATAAACACAGAGTTAAAGACAATAATCTATCTTTGCTGATCTTTATCAATTTTGATAAGTCCATTCAACAACACTGCAGCTTGTGTTACAGTTACTCAATGTCTTCAGTGTGTTGAGCATTAAAGCAAGTTGGCTGGGGTCTAAGAATGTATACTGGATGCACTCCTGATATATGTAAGGATAAACTATATTAACTACTGCATTCTTCTCTGAAAATAATAGATTAATATAACATACATATCCCTGACGTCTGTGGGTATTTCATGAGGTATAAAAAATCCACACTCTTTCAATGAAGTAACAAGCTCTCGGGAACAACAACAAAAGACACACATGACTTTCGAATTTGTCTCCTTAAGTTAGCACAGATTCAGATGTTCTAAAATTCTGTATATTTTTAAATAGTATTTATAGGGCACACATGTTTTACTTGATTAAATTTTTCTATTCCTGCCTGTATAAACTGTTCATCGGTGTGAAGCCAAAAAACGTAACAGTCAAACAAGGAAGTGACAGCACAAAAGCGGTTCACCACAAAGCTGTAGGAACAAACCACATGCATATAAGAGAACAACAGGTTAAAAAAGTGAGATGTGAAAGATGTTTATGAAGTTAATATTCTCAAGTGAGACTGCTAAAAAAAATAACAGCACTATTAAAAAATGTAACGTCAGCATTTTATAATAGTGTGCAGTCATTCTTTCTACTTCCACAAAAATCCTGGAGCAGCTGTGTTTTTCAGACACCATCACTATATATACAGCTAATTCATGGTCTATTTAAGAGAACATTTCAACTGAAAATGAACTAAATTGGGCCCAGAATAAAGGTAGTACTCCTGAATAAGAAAAAAGAAGCATCTAACATACATGTATAAATTCAGATATGGCAGCTACCAGGTATTTCCGGGAGGTTTTCCAGTGACACAAAGCACAAATGACTTGATCTAGCCCTGTGGAAAGGTGTAGCAATGCAGAATTCAGTGCTCTGTGCAGTGGGCACCATCCTCCACCTTAAATTGGTGACATAATTCAGAATTGTCCTTGACCTGTTTTAAATAAGACTGGCAATTTTCTCAGTTGTCTAGACAGGGATGATGAGGAAGAAAGATATCATAAAGTTCATTTCCTAAGGTTGGACATACTTCAGGTAGCTGAGATCTGTAACACCATTCTTGCTGCAATAACTCCATTGTCTTGGTAAAAAAAAAGACAAAAACAAAAAAAAACATTAAAAAAGAGGAAAAAAAAGCCCACAAAAAAAAACAAAGCAACCAAGAAGACTTCTTGTTCTAATTTCTGGCCTGAAGAAGCAACCAAATTCATTTAACAAGAAACACAGAAACTTCTTTCCTTCCGTTCCTCTTAGCTAAGCACAAGTTGGACAACTGGCCTTATATTCCCTGCAAATTGTGTAGGATAGTTTGTTTTTCAAACTCTGGCAGCTTGGGGAACATCAGTTTCAGAGAGTAGCTAAAGGTAAACAGTTGAATACTGACACTTAATTTTAAGCATCTACTTAAGACCATTTCCAGATGTCTTTTAAGAAAAAGCACTGTTATTTCGAAAACTTGAGAAGGCATAATGTAAATTTGCTGGAAGCCTGGATATACTAAGTGGCTGAATCAAAATAGTTTTATTTATGGAGTGGAAATTATTAGGCTATAAAGTAAGAACAAAGACAGATCTGTGGGCAATGGACAGAAAAAGAGGTAACTTCTGATTCAATAAGATATGAAATGTAACAGATTTTGGCAACAAAGCACAGAATCATTTATGTTGCATTCCTTTGTTATCCATAACACTTTAAACATGGCTTACAGTGGTAACCTCTGTCCAATACACAATCTTAGCAATGCAACTCTGTAACTCCACACATCAGAGCAGCATTCAGACTACCTCCTTTCTGCATCTAAAAATGCCCTGTGAGCTCTAGCCACCAAAGAGCAAACCAAACCACTTTCACTGTGCTGCCTAGCCCTGCAGATGCTTAAATACAATATGTGCCTACAAGCATCGACATTTGGATCACAGGGCTCCGTAGCCATGTGAGCTTAAGTGACAATACCTGCTCCAAAAAATCTTGGTCTGAAGAAGTATATAACCTCTTACAATTCAACAGCCAGCTGAAAAATCGTGCGGAGTCTGCCCAAGACTTCAGAATAGCATATGGCATGTTCCTTGAAAGCCCAGTGCATCAGAACATGTCAGATCCAGCCCAAAGCTTTTCAAGCACAATAACTGCTCTTCAGAAGCAAAGCTGGAGATGGTGATTGTTCCCAACTTTTGCACAATACTTTCATTGATTACAGAACTTGGTCAAGATTTAAAAAATATGATAAACTCTTCATTAACCTGAGGAGATCCGAACAATATTTTCCTTTGTCTGGTAAACATCCTTCTCACATGTCTTCTCTCAGAAAACGACACACTGAATCAGAAGTAGATGAAGATACTCAGAAGTGTAGGCTTCTGGAACCACAGTTGTTCCTGCAGTACCTTGTGTCTCACATTCCCCACTCAGTGTCTCTATTAAGTTATCAGAGCGCTGAATAGCCCTTCTATTGAGCCTGCTGATGTAAAGGGAGTGTAGGTACTTAATACCAAGCCTTTTCAGTCACCCTTGGAGCCGGACTCCAACAGCTGTGGCACAGCAATTCACTGGCTGAATACCAAAGGCAAGGAACAGGATCTTTCCTGTAGCCTATGACATACAACTTGGATCAAGCTACTTTATTCAAGAATCCTATCTAGCTACACAGGACAATGAACAAAGTGCTGTTGAGTCTTGACTATGAAAAGGAAAGATGCATTGATATAAAAAGTTTCATAAATCGGCAGTAGCTCTATGGTACAATAATAACCAAAGATAAGTGATATTCTCTTTCAAAAACACTTTTGCAACCTGCAGGGAAACTATAAAAATCTTCATTATAACACAGTATTCCTCGCTGAGAAGAATCCTTTACAGAGGAAAAAACCCCAACTTTTCAGAGGTCAACACTATTACACACCTGTGGTATTTATTTTAACAGCTCAGATCAAGAGAAAATCCAGATTTGATTTGCCTCCTTGAGTACAAACTGGCACACTTCTTATTAAAAGGAAAATGGAAGCTTCCATTGTAAGGAATAAAAAATAAATCACAAAGCAACACCAAACCAATATAAAGAACTCAGAAGTGTTTGTTAAAAGTTAGCTGTGCTCATGTTTAATTCATGTCTACGTATTACTGTTGTACTGCCTCCCACTTAACTCTAACAATGGATGCCACTTCATAGCACAAGCTACAGGGGAAACCTTCTATATATGTCATTTGAAGGGAACAATGATAATTTTCTAAATGAGAACATATACAGGAACTATGGGATAAGCAAAACACCAGTGGGTTAAAATAATCGGCTAAGTTACTTTGGCACTGAAGTGGAGAAAACACAAATAAGCACGAAAAGATGAATTGTAAGTAGTGACAACTGAGGGAAGTAGGCATTATTAGGCAACTCTCTCTCTTAAGCTCCACTGGGCTGTAGATTTCTACAGTCATACCCTGAAGAAAATAGCAGAGTTATAGATCTGATGCAATATTGGAGAAGATGCAGCGTGAATTTTTTTCTGTTGCATATTTATGCAGGAATGTAAAACTCAAGATTTTTCCTGACTTTGTGAAGCTTTAAGATCATTTAAGATTCTGAGATAATTAGCTACTATTATTCATGTACTGAAGTTATTTTCATGCTTTATCTTTCAAGAAACATGGCTCAAACTGCACATAATAATTGGATGAATAAATAGATACAGCAAAGCCCAATATGATCTATAAAAGAAGTGGGTTGTTGGGTTGTAGGGGTTTTTTTTGTACATACATTTACGTAACACTTTTATCAAAACAATTTGCAGTCCACAGAAACTCCCGCAGAAACAAAACCAACATTTACAAAATATCTCACAATGGAATCAGAAGTAAGAACTGCAAAGAGAGCAGGTACCTGAAAATTATTATCATTCAATAACAAGCTGGCTTTTAGCAGAGAAAGAAATTAAGAAATGTATTCCTACTTATATTTTATCTTGCTGAAATTTGTGCAGAATAGATTTTTTTGTACTGCACAAGCAGAGAGAGACAAAAGTACAAATGATGCTGGCATGCATACTGGCTTAACATTTCAAAGTGAAAATTCGAGGAAATATTTGGCAGATATTCATTTGCCTTTTGTGAGAAATTCAGTTGCCCTAAAGTCATCTCACTGATAAGACTGCTAAATAACCAAGTTACATTCTCAACCAGTTAGCTGTGAAAATGTTAGTATTTTTTCCTTTGTCACTCAGAGATTTGAAAAAGAACCAGGATTTAACATCTCATGTGAACTGTCAATGGCATAATTTCTACTGAAAGACCTACTGACTCGAAGCAATGACAAAGTACTTTTATCCTTCTTATCTAAATGCTTACCATTCTGAGGGCTTATAACTGCTAAGAAATGAATTCAAGACAGTTCAGAAGAGATTTTCCTACATACATAATTTTAGAAAAGACAAAAACATTCTTTTAAAATTTGGTTTCTTAAATCAAATATGTAAGTAGGTCAGGCAAGGTTGAGAAGGATACATCTGTTAGTCGGTTCTCATAATGCACTCTTAGTAGTTAACTCTCCAAAAGGCTAGATGAAGAGCAATTAAAAATTCATACATTTTAATCCTTACCACCTACTGAGCAAAGATTTTTAGCGACAACTATGGAGAACATTTCACTGCCTGGATGACTGTCAAGGAACAAAACAACGTAGCTGAAATCCCCTTCCACATAAACTGATTTGAACTCATGTTGGCAGAAAATACAAAATTGTTGCTGCTTGCACAATGCAGAGTAGATCAGAGAGCACTGTCCTTTATTTAAAAACGGGTAGTAGTAGACCTATTACTGCTAGAATAGCAACAAACACACTTTCAGAAATACCAATCTCTTTCACAGAATCACAACAAATCTTACTGCATAAAGAAAAAAATACAGTATTTTTTAAGCCTGCTGATCTTAAAATTGACAGCAATTTTATATTGCTGCTGATAATATTCTTGTCATTTTCAACCATTCATGCAAAGACTTAACTTATTTATATGTCCTTTCTGTCAACCAATCACGTACATTCTTCATGACACTGGTATCTCATGAAACTGCTAGCAAATATTCAGGTAATTTGGGAACACTAGAAAAACCTTTTTATCTGAAAGTAAATTCCATTTTAAAGGCTAAGAAAGCAATGAAGCAATGTATTTTTCTCTTTTTAGTATTTATTCAATGCTTCTATACACGAATAAATGCTTAAATTCAGAATATCTGCTTTGATCTAATACAAACACACATATGTTCACCCATTATAAGGAACAAAAAAAGGTCTTTGTATCAGGCACTCCTTTATAAAAAAGGTAAGTAACAGTGTGACTGTAAGTGAAAGTGAGCCAACAGAAAAACCTAAGTCTATGTGGGAAAGGTCAATTGTGCTTAAATGTTTCGTTCATGTATCCATATCACTTATCTCCAGTTAAGGAAAATAATTAGTTGATGTTATTTTATAGCTAATTCTAAAGGGACCATATACTAGATGTGGCTGTTAAAATGAATGGTTATAATCTTCAGCAAAGTTCCAAATATGCTTATGTAAATAGGTTGAGGGGAAAAAAATAATAATAAAAGAAAAATCAAAAGCAAACAGGCCCATCAACCTTTAAGCTGGGTTTTATTAGTTCTGCAGAAATTAAAGCCGTAATTTGCTGTTACCTGAATGACCACACTGTATTGCACCCTAAACAGGCTAGTGGAAATTCTTACCTAATTAGAAAATATGCTGAAGTAAGCAGGTGCTATATAACACAAACCAAATATTGATCACAATTGTCAAATCCATTGCAATATCTAACCGCAATGCTCTATGATTTAACTTCGCATAACTACTTTCACAAAAACCTGGCATCAAATACAGGCCCACTTCTTATTTATTCCTCTGTTAGAAGAGAATGGCCACATAAAACTCCTGTCCAATTTTTATTTCTGATGTCCTAGCTCTTGTGTTTGTATCGAGCCTTGATGCTCGGCCAGTTATGCAGTTAAGAGCATTCTCTTCAAGAGAATAAAAGCTGGTAAAACGTCCATAAAATCTTGCAAAATGCCATTACAACGGTCTCATAAATGTAACATTTCTGGTACAGTTTGGGGATTTACACCTTGTGTTGTCCTTTCACAGAAGCAAACATGCGCAAAACCACTGTAATAACCTCTTGAAATCAGATAATATTCCAACAGCTCAGTTTCACTGACAGAAGGGGCCTGGGCATAAGCCAAGAGGCCCAGGTGCACTGTGTCATGCCAGTATTTAATGCAGCCTAATATCAGATAGATGCTAGTGAGAGAAAATACTCAGAATAAAGTACAGATAATAGCACGGACAGCCACTCATTGCTAAATTACTTCTGCTCATCGTGCTGTGAGCTTTGTATTAAATTTTTTCGTCAAGTGGCAGGAATCATAGGGAGAAGTGGCTCACAACTCCCTTCTTGTAACCCCGGATAAGGATCTATAATATTAGGCTTTCATATGATAATGGCAAATGATGCCCCTCTTTGAAAAATTTCATACTGGTAATGAAAGTCCTAATCAGATTGTTGTTGCAGAGAACCAGGAGGTGGGTGGGGAACGAAGGCTCTCCTTTCCCTCCCCCCTGTCAGCAAATTTAGCAAACCTGACAAGACGGGTTAAGTCTTGGAGAATTTATCTTACATGAATTTCCAACAAAGCCCGTAGGTTGTTTTATAAAACTGGAAGGCAGTGCTTTAATAAAAGCTGCACCACCTGAGGCATTTTCATTAAAGGCTCTCTCTAGACAACATCACAATGTTTGCATTATCCTCCTACACTCCCAAGAGAATACAAGCACTACCTTTTCAGCAAGAGTTGATATTGTGTGTGAAGGCACGAGAGAAGATGATTAGATTTTGCTTTTACTGACAAAGTAACCGCTTGCAACAATGCTGTGGTCAGGATTAAAAGTCATTGATTTGTATTGTCCACCGTTTGAATGGCAAACTGTTTTTTTGAGGAAAAGATACATTCTGAAGGTTTTAATAGCCAGTCATGTGAACAAAGATTTTAATCCTAACCACACATTATTCTCAATGACTGTACTATTTATGCTATCTGGGCTCTTAAATAATGACAGTAATTAGCCGATTAGGACACTACAGAAAACAGGTGCACGGCTCTGGAGTGGAAGCATCAATGTACAGTATTAAGGAACTCTGGCATTTAAAATGATTAATCTGTTCAGTGTGTTTAGCAACAGGAAACACAAATTACTGAATTCTGAAACATAATGTTATCTCTGTGGAAAAATTTCACACACACGCACTGAATGCACGTTTAGAAAGGTTCACTGACGTTTTCACCCGTTTCAGTGGACTCACCATCTGTGTAGACTTCTCTGCGCAGATGTCCTGGCTGGTGTTTTTGCTTTTTGGCAGGTCGGACCTTCTGTATTACAACAGCACTCATGTTGCTGTCGGTAGAGACGGGGCTGGTGGGTCTAGGACAGTGTGATGCATGAAAATGTCTACGGCCTGGAAATTGTTACAGAACAACAGCTATTATTTTTCTTACCTAAATTAAGACACTTAGTACTTTCTCTTTTTTCACATGAGAATGACCTAGCTATACAAAACCTGAAAATACACTGTTACAACACTAATAAAACTTTCACCCTTCCTGTAATCAGTTTTAGACTGAGCTGTAACTAAACTGCAGCATTTGCTGTCCTATCAGTAGGCAGTCTGGCTTCATTTCACTGGAATTATCCAACTGGCTGGTAGCTGGTAGCTCCTGCCCCAGGAAGCTGAACACCATGGGCAGCCAAGCACAGGCAGGCTTCTCGCCTTCCAGAAACAACAAAACATTTCACTTGCAAAAGGGTTTCCCCCCTCCCCTAGCTTGGGCAGGACAAAGTCACCCACGCCAAGGCAGAGCAAGCCACTAGCAGGTCTGGGGTGCAGATGCCCCCTCCGCCGCTTTGAGTGAATTACCAGGAATGCATCAAGGATGTATGGCTGGCATTTTATCACAGTTTATTTGCAGATCAGAAGCGCCAACACGTTTAGGATGTGCAGTCAGGTACGGGTAATATCAGTACACAAAAATCACTGCACAACATGAACTTGACTATTGAAAAATTATTTACCTGTAGTAGTGATGCGATGTAAAAAGACCTTTTCTAAATATATAAATTTACACACACATAGACACTTGTATTTATATGAATGTATACATATAAAACAGATAAAATCCTGGCTTCGTGGGTATGAACGGGAGTTTTGCCACCTACTTCAATCGGCCAGGATTTCATCCAGATTACTAAATTACCTCCCCTCTCACCCTTCATGATGAACAGCTGTGTTGAAATGAAACAAAGGACTGTTAACTGGGAGAGGATATCAGAAACGGGAGGAAGGTTGCAAATCCGTGGAGTCCGGCTGGACACAGTTGTGACAGAGTACCTCTTCTCCAGGTTTGGCAGTTTAATCGGATTGCTTGGCAAAACATTCACGATCTGCTTGAAACCTGCATCCCACCCTGCAGTATTCTTATTTCTTAGCTGAACTATAACAATATCCATTGGGCCTGGCCAGGTTACTGATTGCCTCTATATATCTAGTGTTACTAGTAACCAGTATGTTGTAAAACATTACACATTTCAAATATCATACTTCATACGTCCAGCAGCGATTCAGGAGAAAAAAAAAAAAAGAAGAAATATACACATAAGGAGTCATTGCATATTCGTAATCTACAATCTAAACTGCAGCTAGTAACAGCTGTGAAATTATGAAACCAACACAAAGCCAGTTCATCTCAATAATACAGCAGTAAGAGCTTGAACAGTATTCTCCAAAAGATAACAATAAAATATAAAATGGAAAACAATTATATTACAATTTTTTTTCAAGTCCAGGGGAAATATGACTCTAAAGGTTCACTATTTATTTTGACATTTCAATACAGAGGGATTAAACCTCTTATGAAGAGTGACAGAAAACACTGGAAGCCTTATACTAGGAAAAGGATAGAATTCTGTAATCCTGTGGTTTTTTTTTTTTCTCATTCAATTCTGGGTGCAAACCCACCAGCAGGGTTGAGGTTTGGCAATAATCAGTGAGACCAGAAATTAGGAACTACTTATGAAAAGTGATGTAGAGCAGCAATTTATTTGGACCGTTTCACCAAAACCCCTTTTGACTCTTCCACTAGCGTAAATTGACCCCCCCTCCTGAATTTCTAAATGTTGTAAGAGCAACAGGAATCCAGGAAGCGGTTGTGGATAAACATATTTCACAGGGGCCATTTTTTTTCTTCTCCCATCAAATCGAGGACAAACTCACCTCCTGCCGTATCCTGCATTTGGCGTCTGGCTACTTTCAGGCCGGCGTATTCTGCAGCTGCTGCAACAGCCTGTGCAAAATCTGCATCGGTGAAAAACGATCCATCGGAAGAGCTAACGCTCGATCGCCCGCTGGAGATGTTATCTTCTTCGGAGGCTGAACCCCAGCCATTGATCATGGACCCTGTTACAGAGCTCTCCAAATCCCCAACGCTGGAGGCAGGTGTCTGCTCGAGGCCACGCAAAAGGAGCCTTCTGTTCTGCATCTTGGCAACCTCCATATCTGCTTCATCCTCCTCCTCTTCTGGTGCGTCAGTATCCATATCAGAGACCAAGGGCCCTGAGATATATCCATAGGTATGTGGTGGGGAGATTGGCCTTGGAGGGGGTGGAGGACTCACAGGCTGACGTCTGCATAGAAATACAATGGTAAGAACAGAAGTCACATAACATAGAGGAAACAGGAGACTGATGAAAATATTTCTTGTACTTCCCAACAAGCTTGACTTGCCTTTTTAAATCAACAGAATTTATATCTGAAAGTTTCAGTGTTGGTTGGTTTTTTTAGTTCTTATTTTTGCTGTAAATCAGAACTGACTGACTGCTATGTAGTTTGAAATCTACCACAAAAAAATCTGATCTTTTAATACAGTTCCTTCATTACTAATTTTCATGAAAATTGGCTTATTTAGCATAAAGCTGTTCATTCTTCCTAAAGTAGCACATGTACAGCTAGTCGAAGAGGTAGTCACAGTTCATGTGACTATTTAAAAAAATTATTTGTGCATCCTTGAGAGTATGAGCAAAAGAAGTGTCTGTATATTGCTGTAGAAGGTTGAAACTACCAATGTCAACAGATGCCTCTATCCAAACAGATTGCTCCACAAACATCATTTTCTCTCTATCCACCCCAGTGATTCAGAAGGATATGAAAAGAGATATTGTTATTTCACTGGTTTTTAAATTGGTCTAGGTGATAATACAAAGAAAGAATTTCTCTACCATAATGCTAGTTCTAGGTCTTAAGGATGCCAAAATGCATACAGATGTATGGGTTAATTAATTGGAATCTTATATCACCAGTAATGGTGTCTCCAGTTTAAAGAGGCAAAGTATTAGATATCATTAGATCAATGTTCAGTTTAGTTAATACTTCACTCAGAAGTTTTCTTCACAGGGCCACAGGCGTGCTTTTTAATTGCCATTTGTCTGATAGGAAGAACTACATTCTGCAGCAATGGGTGTACTGTTGGCTTTGCTTACCAGGAATTTCTACTGCAGTCTGCTTTGCAAAAATTTCCAAAGTAATTTTCCTTTGTCAATTTTTCCCTCTTATTATCTCATTGACAAATGGTGACTCTCGTAAACTAAATCTTTTCCTTTTTTGGGGGGCTGTGATTTTTTTATTTTAATAAATGGGAATACTTACTAATTCTGAAAGGAAAATTTAGCAAGGAAAAATTCAATAATTTATGGTGAGAGCAAGCCAGAACCTCCCTGGACTACATAACCTAGCCATTGTTTTCCACTTGCTGTATTAAGTACTGAATGGAATGAAGAAAAGGCCAGTTAGGGATATAAACCCAATAATCATTTAATACCCACTCCCCCCCCCCCCCAACCCAAAAACCCCTCCCGCCTGGAAATTCCTACCCCCCCTTTACCAGAGGCCTTCCCCCACGAAGTTTTACTCCCTTAATTTTAAACCCTTTGGAAACTTCCCTTT
>Ga0181612_162271_pt1 | contig 15130 bp, 7 predicted proteins | sample HoacroProtozoa21_FD_119630 | JGI IMG/M metagenome (GOLD analysis project Ga0181612, IMG submission 119630) | Hoatzin crop microbial communities from Cojedes, Venezuel. Combined Assembly of Gp0051906, Gp0051904, Gp0051908 | reverse complement strand
TTCAGAAAATTTTGGAAAATGCTATGGTAAACTTCATGTTTTTGAAAGAAGTTTTTCATAATTTTATGCATTCATGTCTCGGGTTAAAGCAGTATTTCAAAATCATGTGGTACATAGTCAGGTTTTGTGAGCCTGAGCAACTGTTGTAGGAATGTTGACGTATATAAGAAAAAAATGAAGGTACTAATTCCTTGCTTTTAATCTAGGTGCCTTGAATGGCTCTTGAATAACCTGATGACTCACCAGAGCGTTGAGCTCTTCAAAGAACTCAGGTACAGGCTTCAGTTAACGCTGAGTGATGAAGTACAATTTCTTCCAAAGTCTATAGCTCACTACGAATGACTTTCTGGGCTGTTGATGGTTGCTTGTTACCTAGCTTGCTGTCTTGTTTTTGTCTATACTGTCTCATAGAACTCTTAACGGTGTTTTTTTTTTCCCCCAGCATAAACCTCATGAAACAGCTGATTAGCTCTTCAAACCTGTTTGTAATGCAAGTGGAAATGGACGTGTACACTGCTCTCAAAAAGGTACTTAGCGAAGGGCCTGGCTGGGGCTTTAGGAAGGTGGACTCCTGAGTAGTAGCTGATTTGTAAGGCGAGGAGAGTTGTAGCCTTTTTGGTGTTTACTGAAAGTATTTAATAGAGTGTCAGAGTCTTTGTAGGCACGAATGCATTATGGAAATGTTCCTTTAATAAAGCATGTATTACTAGTTTGAAAACTTCTTCAGTTAACTCACCAGAGTGTGTTTGTTTTACCTAGTGGATGTTTCTTCAGCTAGTGCCTTCTTGGAAAGGGTCTTTGAAACAACTCTTAACCGAAGCTGATGCCTGGTTTGCCAAGCGTAGGAAAGGTAGGATTAATTGGCGTGGCCTCAGGTTGGGGAAGGTGTGGGTTAGAAGTAAAATAAGATAGTCTCCCTCCTCTTCCAAACTCTCTCCCGTTTTCTCTGGGAAGGCTTGTGTCTGCCAGCAGTCCCCAGCGTCAGATTCTCAACACTGACAGCTTTTTCACTCTTTCGTCCACGTGTTTTCAAGTGAGCACATAGCTTTTTCACCGTTTTGTCCGCATGTTTTCAAGTGAGCAGACATGGTTGCTATTTTTGCTTTGTTGCTTTTTCCATTGTTCAGTTAGGATAAGCTTTTGTTGCCTTCTCACTAGAAGGCACTAGTGTGTTTCAGAAGAGGAAAAGTTTGGTCTAACGTTTCTGCTGAAAGGATTTGAATGTAAGGGGTTTCTTTATTTTAGCTGCAAAAGATGGTTTGCCTGTCTGTAATAACTTTCTCTGAGCAACACGGTACAACTCAATCTCAACTATAGATAGGGTCTGGGAAACATTCAGGAGAACCAGTTGTAATACAGGTGCTCTGCCTTGCAGATTTTGAGGATGACATTGCGTTCCTGGAATCAGAACAGGGGAACGCGTTCCTGTCGGTGTTCACACACTTGAGATTACAGTACATCATCAGTGACTTGGCATCAGCCAGAATTATTGAGAGAGATTCCCTCATACCCTCAGGTGAGTGAGTACTCAGCTGATCAGGTTTTGTGTGCCTTTCCTAGCCTGTCCTGCACTAGAGTAATTGGGAAGATCTGGGTGCATTTACTTGTCTTGTCGCTTATGTGTTTATCTCCAGTGTCTGAATTGTGGCTGAAGATTCAGCAGAAGTTGAATATTAAATTTACATGCATAAAAGTCTTAATAGGCACGCACGTAGGTGGGTTAAGCATTTTGTTGATCAGTCAGTTTATCAAAATACTTTGTAGTGTTTAAGTGACTCCAGAGCCCCAGGCATGCAAAAAACTTTTTCTCTTTAAGAGAGCAAAACTTGCTGTGACTCAGCTGTTTTCTAGCTATTATCTTTTTAGAAAGAGCTGGGTAGTTTTTGATAGGATTTGGGATAATACCTGAAAATGAAAACCAAAAGCACAAGATCCTGTGAACTCTGCTCCCATCTTTAAAGACAAGTGTTATTTACGGACAGATATTTATGATGTTTTTGGAGGAGACAGGATATTTACCTATTCCGCTCTTGTTCTTTTATTTCCATTTTGTATAAAATACATCCTCGTTGTAGGTCCTGGTGCTTTTTGAAGCCTGTAGAGTGAAATGTCATTTAATGTTGTTACGGATTACCACTATTAACATTGCATTATCACTGAAAAGTAAAAAGCCCCATTCTCACCTGGCTGCTGAGAGAGGAGTAAGACTGGAAATGAGTTACCAAGTTGGGCTCTCACTTGAAAATGTTTTTTCACTATCGTTCACATCTTTTATCATGTGAAACACCTGCCCCTCCTTCTTTTTCCCTTTATGATTTTAATTTATTTTTATTTTTCCCCTCCCCAGAGTTAGTTGTGCTCCTTGTTAACAGTGTTTGGACTTCTCATGGTGTGCCTTTGAATTTGGCTCCTGGTATCCATATTTCACTCTGTTCAGTGTTCCAGTATCGTAGCTGAATCTTAGCATTGCATTTTGCATCTTAAATCTGACAGGTTTTTTTTTCCTTAGCTCTCACGTACACAGCTTTGATTTAATTTTTTTTAGATCTGTTCACAGTGTAACTATCCATTCAGCTGTGTCTCTGTGATGTCTCTTTATAGGTGTAATTGCCAAATGTCAATTAAGACTGCTTTTATTGAGCTGTTGATCACTCTTATTTGTAACTTCTTGACATCAGTGTTCTTGTCATCTGTCCATACTTGTAGCCTTGGGGGTCGCTTTGGACTCTTGCTATGTGTAAATATTTAACCTGTCTTTGATTTACACTGCTGTCTTCCTGTAAAATTAAAGTTATTTTTTTCATCTCATATTGATTTTTCCCTTCATGCCACCATAGATGTCAAGACAGCGATGATACAATGCCAAAACAGACTTGTCAGGATATTGCTTTGGAAGCCTGCTAGCTGGATCAAATCATTAGATGCCTTTAAAACCCTTTCCTTGGCGTTAAGATGATGTAGTGAGCATCGCTTTACTCAGTTTGTCTGTCTTGTGCTGCTGTATCCTGTCTTTGCCAGAAATAAGGGTTTAGTTGCTCTTTGTAGCTGAAGGTCTGAATAACTTTGGGCACCTCTTCCTCACGCTTTGAGACGTTTGAAGTCCAAAGCTGAGTTACGACTCTGTGGTAGGGGATACTGGTGGGGAGGGCGTAGGGTCTTTTCCTCGATAGAAATCTTTCAGTCTCTTGAGTGAAAGTGGACAACTACTACTGCTTAAATGTACTGGATCTCCCTGCTCCCGGTTCTGGTTTAGAAGAGTACCTTAGATGGGGAAGGGGCCGTCTTCGGCGCTAATCCTGACAAAGGGCGATAGGAAGGAGCTCGGTTACCCTCTGCCCCAGACGTGTGGTGAGAAGTGGTGCTGGAACAGCAGGTGGAGGCAGCACCTCAGGCCCGGGCTGCTGCGCCGAGCGCGGGTGGGGCTGGGTGAATGGCTCGGTTGGCTGTGGCCGGTAGATGGGGCAGTTTGTGACCTCCAGCAAGCGATAACATTTCACGTTACGCAGAAAAATCCCGGAAGAACAGACCTGATCTTTCATATGTGTGATTTCATATGCTTAGGTGATGTATAAAGTAAATATGATCCATTTTACTGAAGGTTGATATTGGCACAGATTATAATCAAAGTGCAAAGGTGTCTTCATTGTGTAATAATAAAATGAGATACCTTTAGCTGAATGACCCTGTAGATCCTTAATTTAATGATGACTCAGGAGAGCTGTGGATTATTTCCTTGTGGAATGCCTTTGTCAGCATGTGATTACGACCTTGCAAAGCAGAAACTTGCCAGTACTAGGCTTGATTTCGTTTTCTGAATGTTTCTGTTGTTACCACTTACCAGAACTGTGATGGACAGCCTTTCCTTGGTGTCCTTCAGTGGATAAATTTTGTGTCTATACCCAAACACAGAAGCCTTCTGTCTGTGTACATCAGAGGAAGCATGTTTCTTAGTTACAAGATTAATTGCAACTTTGAGGCTGATTTGCTTGTGCTTATTGAAAAATAGTGTGTAATTTTCACATCGTTCACAAGGTATTAGAGCGCAAAGTGTTTACTCTTTCATAGTTCAACAGCTCATAGGCTGTGATAAATGGCTCGGCCGCTTTGTAGTGTACAGTGGGAAAGGCAGTGCGATGCCAGTGAGTGTGTGGGTAGTGCACGAGGAGTATCTGATGTTTACACTCTGATTAATTAAAAAAAAAAGCTTGACTTCCAAGAGAACTGGGAGAGTGGGGAGTGAAGAAGAGGATAATGTGGAGACCTCCGTGTGCGTGATGAAGTGCTGTTAGAGTTTAATACTTGATAGCCCTTGTAATCTGTTGATAGCAGTTTGTAGCCAAAAGCTGTGTTAAGATCACGAACTTTTGCTCGTCATTGAACAGATGAAAAGATGAATATTGGTGGTGCGCTTTCAAACAGGTTATTGGCTGCCAGCATCCAGTACTTGAGGGGGCTGCATTGTACCTGAGAGAGTCTGCAAACGTGGAAATTGCTGGGTAGAGTGTATTACAGTGTAAGCCTTTTGGATTATTGTAGATGAAATTGTTCTCAAGGAGGTAAAGAAGGAAATCAGGTTGAGTAGTTGAAAGAAATGATGCAGTATTGTTTGGGGGTTTTTTTGATCCCCTGTATGTGCGTAGGACCTGCAGGAGCAAACTGAAACGCTGCGTTAGGAGTTACTGTGTTAGGAGCTCACAACAGAGTCTGTTCTTGTTTGCATAGAAAAGATGTAAGAGCAGTACAGAATGTGTCTGTCTGTAAGTAAAGTGTCCCTTGTTCTGTTTTACCTGGTAACTTCTGAACATTTCCTGAACAGTATTTTCCCTCTTAATGTTTACAAATTAACAGATGAACTGCAGTTGAAATATGATATGAATTAGATATGTGCATATACAAAAATAAAGAAGATGCATGATCTCCTGATTATTTTTTTTTCCCTCCTAGCACATCCATTCTCTGTTCCTTACCTGTGTAGTTTTCCTTAAATCATTTTTATACTTCCTGTTGTACTTCGGTGAATTCCCATTTTTGGTCCTATTGCATTCTGAATCTTAACTCTAGAGCTCAGCAGGGCAAGGGCTGGTTTTAATTTTGACATCTGGGACTTCTGAGGCGATCTCAGCGTTATGATCTCACTTCTCCCTTCTATCATCTTCATCAGCTACCTGTTTTGTTTTTGTGGTGATGGGGGTTCTTACTGTTCCTCTCATTCCAGTGCATTCCTCCACAGAGTTTGTTCTCATACGTGACCTTGCATACTTGCCCCTGTTTGTTATCTTGCCTACGAAGAACTTACATACCGTGCTTTGGGTGCCTGTGATCCCTTTTGTGTAGCAGGCTTACAAGCTATTAGTTCTGTTTTGTCTCTTGGTTGCAACTGTTTAATTAATACGACCGATAAAATCTTTTTGGTGTTCTCAGAGGAAGACATGATTTATGTTCATTCCTAGCAGGGGACAATTTCTATTTGTTTTTACCATATCCGCGATAAGTCGCTGTTTCCTGTATCCTTCGAATCTGTTTTCATCTTGTTTAACTTGTGTAGAGTTCTGTTGGGGATTCGGAAAACAGCATCTTCTCCCGAGAGCTTGTTAACGAGCTCCTTGGCTTAACAGAGCTTTGCGCACGGAGAAGATGCCTTGAGTTGCATCACTGCTGGCAATCGTGAGTGCTTGATAAGACGAATGTAGTCCCGAGTTACTCAGTTGTTGATTTTTATCTGTGCCGCTGCTTGTGTAGCTGAGGCCTGGAGAGGAACAACCCAAGTGCGTTACCGGGTGGTGGGTTTGCGTAGGCCATCCAGTTAAGAAGTGTAACCTTATTATTTCAATGTAGTTTTATTTCTATATTTCAAATGTTTATGAACATCCCCGTTCCCAGCTCCAAAGACAACACCAAGCTTGTTTATTTTTTTTTTTTTAATTTTAGAATGGCTGTCCTCTGTTTACAAACAGCAGTGGTTTGCCATGCTCAGAGCAGAACAGGACAATGATATTGGGTAGGTATATTACAGGCTTTCCTTTATTTATTTCTTAAATTAGAAACCTTCCTCCCATATAAATTCTGACATTATTCACGTTTGGAGTTTACATTAAGAATGGGGGGGGAAGCATACTTCAGTGGTTTTAAACTCCGTTGTTCTCTGTGGAGCAGTCTGTTCCCTTGGGCTGGCCAATTTATCCTTTAAATATCCTTTAAATAGTAGAACTCCAGAAAACTTGTATGATGTGACCAGAGGTAAACGCTGGGGAGGGATGTTCTGTATTTTTTTTATTTGTTAAGGCTGTGAAAGAGTAACTTGTTAGCCTTCTGTTTTAGAGGACTACTTTGGGAAAAGTACTGCAGATGGAGAAGCAGCCTTTTGTACCTCTCTGTACCTCCCTGGGCTAGGTGGGCAGGCGGTTGTGGTGCCATGTAACTAACTCTGTTGGTGTAGAACGCAATTTGTCATTTTTTGTTTATGCAGGGATAACTCCACGCTAACCTTTGTTCCTGCCGCTCCCATCCTAGCCTCCCAGGCAGCAAGTGAGGGCCCAGCACCCAGCAGGGCTTGGCGTCCTGTGACCTGTTCATCTCATCCCCTTCTAATGTCGCAGCCTTCCCCCACCCAGTGTTGATGTTCGATAGCTCTCTCCACTGCCAGCACCTCCAGCTTCTCCCAGGCAGTGCATCCTTCTCCGCTGCTAAGACCTTGTTCTCTCCGTAATCCTCCTACTTTGTGTCCTATCTTTTCTCCTTCCTAGACCACGTGCTGCACGGTGGTGGCATTGCATTGCCATGGAGGAAATCCCGTGGCAACTGCCGTGTTTCTGTGCCCTTTCAAAGGTCTGCGTGTAGCTGCATTTGTGTAACACCCTGACTGGTGTCGGTGTGCGTAGCTGGGTTTCTCGAGCCTGTGCCTAACAAGGGTTGTCAGCGGTGGTGGCTTGGGCAGCGAGGCACGTTGACTTAATGTGCGCTGCATGTGTGTGTGTGATCACAAGCTGTGTCCCTTCCTTCTGCTTGCTTTCTGCCACGTCGCATGGAGCCAAGTCCCTTAATCTCTTTCTAAATACTCAAAACTGTGGCAAAATGCGACTGGGGGAATTGTTCCTGCCTTTGTCTTCTCTCCTAGTTCTTGGTGTGCTCTGTGGAGAACAAACGTCAGGTCAGGAAGCTGCAAAATGTTTGTTACCTTTCAGCAACCAGTAAACCAACTGCTTTATTTTCTTCCATCAGTTCTTTTAGTCCAGCATTTGCGGTTCTGGAGATGAGCATGTTCGATTGCAATGGTAGGCTTCACTTATTAATTGCAATCTGAAAAGCATAAGAACTGCTGTCCTGGCTTGAACCAAAGGCCGTGCAGTCTGTGGCGGTGTGCGGCAGCAGAGAGTTACAAATCTCCCGTCTTCCTTTAAAGCCAAGAGTGAGTGTTCTCTTGGTGTACTTCTAAGGATTTTCCAGCTGGAGGTTTTGGCTGGATTGTTGCTGAACAACCAACCACCAGTAGACCTGTTCATAAATACCTACAGTTCTTCGTTGAAACAGCTTATGCTTTAGCCCCAACACCCTGAGGCAGTGACTTCCATGGTGTTACTACATATTATGTAGGAAATATAATTACTTCCTTCTGAGAATAACATGTGATAGTCTAAAAAATCCCCCAAACTCTGACTCTGGTCTTAAGAATAGTCAAGATTTTGAAGAAGTGGTTCTCTTTGTCAGTAGAAGTGCTTCAGAAAATGGTACGGTATGTAACTGTGAATCTCACCATTTCAGCTCCTAAAGATTGATGTTGGGTGGTCATAGCTTGTTTCCGATACCGCTGTTTTCTCAGGAAGGCTTTTCTTGTCATGCTGTCATTGATGTATCTAGCAGTAGACAGTCGTACATTGTGTGTTGCCTTCTAGCTCGAATGGGAACCACAGTTAATATGAAAGTGAAGGTTAACATAGTCATCAGAATTCTGACACAAGATAGGACTCTGTATTTTCTTGGTTTTGATGTGGTTTGGTAGCTCGCTGTAATACAGTGAGAGGATTTTGATAGTCAGTCATCAGATATACGTGGTTCTCATACAAAACTGAAGATGATGGGGATCATACCAGCTTTAAAGCGAGCAACTTTCCTGTTCAGCTACACTGCTGATGATTTCAGTGACTGTTGGAATGAGCAGAGTATTTTTCTGCTTTTTTCTTGCTTGTCTAGTTTTCTCTTTGGTAGTATGGGGTGGTTTTGTTTTTGGTAGGCTTTTTTTTGTTTTGGATTTGTTTTTGTAAAGACAGGAAAAACTGAGGATCTTGGGCAGAGAAAGTTTCACTCAGCAGGTAGACATCTGTTTGCCCGGATCTCTTGTTCTGGCATTCATTGCCAAGGTCTCTCACTAACAGCAGTGGTAAGAAGTGGGTGAGATGGAGCGTTTCTTCTCAGTATGTCTTGGCTTCTGACTTTAGTAGTTGACAAACTTACTGGTTCAAGGTGGCACCCAGGTTACTGTTTGTTCAATAGTCGATAATGGACTAATTGTCTTTGAACATGGTGTTCTCCGGAGTTCTGTGGGAGGGAGATGGTGGGGGAAGTGCGCCTGCAGGCGTGGAGTGCTTCCCTCTCGTTACATGCAGCGCAGTTGTAACGTCGCTAGTCCATAGCATAGATAAATGTTATTTCGGGTCCTGAGGTCGCTGCTCTGTCTTTTCCTGGCAAGCTGTGGTGCCGCTCTGCAGTGACATGCCTGTGGTTCGTAACTCGTGTCGTAGAAGGGAAGACATGCAGCTGTTCCTCTGTATTAAAGCAAATAGTTTGGACATTCAGCCAACCTGTAGCTGAAAGAAAAGGATTTGGCTTTTCTAAGACCATCCTTTTATCCAGTTTTGCTGCCCTTCCTCCCCCACTATCAGTATCTTAACACGTTTTTTCCTTGAGAGGGAAGGGTGCAAACTTAGTAAGCCGATTGAAATGTGAAGTCTGACTCCCAGGGAGCTGAAGTAAGGCTCTATTTTCATATCCCACCTGGTGCATAGCGTAATTGCACCTGCTTATTCGAAGACTGCCAACGTGGAAATTACATTGCTTTGAAACGTGTGATGTGGTTTGCTCTTTTGATAACTTTAGAGAGGAGAAGAAAATGTTTCTCTCCTACTTTATGTAGTTTGCATTTAAAAGGACTATACATTCTATTCACTCTTCGGAATTTGAGATTTTTTTAGTGTAATACTAGAGTTTGTGACTTTGAACTGTAGCTGCTCAAAGTTTACTTGTGCTAAAGTGGATCACTTTTTTTTTTTTTAATTAAACATTTGTTCTGTGGCAGATGCGAGACAGATCTTTCAAGTCCATGACTGGAATCGTTTCTACTCTAATAGTCTCTTTGGCAGTGTTTAAGAGCGAAAGAGAATAACCTGACTGTTCACTAAGCATATGGTAGCCAGTGTTAAGTGGTTAAAGCTGGAAGTTTTGCATCTTCTGAAGCTGCTTGAGCAATGGAGAGGGGGGAATACTAATGTCTGTCTGAACAGGACGTATTGATGTTTGTGAAATTTGTCACTAATTAAACAGAAATGAATCTTTTAGCACCATTACTGAATTTAGGTCAACTACATAACCAGTTCAGCTAGAAGATGTGGAAAAGCACACGGGAGGTTCTTGGGTGAATTTGGTTAGCATGATTAACTTATTTGCTTGACTTACTCATAAAATACTTAATCTTCCAGGATTGGTTTTTACAGAAACGGGGAGGGGGGGGAAAGACCACAGACTGAGTTTGTTCGTAAAAGCTATAGCCGCAAGTTCTTGTGGTGTGTGTGCAGTAGGAAGAGAACAGATGCTGGATTTCTTCTCGCTTTTATAGCTTGAAGTATATTGTTTGATATTGCAGGCTTGTAATTTAACTTGCGTGGGGGGGTTGCCTTTCATGGTGATTTATAATACTTTAAGCATTTGTCCTCAGTGTAACTTGAAGACTTTCTGGCAATGGTTGCTTATTTGGTTAATGATGTAATCATGTCTAAAGTTAAGCGAGTAACATACCTCCGGAAAACTGAGACTGATTTTACTTATGCTGGCTCTGCAAGATGTTTCTACGTGTTGAAGCACCAGTGGAAACTGTTGGGTGAAGCAAGTTCATGTTGGTGTAGGATGACAGACTCGAGGCTTGTGGTACTTCACGAGCACTGTGGGCAAACTGTTTTTAGAGAAGTTGCGTAACCAGCCGCTTGAGAAATCTTTCACGGTGTTTCTGTGGGAGCTTCTTCATGGTGCTGCTATTCTGCAGAGTCCTGCGGCTGTTCTGAGCAGTAGCACTCATGTATGCTTGTGCCTGGGAAGCCAGGACTACTGCGTTTAAAGAGGACTTGGGGTTTTTTAGGAGGATTGGAGAATGTATGTCATTGCAACAGCTATTATTTTCTTACCTGGAAAGGTTCTTTTGTGAAAGTCCTACCTAAGTGAGGTGTCCCAACTTGGTTTATATTGCAGTTTTGTAGAGCAGCTGGATGGTCACGGGATGCTTTGGGTTGGAAGGGATCCTGGGAGGTCATCCAGCTTAACCTCTGCTCAAAGAAGGGTCAGTTATGTGGTCGGACCAGTTTACCAGGGTCTGTTCATCTTTCCCATGTTAAAGTAACATACAAAGCTGTTTTAAGTGTCCTTAAAGATGCACTTTTTTATTTTGTAGGCCTCAAGAAATAAATAAAGAGGAACTGGAAGGAAACAGCATGAGGTGTGGTCGAAAACTTGCAAAGGATGGTGATGTAAGTATGGCATGTGGCAAAGTCCGTGCGTAGCTGACATGTCTTAGACATGTTCAGTATTTTCAAAACACGTAGGTCTTAATTGTCAGACTGCATAAAAAAGATGGAATGGAGATGATACGTTGAAGAAATTACTTTGTTCTCCCTGGAAGGGTGAAAGTGCCTGCTGTCTTTGCCATGAGTGAGGAGTTAGTGTTTTAATTGTGCTCTTACCCTGCAAGCAAGCCCATGTTTGGAAGAACTTTTAGTGTGTGAAAGGAGGGAATGTAGCCGTGACTTATCCTTGGAGACTTGTAAAATCCATGCAGTTAAAATACAGCTCTGATCACTGGTGTCTTTTTAACTGGAAGAGCGTGTTCCGTAGATGTATGTGTGTCTTTAGGTAACAGGTCCTGTGAAAAGACAGGAAACATGAATTTTTTCCCATTGAAGTCACTTAACGTAAGGATGTTGTACTCCAAGGAGTGCTTAAGCGTGGTTAAGTGCTAGTCAGAAATACAGCACCGGTTACCAGAGCGCGGAAGTATTTTAGATCCACTTGTGTTAAAAGTAATTTTGTGTGTTTGCAAGGCAGCTGATCCTGAGCTTGTCTCATGCAGTCATCTGTCTGCAGGGGGTTGGCCGCTGAAGTGAGCGGGTGCCCACCAAGATGCCTGGTGTTTCCAAGAGGTGTTGGCAAGGGTCTTTGAATCCACCGTGCATCTCTGTAGCTGAGAATCCCATTCCCAGATCTGTTTTGTTGGAGAGGTGGCACTTGTTGTTTGTGTTCTAGCAAATACTCAGCCTGGTTTTCTTGGGTTTTTACTTGCGTTCTTCAGTACTGCTGGCGGTGGACTGGGTTCAACTTTGGCTTTGACCTGCTTGTTACTTACACAAATCGTTACATCATTTTCAAACGGAATACGCTGAATCAGCCATGCAGCGGATCCGTCAGCCTGCAGCCACGGAGAAACATAGCCTTCAGGTAAACAGTACCCAGCAAGGCAGACCCTGTGGTGTATGCTGAAATGTGGTGCCTTAACTGAGTCTTTCAATCGGTGCTTGCATTAAATTTTGTTGCCACTAAGTCAGTTACGTTTGAAAACATCATTCTTTCTCCCTGGGAGAAGCTCTTTGTGCTGGAGAAACTAAGTTATGGGAGACTAAGTAATTTAACTGTTGTTATATCCCTAGGTTACGTCTAGCCTCTTTTGATAGCAGTGGGAAAATTATTTGCAGTCGAACGACGGGATATCAGATCCTAACCCTTGAGAAGGACCAGGTATGTCTGTGGATTTTTGAGCTGTTGAACTTGAATTGTGGAGTCCAAGGCATGAAAAAAATGCTGAGAAGTCAACAACGCTTTTGAAGAGAAGTTGTTCTTCCTGTTGTCATTGCTAATGTGGAATTTCAAGTGTTCCTTCTGAAGATAGTGGAAGATTCAGCTAATTTGCGAAGTGTAACTAGCGTAGGGTAGCACGGATTTCGTAATGTTGGCAATAGTGAGGTTAGTTCCCATGGTGCTGCTGGAGCTACCTGCTGCTAGCGTAGTGTTCTGCTGGACAACTGCTCGCTTTCCCAGACTGCCAGCGCTGCCGAGATTGCCCGTCTGAATAATACGTCCGTCAGACTCCTGCTTGTTTAGAGGCAAATGTGGAGTTTGTTTGAAGACTCTCTTGTATTGTAAGCTGAAGAGTTAAAAGAATGTCTGCATGTTGTTCAAGGGTGGTATTTGTTACTCTATTTAAAAAAAAAAAGCCTCAGAGAGGAGTGGAGTTTTCTGAAGAGAACGTGCCCTCTTCCACCTGTCTGTGACAGCAGAATTCAGTGAGGAATGCGAGAGACTTGATCATCAAGTTTCTTAAACGCTGCTCAGCAGCGGTGTGTAGGCAGTGAGTACGTAGAAAACTTTTCCTTGTAAATGCTGTCCTTACTGCAGGCTAAAGTTTCACTTGTGCTGCACCGAAACCAGTTCCTAGAGTAAAACCGAAAAATTCCTGCCAACAAGCCGTAATTTGCTTTAAAGTACAGACTGTTACAGACTGCCTGCTTGGGTGAACCCCTGAAACCGATGGTGGCCGAAAAGCCTCCCTTTCTCTCCAGCGCGCTTGAAGGTCGAGTTTGCTCAGCCATTTCTTGGGGTTCGGTTGTCTTTGATGCAGAAGGGTTGGCAGCACTGGGTCAGAGGGTTTTAAGCATTCTGAGAATATCTCACCAGATACTATAAAGGATCTGCTTAAGGCGAAAGTGAATTACTATGCTGGGGTTTTTCTGTATCTTCTGCTTTTTAATATATATTACAGAATGACTGTTAGTATCGATCGTGTGTGCTTTTTGATGTACTTCCCTCTAACGGCATCCCTTCCTATGCAAATGTTTGCTCTCCAGGAGGAGGTAGTAATGAATTTGGACAGTAGACTCTTGATCTTCCCGCTCTATATCTGCTGTAACTTCTTGTACACATCGCCAGAGAAGAAGGCTGACGGTGAGGCGCTGCCAGACAACTCGGAAACCTGAGAGCTCTTCAGTGGAATAGAGTAGCACTTCTGTCGCTCTGTATGCCTGCTTGAAGTTCAACGCCCTGCTGACGCACAGAGCTTTGACAGCGGCAAAGGCCTTACACTGTAGCAAATATATATATATATATATGGCCTTAGTATACTCCTATGCATATCTGAAGAGAAGATCAGAAATTATACAGGCCAAAACTAATTATCCCCATATTTTATTTTGTTTCTGTTCGACGTCTTCAGACAGTATCCATTCCGTGTTTGAGAAATGTTACACTTTTATTTTTCTGGGCAAAAACTGAGCCAAACTGGAAACAGAGAATCTGTGTGAACGACATCTTACGAACTTACCTGCCAGATTCTGAGCACACATCGTAGGACGCGTGGGTTTTGTTAGTGTGGTTTTTCAGGTTTTTTAATAACTGATCTGTAAATACCAGATCCATGTCCTGCTTACTCTTGTGGTCCTTCTCCGCTGGGGCCAAACAGATCTGTGTCAATGTTGCCTGTCGACTTCTGTTAGTTATTTAACTGTACAGCCTTTCAGACCTGCTTGGTTTTAAGCCTTTACTGCATCTCGTATACGTACATTTCTTTCTAGTTCTTGTTTTTTTTTTAACATTGCAGCAAATATTTATCTTTTTTTTTAGCACGTGCATTTGCTAGTAAAGATGCTCGCCAGTGAATTTTTTTTTTCTCCATGTACTGAAAACGCTCTAGTGTACTCGCCATCGTTGGAGTCTGTTCTACAGCAGCAGCTTTCAGCTAGGATTCTACTGAGTGCTCACTGTACTCACCTGAACCAAACAGCCGTTTTTAACCATTGTTTTCTTGTGATTTGTTTTTACATTGGGAATATATCCCGTTTTAGCTCAGGAACTTGTGACCTTTGAGTGCCTTTTGAGTTGTATGTGTCAACACAAACTTCGCATCAGTTAAGCGAGGTCACAGGATCCAAAGTAAGAGCTGGGAACAAGGGATTCCTTTTCACTTGGTTTGACGAAGGAGTCGTGTGCAAGAGGGGCACTGCATTTGTTCTTTGTGTGTGTTGGGTTTTATGTTTGTCTGTTGCAATTTTGAATTCTTCCAGCAGGATTTTTGGATTCCAAGTGGGAATTTTGCCTCTCAAGTAGCCTATTTTTTTAACGTTGTCAGACAAGTATAAAACCATTTGTACTTTATAACAAGGATAAAAATGGATGATGGAGAAACATGGCAACTTGTCAATAAACGATTACCAGTGGAATGCTGATGAGCGTCTGTCCCTTCTCTGCCACGGAGAGCTTTTTCTCTTGGGTTCAGCCCGTGGATGCACCGCTGTGTAACCTTCCCTTGTGCCATGCTCCTTGGGAAGCAGAAAGCAGAAGCATTTTAAGGCATTCATCTGCTACAGCATCGAACTTGGTATTTAGGTACCTGAATAAGCAGTTTTTCTGTTTTTAACCAGAAGTACCAAGTCTTTAAACCTATCGTTGATTCAGCGGAAAGAAAAATGGCCTGCGTGTTAATGGCAGAAGAGAATGGGGATATAAAAACAGTTTTTTAAGTAGTTCTAAGGTTGAAATCTAAGCTTTGGTGGTGGGTTGAGCTGCTGCAGGGCTCCTGCTTTGTGCTGAGAGCTTAGCACCTCCAGTTTTCCTGCTCTGCCCTTGCACCCTGCTGGCTCCCAGGGCCCCTGCTCGCCCCGGACGAGCGGCTGCTGTGTGCAAACGCAGTCCCAGCCTGCACGGCCCCGGGCACGTCTGCCCTGGCTGCCGGGGAACCGCCGCCCTGCAGCGCGATGGAGGTGTGGGAAATGGAGCCAGAGCTCGCGTGAAACTCCTCGCGGTGTCTTTGCCCAGACATTAACGGCTCCTTCCCCCGCTCCCTGGGTGGCCTGCTCCTACCCGCGCCCCCCCCCCCCCCTCCCCCCGG